>Ga0066377_10000046_pt1 | contig 28320 bp, 41 predicted proteins | sample Knorr_S23_td_Sur_FD_70946 | JGI IMG/M metagenome (GOLD analysis project Ga0066377, IMG submission 70946) | Marine microbial communities from Southern Atlantic Ocean transect - Knorr_S23_td_SurfaceB_ad_5m_LV_B | ecosystem: Environmental > Aquatic > Marine > Oceanic | place: Southern Atlantic...
GTTTAGCCTGTTACAATACAAGAAACAATGAGGAAAACGGCCATTACACCCGAGAACACGTTTAAAAGATATTTGATGGAGAATCACCCATTTGTTGCTCGTAGGATACAGCGACACCGCGGTGAGAATCCAACACATCTGCGTTTTCGTCCTGGATGCGGGATAGACAGCGTGGAAGAACTGCTGAACATATTCGATCGTCTGGGTATTGGATATGTTCAAGCGGATCGACTCTACAGCCGAAGCCCCGACTATGTGGGACACGGATACACGGTAACCCACAACGACGACAGCATAGGCATACTTGTTGCAATACAAAAGCAGGGTCGTGTTAAACGCAAAAGCCTGGCACCAAAGCGTCTGGGTTTTGAGGGCAGGCGGTATGACAACGTGAAGGTGTTCGCACGTGATATACAGGAAAGCATACGTGGTCAGGATCACGAACGGTTTTTAAACGATCTCATTGACAGCGTTCTCACGGGAAGCCGGGTTGATACCAGGGCGATTCTTCGTGAGGATCTAAGCAGAATTACCAGCGACTTTGGAGAACTACTGGCCGCACTGAATGGTGTAAGGATGGGCAAGACCATAGAGTTTCCCACACATTCAAACAACACCGTTGCTGACTACACCGCAAATGGTCGTCCCGTGAGCGTGAAGAATCGACTGGGTGGAGGCAAGGTTAACCTCAGCAACTTTGCAAATTTGATAGACACAACCGAACGCACAGGAACATTCCTCTATGCGATAGCAACCTACGATCGTGACAGCGTTCTACGACTGGGTTTGGATATGAACGAACAGTTGCGAAGCATACGCGACATATTTGACAATCGCACCCTTGATGACTATGTAAACACGCACACCTATGATGAATTCTACACACGTTTACGAAGCATTACCACCCTGGGGATTCCCGCGGAGCGTGATGATTCACGTGCCAGAGAACTGTGGAAACAGGGTAGCCTTGAACCACTGCACTTCACACTGCTAACGGTCATAAGCAGATTGTGGGGACAAACACCCGAGGGCATTGATGCTGTTTCACCCGTGGTAACGGCATTCCTTGATCGTCCTTTGTTCGTAAAGGTTGACATAGTGGATGATCGTGTTGTGTTCACGGCCACACGCTTTTCAGAGGTTAAACGTTGGAGAACCATATATTGGAGTCGGGCAACCAAAGCCTGGCACAATTGGCCAGCGGTTGAACCATCAGATGGTCTTTGATATCACGCGATATTCATCATCAACATCACATACGTCCAACCATAGTCCATTTTGAAGTATTCCCGTGGGTGCTTGGCATCTAGCACGACCACCACGCCAATTGGTGCTTGAATTTGATACTATGATGGGTATGTTCATTCTTTTGCTCCACATTTCGAGCGTGACCTTGTGATATTGATAAACCGTGTCGTCGAACACACCACTGTTGGCATTTGCTGACACGGAAAATAGGGTTGCACCCTTGGCTATCGCTTCGTGCTGATAGTAGGGATTGTTCTTGCTTACATCAGGTGTTGCCCAAAAGTCGTTGCATAAAAAAGGAGCAAGGCCTTCTACCACAATGGAATCCGTTCCAGTTTCATAGGGTTCACCACCGCATACCAATCTTTTAGCATACGTGGCAGTAACACCTTCTCGTGGAGTAAGCCTTGCCGTGTTAAGAACACGACCGTTGTGTACCCAACTGGTTCCCAAAACTATTCCTGTTTTTGATTCTCGTGCAAATGACTCAATTCTTCTTACATATCCTATTAGTTCTATGGCATCAAGGCTGTTACGGTCGTGTATGTTTGGAGCACCACCCCAATTGGTAATCGCACACTCCGGAAACACTATCCAATCGGCACCAGCGTTATCACGAATTGTTTTTACAATCGTGCTTACATTCTTTCTGGCATCCTGAACTATGGGCATCTGTACGGCAACTATTTTCATAATCGTATTTAAAATGGGGTTGTGCAAAACACCGTAAATACGATTGGAGAAAAATATGAAGATACTAGGAGTTTCACCCTTTCACGATTCAAGTGCCGCGGCATTGGACAATGGAGTTCTCAAACATTACTTTAGAGAAGAAAGATTGTCAGGTAGAAAGCACGATGCACAACCTTTCAAGGCCGTTGAAGCAATATTAAGTTTGGGATTTCGTCCTGATGTTTGTGTTGTGGCAAGTCCTGATCAGTTGGATCCAACTCTTAATGTTTGGCAACAGTATTTGGGCAAGGTAACGGGTTGTCGTGAAGTAATTGATATGAGCAACCAACATCATCTTCAACACGCCCATTTGGCATACGTAAATGGAGGTTGGGACGAGTGTTTGGTTGTGGTAATTGATCGTGTTGGATCAAGGGCCTGCGGTTCATTAAGAGAAGGCGAAAGCATATTTCATTTCAAGGAAGGCAAAAGCCAAAGCATTTACAAAAACTATTGGAGTGAAAATCATCCTCCTGCCGAACAATGGAAAGAATTTTGTGACCTAAACAAGCACGTTGAAATGAATTGGAGTGACCTAAGCATCTGCAGATTGTATGAAGCGGCCACAACAGTTATAGATCAGCATCCGTTGGAAGCCGGAAAGGCAATGGGCCTAAGTGCATACGGAGATATGACGGCGCCATTGTTTGACCGTGAAGGTTTGTTTCCCGTGAGCGATCCAATTGAAGATATTACACGTTGGGGAGAAACGGTGGCCAAGTGGAGAACACTTCACGTTGAAAAGAACATTACATTTGACAATCATAAACCATACGCCGATGTGGCACACGCAATACAAAGAGAAGTTGAAAACGCTGTTTTAAAACAAATAGAAAGATTTGTACACGAAACAGGAGTAAAACGTGTTTGCGTTACAGGAGGGTTTGCCTACAACGTTGTTGCAAACGGTATGTGGAAAAGTAGACGTCCCGATATTCAATTCTACTTTGAACCAAATGCCGACGATGGTGGAAACTCAATTGGTGCCGCGATGTGCATACATCAAAACGAAACTGGACGTAGACCACAACCATTAAAGAATACTTTTTATCACGGCATAACATATGATGTTGATGTCGAAGGTGCATATGACATAACAATCAAAGATATCGCTAAAGCATTACACGAAGGTAAAGTGGTTGGTGTTTATCAAGGATTATCAGAAGCAGGTCCAAGGGCATTGGGCAATAGAAGTATCCTTGCAAATCCTATGTTGCACACTACCTTTGATCGTGTAAACGATATTAAAAAGCGTGAATGGTACAGACCATATGCTGGTTGTGTTATAAAAGAACGTGCCGGCGAATACTTTAAGGTTCCACGAAACTTTGAATCAAGTGCTATGACGGAGAGTTACAATGTGTTAACAGATCAACTTCCTGCCATAACACACAAGGACAACAGTTCGAGAATACAAACGGTTGACAAAGAAGATATAATTCTATATAGTATACTTGCTGAGTTTGAAAAACTATCAGGAATTCCGGTACTTCTTAATACAAGTATGAACGGTCCTGGAAAACCGTTGGTTGAAGACCCAGATCAGGCTAAAGAACTATTCACAGGCTCCTCTCTAGATATTCTATATTTTCCAAAACAATCTAAGGCACTTATCAAATAGTATTAAATACTACAAAGGAGATTATAATGACAGAACTACCAAAAGGTTGGATTACACAATATGTAAATGTTCCAGTGGAATGGACTGTTGATGAGTTTGAGCATACGGTTACGGTTACCAAATATGAAAAGGTAAAGTGCGAAACTCCTGACCAATTAAAAGAAGCGGTTAAGAGAACCAGCAATTACTACAAAGAAGTAAAAAGTTTAAAAACCACAAACGCAACAGAGGTTATTCCAGAAAGACATAGACAAGGATTATCACGATCACGCAAAGCCTGGGGCAGTGAATTTAAGGATATAAAAGAAGATTAATGAGCAACGTAATAACAAAAACTCAGTTTTTAGTTTTTAAAAAGAAACAGCAGTTAGATATGTGGACAAAACATCAACTGTCTGACAAAGACTATATTGATTGGTTGTTGGTACACGGCAACGATCAAGATGTTGAAATGTTGTGTGATATGTTTGATCCAATGGCGGGTATCGATGCAACTGTTTGATTTTGACCATTTAAACCAAAGCACAAAGGTAAGTGGAAAGGAGTATAAAAACTTCATTCACAAATATATATGGCATTGGGGTTTCGCAATGAAAGAAGCAGTGATGCTGTTCTGGGTTGCATTCTTAAGCGTTCTACACGCTTTCTTTCCGTTCTTGTTCGGTTGGTGGTTGTTAGAAAAGCACGTTTCAATGTTAAAGTACACAAAATCTAAGGTACCTAACAACAAGACTATGAAAAAGGTAATTTTCAAAGAATAAATATTATCATAGGAGATAAACCTATGACACAAACAGTAAAGTCTGTAAACATACAGATAAACGTAGGCGATGAGATACTTGTAGGCAAGTTTCGTAACAGCAGAGCCAAAATCACAAAGATAGAAGTAGCAAGTTCAGGAGATGTAGTTCTCAAAACAACAAAGGGCGAACGTAATGCACTAACATACAGAAAGGTGCCAGAAACGTTTGAGGAAAGTCGTAACCCTGCAGACAAATATAGATAAATATCATTATGAGAAGCATTGAATTCATCGATGAAGCAAAACAGACACGCAACAGAGGTAAAACTCCTCGTAAAACCTGTTTGAGTAGCAAGAAGTTAGGCAACTCAGACCAAAGTTCTTGCGTGGCACAAGGTCTCCGTGCTAGAAATAGTGGAAAGAAATATAAAGGTTCCAAACTTAAAGGTCGTAGGGTAAAAGCGGCCAAATACGGCGGTCCACTTAAAGACTATTCATAATTAATATTGTAATGACAGCAGAAACAGGCATAGGTCTATTCGTGTTAGGAATGATCGTTACACCTGTCTTTATGTATTACCTATTCAAGTTTATGGAACACACGGAAGGAAAAGACCAAGAAGATGAAAGCAGATTTTGATCAGTTTATAGGAATATTTGACGGAGTATTTGACGAAAACTTTTGCGATGGAACAATAGACCATTTCAAATATGTTGAGAAGATGGGTAAAACCGTAACGAGAGATCAAACCAATAATGCTTTCTCAATCCAAATTGACGATACTGCATACTGTCCCTATGATGAATGGGATGAATCAATTCGTGTTCATAACTTTGCCATAAACAAAGGATTCATCGATGGTATGAATGCTTGTTTGGAAGCGTATGTTCAAAAGTATTCCGCATTAACGATTAGCAAACCAATTGAAATACAATCAACAAGAATTCAAAAGACTGTACCAGGAGGTGGATACCACGCTTGGCATTCAGAACACGGAGCCAAAGATGTTCATAACAGAGTTTTGGCTTGTTCGGTTTATCTAAATGATGTTCAGAATGGCGGAGAAACAGAATTCTTATATCAAAGACAAAGGGTACCTGCCCAAAAAGGTAGAGCATTAATTTGGCCCGCAGGTTTTACACACACCCACAGAGGCAATCCTCCATTATCAAATACAAAATATTTAATGACCAGTTGGTTCGAATATATCTAACCACGTTTTAATGCACTCATATAGTGCATTTATAAATAATTCTAGTAAAAAGGCCGCGAGGTCTTTTTTCGTATTTAGATAAAGGAAAAAGAATGAAAATAAATCATACTAAAACTGCAATTGGTGGATTGTTTATTGTTATTATTGCTTTCGCATTTTTAATATTAACAACAAAAGCAAATGCAGAAGAACTAACTTTGGAACAGAGAGTTTCAAAATTAGAAAACAAAACTTCTTCATATGACATACCCGAAGGCTTCTTCATTAACGGTGAAGTTGAAGCATACTACGATGACAAAACTTATGACTCGGGTTGGGATAGCAGAGGTTATTTACAGTTGGGTATTAGTACGGAAGTACCAAAGAACAATTTGAGTATTGATTGGGTAGGTGGTACAACTAAAATTGATTCACATTATTCACTTGATAGAACACAAGACAACAAGTTAGTTGAAAAACAACTTGGGTTTGGTAATGACTTTGCACGTTGGTACATTGGTGAAACTGATGCACAAAGAATGGGATTCGCAAAGACTCCTAAGATTAGTGCTCCACTTATCTACACAGAAACAAACTACAGAATTGATCACAGAGAAAAGACTGTGTTGACATTTGGTGGTTGGCAGTACGACAACGAGTTTGACTTTGATAGTTACAGACTTAAAAGAGAAACTCCTTGGGGTGTTGCATTAGGTTATGATAATGATAATAATGTTGCATACGCAACAGGTACAGTTAGCCTAATGGGATATGCAGATGTATCTTATATGCGTATTACAGGACCAGAAGAAACAACCAAAGGCGACCAAGAAGGTTATGCCATTGGTGGATCACTACACAGATTTGGTGTACCAATGCTTTGGGGTGTTGAAATTTGGGACGACAAAAACACAGGCCTTGCAAGTGACGATAGAATGGACTATGGCGTAATGTATAACATTAACAAACAGACTTACGTTACAGCACACAGAACTGAAAATGACGACTTAGGTTATGATGGAAACTATTATGGTATCGTTCATAACATTTATAACAACTATGATCCTAGCAAACGTCCAGATAAACAAGACGGTTTGGAACTTGGATTATACTTGCACGATAAAGAACAGACATCCGTTTACACTGGTGCCCATACTGATTATGGACAGCAGATAATTGGATCAATCCGTTATAAGTTTTAAAACCACATTTAAGGCCCCTTAAACAACGTGGGGCCTAAATACAATGCATTATAACAAAGGAGACAACTATGTCAAATCACGACGCAATCGTAGCCGCATACGAGAATTACCTAAAAGAATCAGAAGCATTTGAATCTAAAGGTGTAAAAGCCGCGGCAACTAGAGCCAGAGGCGCACTTAATGAGTTAGGCAAACTAACAAAAGTAAGACGTAAAGAAATACAAGACAAGAAAAACTCTATGTCTAAGTAAGACAAATGTTTACAACTGGATGGCCAACTCATATACTCAAAACCAATATTCAGGACGACGAGTATTGCACAAAACTATTTGATTATCTAATATCAAAATATAGTAATGATTGGCCAAACAGTTTTTCACAAGAAGATATCCTTACACATCCAAAACACAAACACGAAATACTAGATAAAGCAGGTTGGTTCATATACGATAATGCTAAATGGTTCTTCCAAAAAGCATTCAGCACTGTACCAAAACACTTTGTCAAAACGTTCGCGACCAGTCATCAAACGATTGGGTTACATCAACATAGTGGAAGTTTGATTAGTGGAGTGTTCTATGTATTTGCCGAAGATGGCGAACTAATACTGCACGATCCAAGACTAAACGCCCAAAGAGGATATCCAGATGTAATGCAGGATTATTTTAAACCTGTTCGTTTACAACCAAAGATGGGCGACATCATTATATTTCCAAGTTTTTTACAGCACGAAGTTCCAAATAATAATACCAAAACAACTAGGGTTTTAATGCCCTTTGATGTGTTTGGTGATATGGATCATTTTGGCGAAAATTAACGGTTGACTTTTAGGTAAAACCTGCTATACTAATATTATATTTGTTATAAACAAGTATACACAGCGAGAAAGGCAGTTGCGTCTTTGGTAACAGATCTTAGATCGATCGCTTTATAAGGGAGACCAGAATTGATGCGTGTTAATGTTTTGCTAGTTTTAAACACGAAAAAGAAAAACTAGCACACTAATTTAGGCAATAGGAGGCACACATTATGGGTTTAGAAAACAGAACACTTAACAACATCGACGTTAAATTTGCACAGGCTGATATTCAAAAGCCAAACATTTGGTGGGAGTATGGCACACTTTGGGCAGACACAAACGATCTTAATGATGTTAGACTTATCAAAGAAGGCGTTGAAGAAATGATTAACAGCGACTTCGAAGTTAAAGTTTCTAAACTTGGTGCAACCGATTCAGAGCCGTGGGACCAATATGCATTTGATATTGTCCAAAAACATTCAAAGGTGGTAGATAATGTTTTGGCGTAAAGGATCATATGAGTTCATTCAAGACAGCGAAGTAGAACTAGAATCAAAACTATCTTTTGTAGATGTTAAAGATCTAAGCGAAGGCAGTTGTGCCTTTATAGAAAACATTACAGATGAACGTGTTATAGTTCATTGGTTTGATAAGACAGATCCTACAAAGTTAGTCAACACACAAGAATTAAATCAACCTATGTTTATCAATACTGCTCACCCTGTTACACTAAAGAATCTAGGTGATAAGAGTGCGGTTGTAAGATATGTTGACCTTAACACAGTAATAGAAAATTATACAGGAATATAATGAGAACACAACCACAAGACATAATTGCTAAACTTGAAGCAGACAACAGTCGTTTAGGTAAAGAACAAATAATCGAAGACGCAATGAATGAAGGTCTTGATGAGTTCTTTGAAGGTATTACTATGACACTAGACAAGTTATATACCTTTGGAGTACAACAGGTTCCTGAAGCAACAGAAGATGGACAAGGACTTGAATGGTCAGTGTTTAAAGATCTTGCAGATAAACTTGCAACAAGACAACTTACAGGTCACGCGGCCAGAGATGCAATAGAACTTACAAAGAGTATTGCTACTAAAGATCAATGGAATGGTTTTTATAGACGTATTCTTATCAAGGATTTGCGTTGTGGTGTAAGTGAAAAAACTGTAAACAAGGTTGCAAAAAAATTAAACAAAATGGAATATAGTGTGCCTGTATTTGAGTGTATGTTGGCACACGATTCAGCAAAGCATCAAAAGAAAGTGAGTAATAAAGTATGCCTGGATAAAAAATTAGATGGTGTAAGAGTTCTCACAGTCATAGACTGTGGTATGGGAGAGGTCGTGTCGCAATATACTAGAAATGGCAAGACGTTACAGAACTTCACCAAAATCACCCAGTTTATAAAAACAAAGGTCCTTGAATCAGGATCTAGAGCAATGGTGCTAGACGGCGAAATTGTATCGAATTCTTTCCAAGACTTGATGAAACAAGTGCATAGAAAGGACAACGTACAGGCAGACGATGCCGTATTGCAACTGTTTGACATAATACCGTTGAGTGAATTCAAACAGGGCAAGTCTACCCTCAACCAACGCCAGCGCCATCTGTTTCTACAAGAATATTGCAAAATGTTTGATGGTTTTGACAATATTCAGATCATTCCTAAAATAGAAGTTGACCTAGACACTCAAGAAGGTCAAGAACAATTTAAACAATTTAATAAAGAAGCAATTGAACAAGGATATGAAGGCATAATGATTAAAGATCCTAATGCCAAGTATGAATGTAAACGTTCAACTGCTTGGTTAAAACAAAAGCCATTCATAGAAGTTTCATTAGAGGTAAAAGGTGTTGAAGAAGGAACAGGAAGAAATGAAGGAAGATTGGGTGCGTTCATTTGTGAAGGCATCGATGATGGGAAGAATATTAAAGTTAATGTTGGTAGTGGGTTTAGCGACAGCGATCGTGATAACTTTTGGCCTGCTCGCGATAGGATTATCGGAAATATTGTTGAAGTAAGAGCAGATGCTATTACACAGAATCAAGACGGATCGTATAGTTTGCGTTTCCCAAGATTTAAAACATTTAGAGGATTTGATGTTGGAGAAAAAATTTAATTTAAAACAGTATAATGGGCCACCGTACTCGTATAGTGTAAAAGTAAATGGAAAACTTAAACGTATGTCAGGATTTGATGAAGAACATATTAAGATTCAATTGTATCCTAGAAAAGCAACTATGATAAGAAAGGTTAAAGATGAGATTTAATTCTACAGAGAGAATGGTATTTGGAAGTACTTGGGGATCGCTATTGTTTGGTGCATTCTTATTGTATACAGGTTTATGGAAAGTTTTATTAGCCTTTGGTGGGTTAATGATTTTGTTTGTTGTAAAGATGATTGACATATTCTTTGGAACAGAACTATCACCGGCTATAATGAATTAAGGAGGTAAAGTCAATGTCAAAAAAAATAACAATTGGTGCATTAGTTATCATAACAATATTGTTTGCATTGTTAGTATCACAAACAGGTGTACTTGCTAATGAAACAAAAACTATTGAACCAAAAGAAAAACCTTACAGTTTACAGTTGAGGTCAAAAGCCACTGCTGTTCAAAACTGGGTACAGGGAAGACCAGATGCATTTAATAAATGGCTGGACGAAACCAAAAAGTACCAAGCCGAAAATTGGCAAAAAGGTAAAGAACAGAACGCTAAGAACCTTGCTAAGATAAAGTATTTTTTCTTAGGAGATAATAGCAAAAACTAAGAAGCAAAGCCGTAAGTAGTTCGCCTACAATTCTAAACTCATAACTATTTGCGGCTTAACGCCGTTGAAGGAGAAAGAATGGTAAAGGCAAAAGAACTGGAAAAGAACCAGAAGTATAAGAAAGAAGATTGGCAAGCACTTGCAGATTGTATTAGAAGCGATCAATTGAGTGCGAAACAGGTTTATGAAACAATGTCTTATAATCCTGAGTTCGCTAAATGGTACAAGTTAAAGTATATAACCAAGCGATAACACCTATTAAATAGGTACCAATAAATATATACAACTATTAAAAAGGTACCAAAATGAAAAGAATTGTTATTGTAGGAGGTGGATCCGCAGGTTGGATGACAGCATCGACCTTGGTGAAAAACTTTCCTCAATTTAAAATCACATTAGTTGAAAGTCCAAATATACCTATTTCGGGTGTGGGCGAAAGCACTATTGCAGGTATCAACGAGTGGATGGCATTGATTGGAGTCGAAGACAAAGACTTTATGAAGGCCACAGATGCAACATATAAGTTAAGTATTAAATTTAATAACTTCCATAGAAAAGGCGAAGGATTTCATTATCCTTTTTCATATCCATACACAGCCGATACAACACTAGGTGTTAATGATTGGCATATTAAAAAAATGGTGTATCCTGAAACACCTAACAGTGATTATGCTGATAGTTTTTACAGCATTATGGCACTGGTAAATCAAAACAAATTTGATAAGAACTTAGACAAAAAGATTCCATACTATCAATACGGACAATCAACTGCATATCATTTTGATGCTACAAAGTTTGGTTTATGGTTACGTGATAATATTTGTTTACCTGCAGGACTAACACACATCAAGAGTGAAGTAAAGAATATCAACGGTAGTCCAGAAGAAGGAATTACAAGTCTTGAACTAGAAGATGGTACGGTGTTAATGGGATCTCTGTTTATTGATTGTACAGGATTTAGATCATTGTTGCTTGACAAGACAATGAAAGAACCGTTTGATAGTTACAGTTATATGTTACCTAACAATAGGGCCTGGGCAACTAGAATACCCTATCAGGATCGTGAAAAGCAAATGGTACCTTACACTGATTCAACAGCATTAGGTAATGGTTGGGTATGGGCGATACCACTATGGTCACGTATGGGTACAGGTTATGTTTACAGTGACAATCATATCAAACCCGAGGATGCCCTTAGAGAATTTAAAATGCATTTATCAACAATCTATCACGACGTTGATTTAGAAAAACTAGAATACAGAGATTTAAAAATGCGGGTAGGAATGCACGATAGAATATGGGTAAAGAATTGTTTAGCAATTGGCCTAAGTGCAGGATTTATCGAACCATTAGAGTCTAACGGATTATACACTGTTCACAAGTTTTTAGTAGAACTTTGTAGAACACTTGATCGTTGTTCGCAAGACGGAGAGATGGAACGAATTGCCGTAAGTCAATATGATAAAAGTATTTTTAACGTAACCTGTAAAAAGTTGTTTAAAGAATTTGCTACATTTGTCGCTATGCATTATGCATTAACACGTAGAAAAGATACACAGTATTGGAAAGATTGTTTCGAAAGAGAATATGATCCAAATACATTAGATGAAAACCTAAGTATGGTATATGGATTTAAAAACTTTGGCGTTGACAGAATGATTGCAAGAGAGTTTCATTTAGCAGGAGGCTTTCCTTGTATAGCAAGTGGTATGGGTTACAACGCTGTTGATAGAATAGTACAAAGAACAAACACATTATTTCCAGGTCCAGGATTAGATAGTTTAAGTGAGGAAGATTGTAAACGTATTGCAGATAAATTAGAACGTAATCCAAAACGTTGGGCAGAAGCAACAAAGAATTGTTTAAGCCATTACGAATATTTAAAGAACACAATTTATAGGGATAGTGATGAATAAAAGATTATTAGAAAATGCCGAAGCACCGGGTGTAGTACCTGATAGTGTTGAAGTTATAACAGGACAAGAAGACTTTCAAACTGTTATCCAAGGTTCAGAATCTAAACCGTTTGGCGAGGATGCTAGAATAGAAGCAGACTTACCTTTTTATTTCTTTGAAAATGTTGTAACACCAGAAGAACAAGAAAACATTGAGAATACTTTATTGAATAGTGTTGAATGGTATTGGAACGAAAATACAAATCACGCACCATCACTTGAACATCATAACGTGAGAGAGTCAGGACAGTTTGTGCATAACATTTTCGAAAGCAAGTTTAAACCATTAACAGATAACATACTAAAAAATATTCAAGAGCAAACAAATTTGGAGATCGAAGAGATAGTTAGAATAAAAGCAAATATGCTATTACCACAACCTGGATGGAAACATTGTAACTTCCACCCACCTCACGTTGATGTTAACGATACAACAGGAGATAATACTCCTTACGTGAGTATGATTTATTATGCTAACGACTCTGATGGTGATACATATTTCTTTAACACACAGTTTGGTGAAGATGTTCAAGAAAGCGTAATTGTAGGACAAATGAATCCTAAGCGTGGAAGACTAGTTGTTTTAAACAGCAATAGATATCACGCAAGTAGTTGTCCTGTTACATCGGCAAACAGACTTGTAATTAATTTTGTATTGAAAGTGAGACAATAAAGTATGCCAACCATTCCGGTGTTTAGTCAATACATCTATGTAGGACAAACAGAAAACAATGACAAGGTAAAAGAAGCGTTTATGCCTTTTCTTATGCAAAAGGAAAGATACTTTCATAGTCCTTGGAAAGGTGCAAGATGTTATACAAGTTGTCAGCACGACAAAAATAACGAAATGCCTTGGAATATTTGGTTAGATAATATTAGACCTTGCTTAGAAGAATTTATTAAAGACCTAGAACCAATGCAAGGGTATAGTTTAGATGTAATAGAAAACTGGGCAAACATTTATGAAGATGAAGGATTTCAAGAAGTACACGATCACGCATTTCCTGGTAGAAGTTTTGCTTGTTCATACTTCTTAGAAAAAGATACATCACCAGGTGCTGGTGGAGAGTTTTGTCTAAACAGCGATAGCCATACTCCAACAAAGTACAGTGGATTAGATAATATTTTTAAAAAGTTTCACGATGCAGAAAGATATATACCAGATATCAAAGAAGGAAGCATTATTATATTTCCTTGTTGGTTAAAGCATTATACATTTCCAAACCACAGCAACAAAAGAAGAACTACTTTTAGTGCTAACTTTAGGGTAAACAATTTTACGAGGCCAAACAATGACAATGGATAGAATACAAAACGTAGATCCGTTTCCGCCTAAGGTTTACAAAGCACACTTTGATGGCGACCTTTCAGATGCTATTAAAAGAATACACGCAAACTCAGTGATGGTGCCAACTGACAGAGGAGTTATGAAAGGTGGCGGCAGAACAAATGCAGGTATGGACGACTTACCACATCAATGGCCTGAGATGCAAACGTTTATGGGATGGCTCAAACCACATATCATAGAAGTTTGGAAGGCCTGGGAACTAACACAACCTATTGATCTAAAAGTTTGGAAGAGTTGGTACAACAGAACAAATTCAAATGCGTATGTAGAAGAACACGATCACGGAGGCAGTCATATTGCTGTTAGTTTCTATATGCAAAAGCCTGAAGGAAGTGGTAACATTGAATTTAGAAATACAGAACAACCTATGTGGGTAAACTACCCAAGAAACATTATAAAAGGAAAAGCAAATGACTTCTGGTGTGAGGTTCCAGCAGAGACAGGCGATTGTTTAATCTTTCCAGGTTGGTTGTCGCACAGAGTACAGCCTAATCCTTTACAAGATTATAGAATTGTTTTTAGTTGTAACATACACGGAGTGTCAGAATATTCGCCCGTGTTGATATGATATTTTTTAAAGATGACTTCAATAACTGTTTAAATGATATAGACTTTTATAACAATAGATTAATCTATGTTATCAAGGACGGCAAAGATACAGTTGTAAATGATTTATACAATACATTCTCTAGTTACGTAGAAGGAATACAAAAAGAACTAGAGCAGAAGTCTGTTGTTAAAATACAAGGAATAGAAACCTATTCAGGTCCTGTGTTTGAATACTGTAGAAATCTTTATACCAAATGGAATAGACCTGTTGACTGTCACGCTTATTGGGGATACGAAGGAACAGGTAGTTTTAAAATGCATAGTGATCCCTATGATGTTGAAATAATGGTACAACACGGAACAAAAAGAATTTATATTGCTGACGAAAACACCTATCAAGATATTAAAGAACTTGAAAGTCAATATATACCTGCAAACATTCCACATAGAGCAGAAAATATTACAGATTGTTTGAGTTTAAGTTTTAGTTGTTATAGTTTTGTAAGAGAAGAAGGCAAAAGTATATCTGACGTAGGAATAAAACTATGAAAGATATAATGATATACCTTAAAACAACCGAGACCTGTAATCTTAATTGCAGTCATTGTTTTACAAACGGAATTAATGGTCGTAAGATATACTTCGATGTTGATAAAACTATTGATTGGTTTAAAAGATTAAAAGAAGTATTTCCTACGTTTAGATCTGCACACGTTGATTTTCACGGAGGAGAACCTTTCCTAGCACCTGTGGAAAATATGCAAACGGTTTATGACGCTGTTTCAAAACTTTATCCTGAAATGACTTGGGGAACAACCACTAATCTTGTTTACAAACTTACAGATGACAAGTTAGACTTTATGCGTACAGCACTAGGTAAACGTGTTGGTACAAGTTGGGATCCTAAAATACGATTTGCCAATGATAAGCAAGTAAAGTTATGGGAAGACAATGTACGACAGTTAATCGCAGAAGGTTTTACAATCAAACTGTTTGTAAGTATGAGTCGCGATGTTATTCAAATGGATCCGAAAGATATAGTTGATTATGCTATCGGATTAGGAATACAGGAAATAGACTTTGAACGTATTACATTTGATGGTAATGCTAAAAAGAATCTAGCACTATGGCCAAGCAATAAAGAATTAGATGCTTGGTTTGTAAAATACCACGAACAGATAGTAGAACACGATTTGCGTGATAAAATCTATCATACGTTTATGGAAAATATCTATGCTAAATTTGAACTAGGATTTCCAGATGCAGGAACTTGGTGCAGAAACTGTGAACAAAAGTTGTTTACATTAAACGCTGACGGAACCATAGCAGGGTGTCCAAATTCAGCACCAGTAGATCACTATGGACATTTGGATATGCCCATATTTGAACTGCTACTAACACCAAAAAGAACCAAAATAATAGCCTGTGAGGCGGCTAGAGACCCTAGATGCTTTGAATGTCCGGTGTTTGATGTGTGTGGTAGCGATTGTCACCAGTTAGAATGGGAAGGTGATGTGTGTGCATCGCCAAAAACGCTTATGATGAAACTTAAAAAGGATATAAATACACGTAGTAAAAAACGCGAATTTGATGAACGTTTAATAAGGATACATAATTAATGGCAACACTAACAAACCCTATTTCAAAGCAGAATATTGTTGATAGATTTGCAGATTTTGTGGCAAATCACAACAATGGTCAAATAGTATGGGGTACTAATACAAAACCTTTTTCGCAAATGCCTAATGCAACCTACGGCGGCACTACTGCTGGTCGTTCAATTGGTATTACGGGTACAAGTATTCCAGGAGCAACAATTGACAGTTCAGATTTAATTGCAACACTGGAAGGTGAAGCATATCAATATACTGCCATTAGAAAACAACGTGCAAGATTGCTAATGCAAACATCAGGCACAGGTGAAGCAAACCCACGTGTAGATTTTGATCAAACAAACGTTGCTTATTTGGCCAGTGGTAATCGTGTAGCACTTGATGGTATCAATGCTAGTACTGTTGAAGAAGATGATATTATTAGTGTAACAGGACTAGAAACTTATTTTGCAGATTTGCAAAGAGAAATGAACGAAAAACGTGATGCAACAGTTACTACCAACATTACGATATGTCATAGTAGTTGTCACTCTAATTGTCACGGATCCAGAGGCAGACGTTAATGCATAAAATTACCCAAGCACCAATCCCATTAGAGGATTTAAAAGAATATTTTTCAAACAAAGAATTACAGTTCCACGTACATTATGCTACTTCGGATCTTAAGGAAGAAAAATTACTAACATACCTAAGCAACTTAGATGTTCCTTGTGATGTGTTTTTTAAAGACAGTTCCACAGAAGAAAAGATGGCACTGATCAAAGCATATTTTGAAACTAGAATGTTGGTACACATTAGAAGTTTAGAAGTTACTGCATTACTAATTGTTCTGTTAAGCAAAGGTATTGACAATACTAGATACTATTCAAATAATTTACTAACAAAAGCAGAGATAGAAGAGTTTATTAAAAGCAATAAAGAAATTGTTAACCGATGGGCAACAGCGATTGCAAGTGGTAGTGTTTACAACTTAACAACAATTAATGACGAAAGTATTAAAAAATTAGCAGACGATTTTGAAGTTGTTGATGACGCAGATTACTGTGGTATCAACTATGTTAAATTATACAACTACGAATCAGTGTATGAGTTATTTCCACTGGTTGAAAACAAGAAGTATTTTGTAAGACAGTTTACAGAAGCGATGTTTAAGGGTGCTCCTATGTTTACTTACTGGAATGTACCAAACAATGTAATTGCTACAATGACTTGGGCGATTGCTACTGGAAACGTGGATTCTGCTAAATACTTTAAATTGAAAGACGAGGCAATAGAAAATGTTCCTACTGTTTAAAAAAGTATATGTTAAACCACAATATCTGTTAGATCTAGATGATAACAGAGGTATTGTGTCACCTGATCTTACTAGTTTAATCGGCGATGAAATGGCCGCAAAATATAGAGATCTTGGCGAACAATGGTTTAATGTTGACAACTATGCTGAACTAGTTGGTGAGTCAGGAGTATATGATTCTGATGATGCTATGTTCCTTGATCTAGTAGGAAAAGAAAAGGGTACTATCTATGTTGACTCTTTGACATACAACACACTCTTTGTAAAATATATCAAAGCGATGTATCCTGAAATGTCAAAAGAAACTGCTTGGAAGGTTTACAACTCATTTGCTACACAGAGTAAATTAATGCCATACTACGGTATGCATTGGGGTACAGACAGAGACGGGGTTGACAACCAAGTTTCTTTAGCAACAGCATTTGAATATGCGACAAGAGAAATATTTGGTGGTGTATGGAACACAACATCAGTAACAGTTGAAAACAGCACACTAGGTCAAATGAGAGCAAATGCTCCGGTTGAATTTTTAATTGCAAATAAATTAAATGGCAACAACACATACGATTCTATCCTAGGTACAAAAATTAAAGCACTTATTGGAAAGAAAATTAACGCAGAAGCAACATATCTAAAAGGACATCTTTTAGGAAATCTACACAGAGATTGGGTACAAACTTTATTAGGAATTACATACAACCAAGAAGATGATCTGTTTGCTCTTAGAGGAACAAACGCAAAAGTTGATTGGTTGCTAGACAGCACATTTAATCCTGGTGGCGTTGATTGGGTAGCAACACACCCTAACGTTGATTACAAAAACATCAGAGCATTATCTTTAGCGGCGGCAACTGACACAGGTGTTCAAGCAGAAACAGAAGCACTTTCAGATGACATCATCGACATTGTGCTAGGTGCAACAGTTTCAGGTGCAAATATTGATACTATCCTAACAGCAGAACTAACAAATTCAAGAAGCGTTTTTGAAGTTGAAGATAATATCAAAGTGAATGTATTGTTCTTAGGATACATTTACAAACTCAAAAGATCCAATTCAGCAGAACTTTCATCTTATTCAATCGGCTAATAACCAATAAAGTACGCATATAAATATCTATATGACGGTAAACACATATTGGGAAACGCCCATCTATTCTCGCCAATACGAGGACGATGAAGAATATCATAATCAGTTAACAACTTTGGTTAATGCCAAAATAACTGATATGAAAGCATCTGGCATTACACATATCGCTGATGAAAATGTAAACTTTTCTGCCTTTCCAAAAATTATGGATAGGTTTAAGTTAGCATTTGATACACTTTGCGAACTTTATGATCACCCAATCAATTATAACATTAAAGATCTAAACATAATAAACCCAATGAACTTTGGTGAATTTAAAAGCGTACATTCACACGATGTTATTGATGCGTTTGCTGTTTTTTATGTTGATGTAGGAAATAGTGAAGGAGGAAAGTTAAGAATATATGATCCTCGCTGGCAAAATAAAAAAGCATTTGTTCCTAAAAAACCTTACATCGAAATACAACCAACAAACGGTTTACTAATTGCGGCACCACATTATGTATGGCACGAAGTTACACCTTATTTAGGTAGCGAACAAAGAATAAGCCTTGTGTGCAATATGACCTTTAATGAGATAATTGGATGAGCGTAGAACATAACATTATAACACAATCAAACAAACGACAAATACTAGGTGAGATCATTGTGACCTTGTTTGAACAGTGTAATATGAGTTGTAAGTTCTGTAATCAAGATCACAACAGCAAGGTTGGTATGGATACCATACGAGATAAACTAGAAGTTGTACAACGTGCTATAAAAAATATGAGTGCTACCAGAGGTATGTTCAGTGTACACTTTATGGGTGGTGAAGTGTTTAGTGATCTTGTTCCTGACAGTTGCTTTGATGACTACAAATATCTAGCAGATGAATTAGATAAGTGGAGCAAGGAAAACAACTATGATGTTGAAATATGTTTTACCACAAACTTTGTTTACGAACGCACAGATAGATTACAAAAATTACTAGATGAATGCCCACAGATTAAACTACTAACAAGTTATGATCCTAGTGGACGCTTTGGTTTTGGACAGTTAGAAAAGTTTCAAGAGAACGTAAGAATGTTTAAAAACTACATCAAGAGTGCTAATGTTATTATGACAAAGCCTAACATTGAAAAGTTCTTAAAACGTGCTACACCTTTCTTTGATTTTTTATATGACAACTACGATATCTATTTTGATTACTACACACCAGAAAAGAATAGAGAACGTATGACTCCTAATGATGTACAGTTACGTGACTTTATGAAGTTTATGTTAGACAACTATCCTAACTGTTTACCCTTTAAGGATTATCCTAGTAAGCAAAAGAAACGTATGACGTGTATGGATACGTTTACAATTATGCCTAGTGGTGATGCAGGAGGTTGCACAATATTATTATCTAAAGACTTAGATGGTTACAAACCAACAAAAGCAGAGATGGAACAAAAATGGTTTGAAGACTATAACTGTTTAGAGTGTCCACACTTTCAAAGATGCTCTATGGGTTGTTTCTTAAGCAATCATTTAAAAAGTTTTAGAACACAAGAACCTTGTTGGTTAGCGGAGGTATACGATTATGTTGACAGCAAAAAGTAATATCGATGTTAATCATTTTTATAAACACGGTTATGACGAATGGATGCTACCACAAGAACTTAAAACTATGTTGTGGGGAGCAATATACACAGAGGATTGGAACAAACATTCTGTCTATAAAAATGTACCTGCCTGGAGCATTAACACAGATATTACAACACCTCCTAAAGAAGAAAGAGAATATAATAGAGAATATGAAAAAGCAAAGAGTGCCTCTAGTTTAGATGTTGTTCCTAGTGTTTATGTTGATGTTATTACATCTTTATTTGACAATCCTTATTATAGCAATTGGTTTAAAGATACTTGCGGCTTTGAATATGAATTAAGATTTATTGATTTATGGAACGGCAGTGATGAATTAAAATATCATTGGGACGGAGTTGAAGATCACGACTTAGGTTTTTTAATTTACCTAACAGATGAACCTAATTGGAAAGAAGAGTATGGAAGTATATTAAAAATTGCTGAACGTGATTATCCAAACACAGAAGTTTATAACGAACAAAGTATTATACCAAATGATGGTAAGGTTATATTATTGAATAATGTTAATCCTAGATTTGTTCATAGCGTTAATACATTACAAGATAAAACAAAGAATAGATATACATTAAACGTAGGAATAAGCGTATGGAATTAATAATCAAACCCACAGAGAAATGTAATTTTAAATGCAGTTTTTGTTCTAGCACCAAGATTGCTAACAAGAAAACTGACGTTCTTTCTCACGAACAGGTGTTTGATTTTTTAACACGGTTTCCAAACACTAATACAATCATTGTAAACGGGGGAGATCCTTTAATGATGGATCCTGATTACTATTGGCGTATTATTGATTGGTTAGATGAGCACGAGATGACAACATCTATTGCTCTCACAACTAACTTGTGGCCTTTTTATGTTAAACCTAAAAAGTGGGCACCGCTCTTTAATAATGAAAGGGTAGGCGTTACCACAAGTTTCAACTATGGTGATGGCAGACTTAAAGGTGACTTTAGCCTTTTTACCGTCGAAGATTTCTGGAAGTGTTCAGACACTATGCTAGAATATTGCGGCTATCGTCCAGACTTTATATCTGTCATCACCGACCTTAATGATTACGTAGCAATAAAAAATGTTGAACTTGCTATGGAAATGAGTGACGGGAAAGAACCCGGTGGCACACTACATAACTTTACACGCAGTGATAAAACAGGTGTAGAATGCAAACTAAATTATGCAATGGCCAGCGGAGATCAAAGCAGACCATATTTGTTAAGCAAGATGTATAAAATTTATGTTGATGTTTGGAAAGCAGGATTGGCACCTTGGGAATTCAATACCAAACAAATGATGCAACGTTTAAAAGGTAATGCCACAAGTTGTCCACAGAATAGAAAGTGTGACGAAGGTATTCGATCTATGAATCCAAGCGGCGATTATTATAGTTGTGGTGCGTTTGGTGATGACAGAGAAATGCCTATAGACTTTGAAAAAGAAATGCAAGGACAATTCTTTACACCTTTACAAGATGATATTAATCTAGTAAGTATGAAGAAGGCGTGTTTTACTTGTCCTATGTTTGATATATGTAATGGTTGTAGAAAAACTGTTAAGGACTTTAAAAGACATAATGTTGTTGAAGCACATTGTAAACTAATGAAAGAAATTGCTCCTGACATTTTAAAATCAAACGACATACATCATATAGAAGTTACACCATATGAAAGGGAGTACAATGAATAAGGTTGCTGATCTAAATAGTTTCTTTACAAAAGGGTATGATGTAACACCTATTGACAGCACATTCATACAGCAGTTGGGTGGTTATGTAATTTCAGAAGAGTTTGGTAGAGGAGGAGAAGGAAAGTATCAAGATATTGAAAACCCTATATGGGATAGAGATTATTTAGATTTGACTCCAGAATTTTATACAGCACAACAAAAATATGTTGACCTAGTTAACGAATTATTAGATAAAGATTATTTTAAGTATTGGAGAGAAGTTTACGGAAAGTTTAATTACTTTAAGGTAAGTGTTAATAAAATGCACCCAGGTACAAGTATGCCTTGGCATTGGGACGGGTTTGATGGAAGTTTTATACAGTTGTTGTTTTATATTAACACGCCAGGAGTGTTTGCAGGTGGAGAGTTTGAAGTAGGCAAGGTAGATAATGTACAAGTAAATTCCACAGACAACCACCCTCATTGGGCACCAACAAAGGGATTAAATTATATACAAGGTAATGTTACAAGCACAGGAAAAATAAAACCATCTAATGATCAAATGATATTATTGAACAATCATAATCCTTTATTTGTTCATAGGGTTAATACAACAAACGAACTTCGTTATAGTGTAATTGTTACTTGTGGCTTTTCTAATAATTGGGATAATAATAAAATTAAGGAGTACGACATTGAAGAATAAGTTATTTTCAAATGGAAGAATACACGCATCTAAATCCGAAGATGCAGATTATTCAAACGGCTATCTTGCGTTAACTGTAAGTCCATACGATAACAATTTTTTAAAAGAAGTAGAGCCTGGTGTTGCTAGACACTTACAAATTTTAATTAAGAAAGGTTATCTACCAATTAGCAGTTGTGAAGGACATTACTTTAAACGCACACATATGAATTGGTATATTATGTTGGCATTTGGCGGAGATGAGCATAACGAAATAAAACAACGGATAGATAACTTTATTGATAAGTGTAAAGATGTAAGAGGAATAAATTTTGAAGTACGCAGACAAGTAAACAATACCAACGAAGCCGATTCTAAGGTTGTTAAAATGTATGATGTACAACAAGAGTTTTCGTATATGAATGAGTTGTTTTTAAAGAAATATTTAAGGTATCAATATTTGTATATAGGCTTGTATAAAAACGCTAATGATAGTATAATAGAAAATATAAAACGAAAACTGTTTTTAGAAAAAAGCAAAGCAGAATTAATAGATATTTTTGTATGGGATTTAGAAGATGAACGTTTCAATTAATCCAAGTTATTTTTGTAATTTTAGATGTGACTTCTGTTATCTAAATCATTTACAGTTAGGAGATCAAACTAAAATTGATTTAGATGTTTTAGACAAGCGTCTCGCTGAAATCAGTAAGTGGGAACCTATTACACACGTTGATCTTTATGGTGGAGAGATTGGTGCTCTTAAAAAGGAATACTTCTACGGATTGCGTGATGTTATTAGAAAGCATTACAAGGATAAGATTAATATTAACACAAACTTTTCAATGTTGCACGAAGGATTTTTTGAAGATGATTTTTATCTAAGTGTAAGTTTTGATTGGCAGGCTAGAGAAAAAGCAGACATAGTGTTTAAGAATATGATGTTAAGTCCTGTTCCTATTGCTGTTTTAGTTTTAGCATCACCAAAGGTTATCGCAGGTAATGTTGATGAAATGATTATGACTATGAATGCGTGTAAGCAAGTAAAGAGCGTCGAAATCAAACCTTACAGCACTAACCAAGCAAACGCACATCCAGTTACTCACAAGGACTTTGAACAGTTTGTAATTAAGTGGTTAGAAAGTCCTACCAAAAAGAACTTTAAATTTATCAATGAAGAAAACATTAAAAAAAGTCTTAGAAAAGAATACAATGCATTTTCAAACGATCACGTTTATATTACACCAACAGGTACGTTTGCAGTATTAGAGTTTGATCGTTGGGATAATGAATACTTTAAAGAGTATGATAATTTTAAAGATATTGTACTGTGGCAAGACAACGAACCACAAGAAAATTGCAGTGATGTATGTCATAAATGCGAACACTTTGGGCACTGTCTAACAGAGCACTATAGATATGTTTTAGAAAGCGAAATCGATACAGTAGGTTGTAACGGATATAAAGGTTTATTAGAATATGGAAAAACAAGACTGGAAGATTAGACAAGAGATATATCATAGATTAAATCCAGAACACTCTGATGATCTTAAAAAAGTTAATATTGTTATTTGTCCAGATAGTCAGATAGTTGATTACGCTATAGAATATTTTAGTAATGATCAGTTAGGATGGGTATATCCTGCTAAAAGTTATGTGGTTGCAATTTGTTATTCACTATGGCTTACAAAGGACTGGGGCGGAAATGTCTGGGATTATTTAGATGATCCTGATCTATTGTATGGTAATGATCCTTACTTTGTTCGTTACCGTGATGATAAAGAAACATACAACAGCATTATAAATTCTGTAGGTTGGGGATTTGATCCTAGGATAGGAGTTATACCTGATATCAGAAAATACTTTGAAGAGGAGTTTATGTTAAATGATTGAAACAAAATATAGTAGCGACGGAGCAAACGAAGTCTTTATAAATGCCAGCGATCCTCAAGCACTAGCATACAAGGCAATGATTCTTTCAGTTTGGCCTGATACCAATCTTCAAGGATTGCAAATGATTAGTTATGATAAGACAAAAAATAAAATTAATTTAACATTTGATGTATATCCCAGTGAAGAAATTAAAAAAGAATTTAATGTAAAAGATTATCACACTTACTGTGATTATTATGCCCTTGATTGTTTTGTAGATTTACAATGGAGAATATTAAAAGTATATGATCAAAATTTACCTATGCACCCTATTCCAACACTACCTCCAGGAAGTAGAATTGATATACTAAAAAGTGGTGTAGGTGTTTACTATGGTCGTAACGTTGAGGACTATAGAAAGATATATTTCCTTCACGATGATATAGAACTTGTTAGACAATGGTTTTCTAATTTGAAAATGCCAATTATACAACCTAAATACAAGTATACTATTTTTGGGTTAGAATATAATGTTAGAAACTTACAGTTACATCATATTTCGCAGTATGATATTGAAGATAAGGATAACTTATATAAAGAGGATAGTTTAAAACAATGAGTGTAGCAGATAAAAGAATAGCAGTTGTAGGTGCTCACGGTGTCGGCAAGAACACAGTTGCGATCAAACTATTAGAAAGAGAAAAAATGGGTAAGCGTGGAGTAAACGTTACCTATATGCCCGAGACTGTTCGTAGCACAATGTTTATGGATAGCGAACTATTAGCCAAAGAGATAGGCGGAAACCTAGATAGTTGTGCTTGGTTGTATCACAGACACTGGAGTCAAATGCTTGAACACGAATACAGTGCAGACGTTTTTATTGTAAAACGTTTACCACTAGACTATGTTGTGTTTAATGAGTGTGCGTATGCTATGGGAATGTGCAAAGGTACACTACCCTTGCAGTATCTTGAACTTGCTGTTGAACAAGCAAAACAATTTAATGAAGTTTATTTTGTAAGACATAATCCTGAACACAAACTAATTGAAGACCACATTAGAAAAGGTCCTGCGGCCAGCGAAGAATTACAACCTTTATGGGACAGCAATTACAAAAGAATTATTGATGAATATATGATTCCAGTAATAGAGGGTACAGCAGGTGAGTTATTAGAAAAGATATGAACGTAGTAGTTATAGGTGGCGGAACCGCCGGCTGGTTGTCGGCGTTATCATTAAGTAAAAAACATAAAGTCACCATTGTTGATAGTGATATAGAAACTATCGGTGTTGGAGAATCAACAACAGATAGACTGGTTGAATGGTTAATTAAACAAGGCATTAACATCGAAGACTTTATGTCTAAGGTTGGAGGCACAATTAAACTAGGAAATCATTTTCACTCGTTTGGCTCTAGATCATATTTTCATTTATTTGATGCTTCAGATGATCTAACATTAAATCAACTAGGACCATATGCTTATACTAATCAAAGATCACTAGCACCACTAACAAAGTTTTACAAACACTGTTTAAACAAATCAACACCAAGAGAATTAGATGGAATAGCAATTCAATGGGAAAATGGTTTGGTCCCTCAATATTTTAAAAAATATCTTAATGACAAAGTAACATTACTAAACAACACAGTCAAGCAAGTCATCACGAAGGATAATTTAATTGATTATATTTTACTAGATGACGGTGAGCATTTAAAAGCAGACTTGTTTGTAGACTGCACAGGATTTCGACGTGTGTTAATAAAAGAGTTTAGTAAGTTTGAGAGTTGGAATTGTGAAGGCCAAGTTGATACAGCATTAGTATGGCAAGAAAAATATGATAATCATAATCCTTATACTGACATAGAAGGTTGGGACTACGGTTGGTGTTGGAACATACAAACCCAAACAAGAGCAGGTAGAGGATACGTATTTGATAGTCACAGTGTTTCAACCAATGAAGCAATACAGGAAATCAAAAGACGCACAAAGTATTCCGGAGAGCCAAAACAAATTAGTTTTAACCCCGGCGTAATGAAAGAGTCTTGGGTTGGTAATGTTGTTGCTGTTGGACTTTCATCACACTTTCTTGAACCAATGGAAGCAACAAATATAGAATACGCTACAAAACAACTAGATTATATTACAAAGGTTATTAACAATGATATGTCTGTTAGTGAATTCAACAACAAAATTAAAGAAATAACACACGAAATTAGATGCTTTATAAAACTGCATTATCTAAATGACTTTCCTAAAAACAACTTTTGGAAAATACAAAATGACATTCAAGAATGGTTTCTAGAAACACACAGCAATCTTATTTTAAAAAACAATTTTAATTACATCAAAGAAAAAGGTTGGAATTGGTATGATAATTATAGTTGGTGCTGTATTTTAGATGGAGTCGGAGTAAAGCCGAAAGCAGTAATTGACGATGCGGCACTAATGGCACAGTATGATAAAACTGTGATGGAGAATAGTTAATGGAAAAAAAGTTATTTGCATTTAATTTTAACGCTGAAGTTGTTGAAGTACCATTACCGTACTTTGAAAACAAGTATTATATTATAGATGATTTCTATCTAGACCCTGACGGAGTTAATGAATACATAGATGAAAAATGTACTTATGAACTTTTTAAAGGAGATATGAAAGGAACCTTAAACGGAATAAAGTTTAGTGATAAAAGACATTTTGGAAAAGTTAACGGATTAGATTTAGCCGCGAATGCTATTAAAAGAGTATGCGGAGCATCAAAGTTTAAAAACGATCCAAGTCAGATATTAACAAACACTTTTCAAATGCACGACAAAGAATGGAACAATTGGAAAGACAATTGGTGGTGGCCTCATTTAGATCACGGTTGGACCTGTTTAATATATATGAATAAAGAACCGTGTGAAGGAACAAATCTATATCATAAACCAGGATTCGCAAAAAAGATGGGATTAGTAACAGGTATGGATAATGTTATACGCAAAGGTACTGAAGCAAACGCAGAACACGTTGATCCCTGGGTTTCAAAAGACAAATGGAATATGGTACACACTATGGAAAGCAAGTATAATAGGGCGGTTATATTTCCTAGTAGGATATATCACGGGCAAAATATTGCATCAGATCGCTGGTTTACAGAAGTAAGACGTAATCAAGTAATCTTTATGGAACTATAAATGCATAAATATTAGTGGGAGATTATTATGAGAGCCACAGAATTTATCAGAAATATATTAGATATTATAGATAACATAGACACGGTTAAACAACCACAACCTGAAGTTAAAAAATTACCACCCGAAGAAGGTGAAGATGTTGCTAATAGGTTCAATAGCGTGTTTAAAATACTACAGGCAAAAAAAGCACCCACACAATATTCAAATTCTCCCAACGAAGTAGTTACAGGTATTGACAGTGTTACAGTCGACGCCGGTGGTGCTCAACATAAACCCGAAGATGTTAGGGGTGAACATCCTAGATTATACGGAGACAACTAATGGCGGCAAACGGTATATCAACACTTGCACTAAAACGTGATAGACAAGATGCTAAACTTTCTCTAGCAAATGCAGATAGAATTGCTCGTAATGGAGTAGAGCCAGGACGCTATGCAGATACAACAGCAGACGCAACACAACTGCCTACTAGATATAACGCAACTTCAAACACAGGTGCCCTAGTAGATAATCCAAACTCAGGTGGACTATTGCCAGGCAGACCTTGGGCATAATAGATGGCTAACAGAAAACACTACGACTTCCACCAAATGGTTATCGGTGGTTACATCACTGACCACAGCCACAATCACAAGTTTGGTGCCGCACCCAGCATTTCTATCAACACCACAGCAAGTATTTGGGACGTAAGCGATACACTTTATCCTTGGACAGCACTAGACACACCAGGTGTGATAAATGTAGAACGCAACAATGCCGCAGACGACGGTATGACAGTTACCGTACAAGGGTTGGACGAAAACTGGAACTATCAAAGCGAGAACATCACAATACTTGGAGCAGACACAATAGGTACCAAACTGTGGCGTAGGGTGAATAGAGCATTTGTCACTAGTGCCACAGCCGCAGTGAATGTAGGCAACATTGACATTGAAGCACTAGCACCAGGCGGTACTACCGTTGCTCGTATTGAAGCCAACCTTGGGCAGACACTGATGGCAGTTTATACCATACCAGCAGGCTACATTGGATATCTATACCAAGGCACTATGACTATCGAAAACGGCGGAGATGCTACAGGTTATATGTTTGTAAGACGCAACGGCGCAGGTGTTACATTTAGAGTAG
>Ga0066377_10000047_pt1 | contig 27290 bp, 28 predicted proteins | sample Knorr_S23_td_Sur_FD_70946 | JGI IMG/M metagenome (GOLD analysis project Ga0066377, IMG submission 70946) | Marine microbial communities from Southern Atlantic Ocean transect - Knorr_S23_td_SurfaceB_ad_5m_LV_B | ecosystem: Environmental > Aquatic > Marine > Oceanic | place: Southern Atlantic...
ATAAGCGGTTCTCTTTCTAATGATGAAAGATATATTCTTGCAAGAATGCTTCAGGCTGTAATCAAGCAAAATTATAAATCTCTGGCTCAGTTATTTATAAGCTCAGAATGGGTTAACCCAAATTCAAACCAAATAGAACTTGAAAATACTCTCAGAGCTTGTTGTGAACCAATATTTGAAAAACCTTTATCAGAAATTGAATTTGGTAAACTGCTCTTATATCTATTTCAAAGCACTAGACCTTTTGGATTATCGCTTCAGCCATCATTAGTTTTACTTCAAAAAACTCTTATACATATTGAAGGAATGGGTCGCCAAATATACCCTCAACTAGATTTTTGGGGAATAGCTGAGCCATACCTTGATAATTGGCTTAAAGAGCAATTTAATCCGTTAAAAATAAAAGATTATATTTTAGAGAATAAAGACGAATTAATAATGAAGGCTTCTGAAATGCCTAGCTTTATATATGAAACCTTGGACGAAATTAGAGGTTATTCCAAAAATAGAAGATCGTATGAGGAAAAAATCCATAAGATGGAGATGGATCTGCAAAAACAAAAATACATCATAAGTTTCTTTCTAATAGGTATAATATTAGGGTGTGGTGCTTTTTTATTGCTCACATAGGAGATTTATATGGGCTTAGGTGGAATAAGTATTTGGCAGCTTCTAATCATTTTAGTTGTGGTGCTTTTAATTTTTGGTAGCGGTAAATTAAAGACTTTGGGATCTGACCTCGGATCAGGCCTTAAAAGCTTTAAAAAAGCTGTAAAAGAAGAAGATAAAGAAGAAAACAAACAAGACTAACAATTGCTTCAAATTGGTTTTTTAGAAATTGCTATTATCCTAATTATAGGATTATTAGTTATTGGTCCTGAGAGACTACCTGAACTTATCAAGAATCTTTTAAAATTTTATAAAAAAATTCAAAATCAGTTCACTGAATTTAAAAATAACTTCGAAGAAGATATTGGTGCTGACGATATTAAAAAAGATATTTTTAATGAAATGCGGATGGAAGAATTGGAAGGCTTTGAGCAAAAAAAGAAAGATGAACAGTAGCTCAGTATCATCACATCTAATAGAACTTAGATCTAGATTAATTAAAACATTAGTTTGTATTGGTATTTTTACTATTATCGGGTTACCTTTTGCTTCAGAAATATATTCTTTTGTAGCATCGCCATTGATGTCTGTTTTACCCAGCGGAAGTTCTATGATTGCTACTGGAGTAAGCTCGCCATTTATGGCTCCTATAAAATTAACTCTATATGTTGCCCTTTTGCTAACTATGCCTTATTTCTTCTATCAAATGTGGCTCTTTATGGCCCCAGGACTATATAAAAATGAAAAAAGCTTGGTCCTACCCTTAATGACATCAACAATTTTTTTATTTGTAACTGGCATAGCTTTTGCGTATTTCGTTGTGTGCCCAATTATCTTTAGTTTCTTTATAAAGTCTGCTCCTGAATCAATTATTGTTATGACCGACATAAGTCAATATTTAAATTTTGTTCTTAAGGTTACTTTTGCTTTTGGTGTTGCCTTTGAAATGCCAGTAGCTACTTACCTAATTATAAGATCTGGCATTATTAAAAAATCGAAGCTAAAAAAGGCAAGACCATATCTTATAGTTTTGTTCTTTATTTTAGGAATGCTTCTAACTCCACCAGACGTTTTTTCTCAGCTATTTTTAGCTATTCCAATGTGGCTTCTTTTTGAGCTAGGTCTTTTTATCTCAAAAGAAAAAATCTAGAGACCAAGTCTTTTAGTCCAATCATCATTGTCAGGCCTCTGATTTTCTATAATTAGATTTACTAAATCTTCACACGAAGAGGACACTATTAAATCATTAAAATTTGCTTCTGTTATAAAATCTTCTTCAACTGCCTTTTTCATCCACGCTAGCAAATGGTCGTAATATCCCTCGGTATTAAGAATTCCTACCGGTTTGTTGATAAATCCAAGCTGATTATTAGCCATTATCTCAGCCAACTCATCCAAGGACCCAACACCCCCAGGAAGCACTATAAATGCATCAGATCTTTTCATAAATTCGTCTTTTCGATCTAATAAGTTTTTTGTAATAATTTGATTTTTAAGTCTTGGATTTACTAATTCAAGTTTATGTAAAGACTCAAGTCCAATTCCTATAGCATCTACTCCATTGTCTAGAGCTGCGTCTGATACTATCTTCATTAAGCCAACATTGCCGCCGCCAAAGACAACATTTATTCCCTTTGCTGCAAGAATTTCGCCAATCTTTCTAGCATCTTCAGCAAACCTTGGATTATTGCCTTCATGGGCACCACAAAAAACTGATATATTTTTCATAATCAAATTAGGTTTTAAAATTAAATGTTACTGGCCCCTTATTTATCAACGATATATTCATTGATGCGCCAAACTTTCCTTCTTTTACTGACTGATGGCCTTTTTTAAATAAATTCACAAATTCATCATACAGGAGTTTAGCTTTTTCAGGTTTTGCAGCTTTATGAAATGTTGGTTTATTGCCTTTATCTGTTATTGCAGATAGCGTAAATTGACTAACTATTAAAACCTCCTCTTCTGTTTCTTTTAATGAACATGAGGCAATGCCCTTTGAGCCATCAAGCATTTTAAAGTTAAGAAGCTTTTCAGACATCTTTAGAATTGACTCATTGGTATCTGTGTCTTCGATACATACAAATATTAGTAGGCCGCCTTTTATTGTTGAAAATTCTTTATTATCAATATGTACTTTGGCTTCAAGAACTCTTTGAACTAGTGAAATCAATCTTTAATCGTCTTCAAGGCCTTGATCCCATTTTCCAAGAGAAGCTAATTTGTTCATCTTGGCTCTATGGGATAAAGCATCTTGTGAGATAAACATATTTTCTGGTTTACCTCCCCAGGCTTTCAGTGCGGCAGCTTGAAGTGCTCTCCCATATGAAAAACTTAATTTCCATTCAAGCCCACCTATTTTATTCATAGCATCTAAATGTGCAGTTGCCAAAATATCAGATTGACCTCCTGATAAAAAAGTAATTCCAGGAAGCTCTGAGGGAACGTTAGCTATTAAACAATCTAATGTTTTTCTTGCAACCTCATCAATGTCAGCTTGTTCATTACAGCTTGAACCTGATGTAATCATGTTTGGTTTTAATATTGTTCCTTTTATATTTACTTCATTGTCAGCAAGATGTTTAAAGAGTGATTTCAAGGATCTATCTGATGCATCATAACAATCTTGGATTGAGTGAGATCCATCCATCAACACTTCTGGCTCAACCATAGGAACCATTCCATTATTTTGGACAATCTTTGCATAGTCAGCCAATGCTTTCATATTAGCATCAATGCATTCTTGGGTTGGTATACCATCACCAATTTTTATAACAGCTCTCCACTTAGTGAATTTAGCTCCCATAGAAACATATTCTTTTAATCTTTCATCTAAACCATCTAAACCAACAGTTACCGTCTCATCTAGATCACCAAAAGGTTGAAGTCCTTTATCAACTTTAATTCCAGGAAGGGCGCCTTGATTAGAAATAATATCAACGAGAGGAGTTCCGTCTTTGGCATTCTGTCTAATAGTTTCATCAAAAAGAATTACGCCACCAATATTATCTTTCATACCTGAAGATCTAAATAACATTTCTCTATAATCTCTTCTATTATCTTCATTAGACTCAACTCCAATGCTATCGAATCTTTTGCCGCATGTTGGATTGCTCTCATCAGCAGCAAGGATACCTTTGCCCTCTGAAACAATATAAGACGCTATTTCTTCTAAAGTATTTAATGACATTACTATCTCCCTATCTTTATGTTTTAGCTTTTAAAGCCTGTATAGATGGTAAATCTTTTCCTTCCATAAATTCAAGAAAAGCTCCTCCGCCAGTTGAACAATATGATACATCATCTTTATTAATAAATTTGTTGATAGCAGATAAAGTCTCTCCACCTCCTGCTATAGAAAAACCATTTGATTTTGCTATTTCTTTAGATAACTCTTCTGTTCCCTTTGAAAAATAATCATTTTCAAATACTCCCAATGGCCCATTCCATAAAATAGTTTTTGAACCTAAAACTATATCTTTAATTTTTTCACTAACAAGCTGATCAAGAATCATTTCATTAATGCCAACAGCAGAAATTTTTCTTTCAGTAATATTTTTACCTTCAAAAGTCTCAGAAGTAATAACTTTTTCTGGCAGAATTACTTTACCTTGATCTAAAAGTTCCTTTGCAATAGTAACCATAGACTCCTCTATAAGAGATTGACCTACCTCATATCCTGCAGCTTTAATAAAAGTATTTGCTATCCCTCCGCCAACAATAACGTAATCAGCCTTAGAGTTAATATTCTTAATAAGTTCTAACTTAGTTGAAACTTTTGCACCGCCAATAATGGCGGTATAAGGCTTTTGAGTATTATTTAATGCTTTAGTAAGTGCGTCGATTTCTTGCTCTAGCAGGATTCCTGAGCATGCTGCATTAGCATGAATAATGGATGAATGAGTAGATGCCTGCTCCCTGTGAGAGGTTCCAAATGCATCAAAGACATATAGATCTCCAAGATTGCCAAGTTTATGTCCTAACTCCTTAGTGTTTGCTTTTTCTCCATCAAAAAATCTTATATTTTCAAGCAATTGAATACTAGAATTTCCTTGAAATATTGCAGGATCTTCAAAAGAGTGAATTACTTCTACCTCCTGACCAAAAATCTCCGATGCAGCTTTGGCAACCGGTTTTAAAGAAAAAATTTCTTCATAGGTTCCTTCTGTAGGCCTTCCAAGATGACTTACTAATAAAATTTTTGCGCCCTGATCTAAAGCATAATTTATAGTTGGAAGACATGCTTTTATTCTAGTTAGATCTTGAACATCTCCTTCTTTGATTGGGACATTCATATCAACTCTTATAACAAGATTTCTATTAGCAATATTTAATGAAGATAATTTAATCATTAACTAGTGATTTTGATAACTCAACAACATTTTCAGTTGTGAAACCAAAATGCTCAAGCAAAACATTAGCAGGAGCAGATTCACCAAAAGATTCGATGCCAAGGACTTTATCATCCTTATTTAATATCCTATACCAGGAATTAGGGTGTGATAACTCAACAACAAGTGCCGGCAATTCAGGCTTAATAACTTTTGATTGATAATCATCACTTTGTTCTAAAAATACATCCAAGCATGGCATTGAAATGATATTTGACTTAATTCCATGATCATTTAACAAAGCATCTGATGCATCAAGAACTAGCTGAAGTTCACTTCCAGATGCTATTAATGAGATAGATGCATCTTCCTCTTCTTGTATTAAGTAGCCTCCGTTTTCAATTGCATTTATCTGCTCTTTATCTCTGGTTATAGCACTGGTATTTTGTCTGCTTAAAACCAAGCACGTTGGAGAAGTTTCAGAAATAACAGCATTTTTCCAAGCTATGGATGTTTCAACAAGATCAGCGGGCCTCCAATTATAGAGGTTTGGAGTAGATCTCAATGTAACTAAGTGCTCTACAGGTTGATGAGTAGGGCCATCTTCTCCTAAAGCTATAGAATCATGTGTATAAACAAATATATTTGGTAATTGCATTAGAGCAGACAGTCTCACTGCATTTCTAGCATAATCAGTAAATACTAGGAAAGTCGCACCATATGGTTTAATGCCCCCATGAAGAACCATTCCATTCATAATTGCAGACATCCCAAACTCTCTAACGCCATAATTTATATGATTACCAGTAGGATTTTCATTTGAAAATGTTGAGCTTGATTTAGTGAAAGTATTATTTGAGGGGGTCAGATCAGCTGAACCACCAACTAGTTCTGGAAGTTCTTTAACAAAAAAATCTAAGCATACCTGAGATGCTTTTCTTGTTGCCATTGAGCTATTTTCTTCATCACACTGATTAAGAAAATCACTAAATTTTTTATCAAAATCTACTGGCATCTTCGAAGCAATTCTTCTATTTAGCTCTTTATGCTTTTCAGGATTGGTGGATTTATATTCCTCCATTTCAGCATTCCATGATTCATTTAAACTTGCTCCTTTAGACTTATGATCCCAAAAATCATAAATTGACTGTGGTAATTCAAAAGGTGCATGCTCCCAACCAAGAGCTTCTCTAGTTTTTAAGACTTCTTCTTCACCAAGAGGTGCGCCATGAACATCTGAAGTTCCAGATTTATTTGGAGACCCAAAACCAATAGTTGTTCGACAGAAAATCATAGTTGGTTTTTCAGTCTCATTTTTTGCTGAAACAATTGCTTGATCTATTTCTTCAACGTTGTGGCCATCTACTTCTATGGTTTGCCAACCATAACTATCAAATCTCATTACCGTATCATCGGTAAACCAATTTTCTATCTCTCCATCAATTGAGATTCCATTCTGATCATAAAAGCAAATTAGTTTTCCTAAATTATGTGTTCCAGCAAAAGAACATGCTTCATGAGATATACCCTCCATTAGACACCCATCACCCAAGAATGCGTAAGTAAAGTGATTAACAGGTGAGTGATGATCAGAATTAAATTCTGCTGCAAGTATTTTCTCTGAAATTGCCATCCCAACTGCATTGGCAATCCCTTGGCCTAATGGTCCTGTAGTAGTTTCGACTCCACAATCAAGATCATATTCAGGATGACCAGGTGTTTTGGATTTTAACTTTCTAAAATCTTTAAGATCATCCATAGAAATTCCATAGCCCGTTAGGTGTAATAGACTATATAAAAGCATTGATCCATGTCCATTAGATAAAACAAAACGGTCTCTATTAAACCAGTGCGGGTTTAATGGATTATGATTTAAATGATTTTTCCATAAAGCTGTTGCTATTTCAGCCATACCCATTGGCATTCCAGGATGACCAGAATTTGCTTTTTGTACAGCATCTATAGAAAGAAATCTTAAGGCGTTAATAGGTTCGGAATGTTGCATTTTTTCCCACTTTTTAGATTTAAACAAATAATAATAGTATTAAAAGTAAATTAATAGATTAAATATGATTTTTTGCTATAAAATAGTCATTAAACTGATTTATCTTTTTTTACACATATTTTTGTCTCAAAAAAGCTAACTTTGAATAATAATTATTATTGCTAATCGGAGGTAATTAAATGAGTTATATATTTACATCTGAATCAGTTTCTGGTGGTCATCCAGATAAAGTTTGCGATCAAATTTCAGACGCAATATTAGATGCTTATTTATCATTAGATCCCAATAGCAGGGTTGCTTGTGAAACAATGATAAAAAATAATATGGTCTACATTGCAGGAGAAATTACTTCTACGGGTAGTCCTGATCTTGAACCAATTGTAAGAAAAACCATTAATGATATCGGGTACAACAATGATGCGTATGGCTTTAATGGAGATACGTGCGATTTTACCAACCTGGTATTTGAGCAATCTCCAGATATTTCTCAAGGTGTAACTGAAGGCGAAGGAGAAAACTTAGAGCAAGGAGCTGGTGACCAAGGTCTAATGTTTGGCTATGCTTGTAAAGAAACTGATTCGCTAATGCCTCTTCCAATAGATTTATCTCACAAGCTTGTTAAAAGACAGGCTGATGTAATGAAAAGTGGTGAAATTTCATGGCTTAGACCTGATGCAAAAAGCCAGGTAAGTGTAATTTATTCAGATGATGGAAAAACTATTGAAGGCTTGTCTGCCGTTGTCTTATCAACACAACATGATGAAGATGTCACACAAGATGAAATCAAAGCGGAGGTTATGGAAAAAATAATTAAGCCAGTTGTTCCAGAAGCGTGGCTTTTAGATTCTACAAGTATATATATTAATCCAACGGGTAAATTTGTAATTGGAGGTCCAGTGGGAGATTGTGGACTAACAGGTAGAAAAATTATTGTTGACACCTATGGTGGCATGGCCCGACATGGTGGAGGCGCATTTTCTGGCAAAGATCCATCTAAAGTTGATAGATCTGCTGCCTATGCAGCAAGATATGTTGCAAAAAATATAGTTGCAGCTGGGCTTGCTGACTATTGCGAGATACAAGTCTCATATGCAATTGGAGTTGCAAAACCAACATCTATTCATGTTGAAACTTTTAATAGTGAAAAAATCTCAAAGGAAGCCATTGTAAAAATTGTTGAAGAAGAATTTGATTTAAGACCAAAAAGTTTGATTAATATGCTCGATTTAAAAAAGCCAATATATTTACCAACAGCTGCCTATGGTCATTTTGGAAGAACAGATATTGATCTTTCATGGGAAAGAACTGACAAAGCTGCAGATATTGCACAATAAGTATTAATAAGGAAAATAAAAATGAATAACGATTATAAAGTAGCTGATATTAATCTTGCAGAATTTGGTAGAAGAGAAATTTCGCTAGCCGAAAATGAAATGCCAGCTTTAATGGCTTTAAGAGACAAATATCGTGATGAGCAGCCTCTTGCTGGTGCAAAGATAATGGGTTGCATTCATATGACAATTCAAACAGCCGTCTTAATGGAAACTCTTGTTGATCTTGGTGCAGAGTTAAGATGGTCGTCGTGTAATATTTTTTCTACTCAAGATCATGCTGCTGCTGCTATGGCAGCTAAAGGCATACCTACCTTTGCATGGAAGGGAGAAACTGAAGAGGAGTATGAATGGTGTATAGAACAAACTATTTGTAAAGATGGTGAACCATGGGATGCGAATATGATTCTGGATGATGGAAGCGATCTTACTTCCATGGTTCATGCAAAATTTCCAGATATGCTTGAGAATATTCATGGCGTTTCTGAAGAAACAACTACTGGAGTGCATAGACTTAAAGAGATGCTTGAAAAAGGTGAGCTTAAAATTCCAGCAATTAATGTTAATGATTCAGTCACTAAAGCTAAGAATGATAATAAATATGGTTGCAGACATAGTCTCAATGATGCAATTAAGAGAGGCACTGACATGTTATTGTCAGGTAAAAAAGGTTTGGTAATAGGCTATGGTGATGTTGGTAAAGGTTCTGCAGCTAGTCTTGCTCAAGAAGGAATGATCGTAAGCGTTGTTGAATCAGACCCAATCTGCGCAATGCAAGCTTGTATGGATGGTTTTGCGGTTGTTTCTTGTTATAAAGATGGTGTTGTTACGAGGAATCCTGACGATGTAAATATGCAAGTTATGGGTGATATTGACCTTGTGGTTACGACCACTGGCAATGTAAATGTTTGTGATTCTGCTATGTTAACAACTCTTAAAAATACTGCTGTTGTTTGTAATATTGGCCATTTCGATAACGAGATAGATACAGCTTTTTTAAGAGATGAGTTTTATTGGGATGAAATTAAACCTCAAGTTCATAGAATTTTTAGAGATACAAAACCAGAAGGAACACCTGATCTTTCAAGCAAAAACTATATTATCCTTTTAGCTGAAGGACGACTAGTAAATCTTGGTAATGCAACTGGTCACCCAAGTAGAATTATGGATGGATCTTTTGCAAACCAGGTGTTAGCTCAAATACATTTATTTAAGCAAGGTTTTGCTAATATAAATGATGAGGACAGAAAAAAAGAAATGATTACTGTTGAAGTTCTCCCTAAAAAACTTGATGAAGAAGTTGCTTCTTTAATGGTTGCGGGTTTTGGAGGTGTCATCACCAAGCTTACAAAAGAACAAGCTGATTACATTAATGTTCCTAAAGAGGGCCCATTTAAAGAAGAAAGCTACAAATATTAGTCTTAATTTGTGCAATTATGGGCATAATTGCCCATAATACGCACTATGAATTTAATCAAAATCATATTTAGTTTGCTAATCTTAGCCTCTTTAACAAGCTGTGGTGTAAAAGGCCCTTTGCTTAATTCATTCATTATTACAAAAATACAATGAATACATTTGAATACATAGATGGAAGATTGCATTGTGAAGGCGTTGATCTTTCAATACTTGGAGAAACATATGGTACTCCTTCGTATGTTTACTCAAAAAAAACCATTCAAGAAAATGCTAAAGCATATGTAAATTCATTCACCAACAGCGATAATCTAGCTTGTTTCGCAGTCAAATCACTAAGTAATTTATCAATACTTAATATCATTAAAAATAGTGGGTGTGGATTTGATATTGTTTCGGGTGGTGAGCTTCATAGGGTCCTATCAATTGGTGCAGAACCTAAGAAAGTTATCTTTTCTGGTGTAGGTAAAACAAAGAAAGAGATAGAGCAAGGAATTAATAGTGGTATCTTATCTTTTAATGTTGAATCTGAGTCTGAGCTATACAGAATTGAAAAAGTTGCAGATGACATTGGATCGCCTGCACCTATTTCAATAAGAATCAATCCTGATATTGATTCGGGCGGCCATGATTATATAACTACTGGGAGAAAAGGTGATAAATTTGGAATTTCTGAAACAAGAAAAATTATTGATTTATGTATACATGCTCACCGAGCAAAGCATCTTAAAATAGTTGGACTTGCATGTCACATAGGATCTCAAATTCTTGATCTTGACGGTTTCATTAAATCAGCTGATAAAATTTTTGAGTTAGCTGATGAATTAGCAAATTATGATATTTCACTAGATTTCTTAGATCTTGGCGGGGGTCTGGGTATTTCATATGAAGACGAAGTGCCACCTTCACCTTTCGATCTTATTTCATGTCTTGAAGAAAAATTTAAAAACAGAAAAGAAAGATTAATCTTAGAGCCAGGAAGAAGCATATCTGCAAATGCAGGAATTCTTCTAACAAAAGTTGAATATATCAAAGATAGTTTCTTGATTGTTGATGCAGCAATGAATGATCTTTTGAGACCATCGCTCTATAAAGCACATCATGATGTATGCAATGTAATAGATAAAAAAGATAATTTAAAGAAATGGAATATTGTTGGACCAGTATGTGAATCATCTGATTTTCTAGCTAAAAATATTTCTCTAGATGTGCATGAAAATGATTTAATTGTTATTAAAAATGCTGGTGCATATGGTTTTGTTATGGCATCAAACTATAACTCAAGACCAAAAGCCTGCGAAATTCTTATCGATGGAAATGAATCAAAGATTATTCGAGAAAGAGAGACACTTGATGATCTCCTTGAAAAGGAGAAGATTCTAAATGATTAGTTTTGATAAGATGCATGGCAATGGTAATGATTTTATTGTTCTCAATTCAATAGATAATACCCATAAATTGTCAAAATCTAGAATTAAGATGCTATCTGATAGAAATTTTGGCATTGGATTTGATCAAGTAATTTTAATTGGTCCTCCAACTAAAGATAGTTTTGATTTTTCAATAAGATTTTTTAATGCAGATGGTGGCGAGGCATCAATGTGTCTAAATGGAATAAGATGTGCTGCTGCATATACATGGAGAAATAATTTTGCTCCTAAGAAGATTATTAAGTTTAAAACTAAAAATAGAATTGTGGTTTGTGAGCCATACGAAAGTCAGGTTAAGGCGACACTCCAGATTCCATCTATATATGTTGATACTAAACTAGACAAAAAAATCGCAAAATTAACTTCTGATAAATTTAGTCTCGTCGATGCAGGAAATATGCATCTTTGTATTAAATCAACTTCAGTAAAAAATAAAGACCTTAATTCAATATATAAAAGGCTTGAAAAAGTAATCAAGCCTCTAGGATTTAATTTATCAATATATAAACCGTCCAAGAAAATTGCTGATATGAGGACTTATGAAAATGGTGTTGGTGAAACTTTTTCATGTGGATCTGCAGCTTTAGCGGTTGCTTCACTATGCATCCAAGATAAATTCAAGACTATATCTCCTGGTGGAGAATTAAATTTCATTAAAAAAAATAATGCTAATATAGAAATGATGGGACCAGCTAAATATATATATTCAGGGAACATAAATGTCTAAAAAGTTGGATGCGAAGGATGTTGAACTTTTTTTACTTGATAATTTAGATTTTTTTGAATCAAGAGAGTCTCTTCTTAGTGAAATGAAATTTAAAGACTCAACAAGCTCTGCATCATCCTTGCTGGAAAGGCAAATATATAAGCTCAGAGATGAACAAAAAGATTTAATGGGTCTTTTAACTTCTTTTATTGAAACTGCACAGCTAAATGAAGACTTATTCAACAAATCGAAGGAGTTAACTTTGTCTATTCTAGATGCATCAGATAAAGATGAAGTTATAAGTGCCGTTCAAAATGATTTCACAAAGAGTTTTAATATTAATAATTGTCAGTTAAATTTTTATTCAAATTCAGAAATAGATAATATAGAAAAAGAGACTAGCATGTCATTTCATAAAGGTGCCATTCATTGTGGATCTTTTTCAAGTGAAAAAATGGAATTTCTTTTTGAAGACAGCAAAGTTGAATCAGCTGCCATAGCTGTTTTGGTCAATAAAAATGAAATTGGATTGCTTAAACTTGGCAGTTATGAACGAACTAGATATCTTGGTGATGAAGATACAGCTTTTATAGAATATATTAGAGATATCTTAGAAAAAAAATTTCAATCAATAGACAGCCTTAATGCCTGAAAAATATTTTGTTTCCAAAGATATAGGGCTTTATATAAATTATATTTCTGAAGTTAAAAATCTCTCAAAAAATACCTCTAATTCATATCAAAGGGATCTTAGAAAATTATCTAAATATTTAGAGTCAATAAATATTGCAACCTATCATGACATAGATGATGCCATATGCTCTGGCTGGCTTGGGAGTCTTTATGCATTGGAAAATAATCCGAGAAGCATCCAAAGACATCTATCATCCGCAAAAGGTTTCTTTAAATTTCTTAAAAAAAACTCTTTAATTGATTCATCACCCTTTGATTTAATTACAGCCCCCAAGTCACCCACTTATTTGCCTGAGGTTCTATCGCCTGAAGATGTAAGCCAGTTACTAAATTTTAAGCCTGCTGATTCTTTAGAAATAAGAGATCTTGCTATTGTTGAACTTATGTACTCATCAGGATTAAGGGTTTCTGAGGCTGCAAATATTAATTTAGAAGACTTCGAAGAAGAAATGTCTTTTCTTAGAGTTTTGGGCAAAGGTTCTAAAACAAGGCTTGTGCCGATTGGCAGATATGCTAAAGCAGCTATAGACAACTGGATTGTAGAAAGATCAAAATTCTCAAATGAATCTAATGCACTATTTATAAATTTAAAGGGCTCAAGGCTTACTATCCGCAGTATTCAACTAAGATTAAAAAGATTAGCTCTAAAACAAGGACTTCCTCCAATTCATCCACATATGTTAAGACATAGCTTTGCAACTCATATGCTAGAATCAAGCGGCGATCTCAGAACTATCCAAGAGCTATTAGGACATAGTTCATTATCTACAACACAAATTTATACTAAGTTAGATTATCAACATCTTGTCAAAATATATGATCAAGCCCATCCCAGAGCAAAAAAATGAATAAGAAAATCAAAATGATTACTTTTGATCTCGATGATACTCTTTGGGATAACAGACCCACGATCACAAATGCAGAAATTGAAACTAGAAAATGGATAGAAGATAAAGTTGGAAGTATTAATTGGGGAGATTTAAATGATTTTCTTCTTCTTAGAGAAGCCTTAATTGAAAAAGATGAAAGTATTGCTTGGGATATAAGTAAGCTGAGAATTGAAATTTTTAAAGAAAAAATGAAAGGTCTAGGAAAATCAAATGATATTCAAAAACTTGCAGAAGATGCCTTCGACTTTTTTCTTAAAAAAAGACATGAGATTAAATTATTTCCCGGTGTAGAAGATGCTATTAAAAATCTTTCAAAAAATTACACCCTAGGAGTTCTTACAAATGGAAATGCGGATATTTATAAATTGAATATTGGTAAATATTTTAAATTTTCAATTAGTTCATTAGAAGCTCAAGATAGTAAACCGAATAAAAGTCATTTTGAACTAGCTAAAAACAATCTTGTGAACTTAACATATAATGAAATGCTTCATATTGGCGACCATCAAATTAATGATATCTTGGGTGCACTTTCTCTTGGTATTAATACCTTATGGTTCAATAACAACGAAGCTTCATGGAATCAAGATTTTGAAAAGCCAGAAGAGTTTTCTAACTGGCAAAACTTAGAAAACATTATTAAGGAAAAATATGAGTCAAGATGAACTAACAAAAGCCATAATTAATATTATTAATAAAGAACTTGGTGTCGTTAAAGAGATTCTTCCTAAAAACCTTTTAAAAAATTTACAAAAGGTTATTGGTCCTGAATTAGAGAACCTAATTGAAAAAAGTGGTTATGTTTCTAAATCTAAGTACAAAGCACTTGAGAGATTAGCTCAAGAATTAGAAGAGAGAATAGTTGATCTTGAAAAGAAAATTAAAGAGTAAGAATATACTTTGATAGCTCTTTAATATCTTTTTCAGACAGAGCCGCTGCCTGTGCATACATAAGGGCGCTTTGAGGACCTCTCTCAATATTATTCTTATATTCATTCAATGCTGAAGCAATATATTCACTAGTCTGCCCTTTAAAAGATGGTCCAATTCCACCCTCACCCTTTGCTCCATGACAAGCAATACAGCCAGCATAAAGTTTAGTGCCCTTGGATGCAGCGCCACTATCGGCGATAGTTGCAACCTCACCACACTCCTGACCTTCAATACAAATATTTACATTAAGATGTATTCTCTCAATTACAGATTCATCATATTTTTTACCATTAAAGAGAAATATTGCACATAAAGGTAAGATATATAAGTAGTATTTGTTTTTCATATTTTTCCTATGAGTTTGGTCTTTGAAGTTCAATAACGTGATCAACAACTTTTAACATGTCGCCAAAAGAACCTCTTGACTGAATTACATATGTTCCATCAACAATGATCATTGGCACAGCTGAAATTTTTAACTGTTTTGCATATTTAATGCCTCTGTTAACTTTTTGTTTGACTGAAAAAGAGTTTAAATACTGTTCAGTGACTTCTGGAGCTACGCCAAACTTTTCTAAAAACTCTTTGATTGCTTTGGGATTTTGTAAAAAGTTGCCTTCCTTATGTATTGTTACAAATACAGCTGAATGGGTTGATGGGTCTAGCTTTAAAGCCTCAATTGTATAAAAAAGAGCAGCATGTAATTGATGAATACCGCCCCAAGTGATTGGCATTTTTGTTAATTTAGTATCCGAGTCTAAATTTTCTTTCCAACTATTAATTGCAGGCTCAAATGAATAACAGTGTGCACAGCCGTACCAAAAAGACTCAGTGACTTCAACAATACCATCTTTTTTAACCGGCAAAGGATTATCGACTAATACATAGTCTCTACCTAACTTGTATTCAGCACTTAGTGAAACTGTTAAAAAAGCTATAAAAGAAAATCTAGTTAGTTTTGTAAGTGCTTTAATCATTTATATAAACCATGCATGTAATTAGCCAATGCATCTATTTCATTATCAGTAAGGTTCTCTGCTATTGATTGCATTACTAATGATTGCTCACCAGCATTTCTTTCTTTTGATCTGTATGCTTTTAAAGATGAAACTAAATATCCAACTTGCTGCCCAGCTACTGCTGGATAATTGGCAAGATTATTACCATCACCATATACTGAATGACACGACGTGCATGCAGGTATCTGTTTTTTAATATCGCCAAATCTGTAAAGCTTTGTACCAAGCTCCAATAATTCAGTATCATTTTTTGCCTGACCACCAGTTGAAACATTTGAACTATAAAAAGCAGCTATATCTAAAAGATCTTTTTCGCTTAAAGATTGTAAGTAAGGTGTAACTGTCATCATTAGAGCATTGTTTCTTTCTCCGCTCCTAAAATATTTTAACTGCTCATATAAGTATTTTTCATTTTGACCAGCAATTTTAGGCCAATCCGAATTAATGCTATTTCCATCTGCACCATGACATGCAGCACAGGACTGGACTAGAGCTGCGCCTTTAGATGCATCACCGGATACAAATCCTTTGGGCATATCATCTGGCCCTAATGATTTTTCTGCAGCATTGGTATGAAATGCTAAAAAAAATGTAGCTGTTAATATCAAAAATGATTTCATAAAACTCAATAAGTGTGTCTTTGTGATGTGTATTATAAACATAGGTTGGTATGATATAAACGATTATATGAAAAACCTTTTTAAAGATACTAAATTCATGCTTGGTGTAACTAAGTATAAAAATCTACCAGAAGATGTGGGTGATGAGATTCTTTTGGCAGGAAGATCTAATGCGGGGAAATCAAGCGCGCTTAATGCTTTAACAGGCAACCCAAAATTAGCAAGAATTAGTAAGACTCCAGGAAGAACAACAGAGATTAATTTTTTTGAAGTAAATGATTCGCTTAAGTTGGTTGATTTACCAGGATATGGATTTGCCAAATCAAGCTCATATAAAAGAAAGGACTGGGCACCCCTTCTAGAGGAATACTTTGCAAGAAGGGAGTCACTTAAAGCAGTTGTTATTTTTATGGATATTAGGCATCCATTAAAAGACCGCGATAAGGATATGATTGCTTTATGCAACAGCGAAAATATTCCTTTTATACCTGTATTAACCAAAAGCGATAAGCTATCTAATAACCAAAAAAACAAAGCCCTTTCTCAAGTAAATAAAAATATGGTTGGTGTAGAAGCCATAGCAGTCTCTTCAAAAGATATTACTGGTTTTGACAAGCTATCAAAGGAAATACTAAACTTTTCAAGTGCTTGAATACCAAAAACAAGACTGTCAATTAACCTTAAGAGAAGGCTTAGAATGCTATTATCAGTCTTTTCCTGAATCAAAAGAGATACTCAAAGATAGTCCTGAATCAGGATATCTTTTGCGTGATCATGATTGTACTCATGTCATTTTTGGTCTTGATATATCAATTGATCAAGAAGCTATATTAGACACATGGGTCCTATGGGGCTCTTCATTCAAGTGGAAGTACCTTATGAGCTATGCAAAACTTCCACAAATTAAAGATCTTCAGAAAAGACTTTTTAATGAATTTGGGATTAAAGGATTTTTAAGTCTTTACTGGAATACTATTGGCATAAAAAGAAAAGTTTTTTTTAGGACTCGAAAAATGAAAAAAAAGTGGCCTTTTCAAATGCCAAAGGAATATTTAGATATAAAAATATCAGACTTAAGAGAAATGCATGGCATTAATATACTTTCAGCAGAAGAATTAAATTACAAGCCAACCCAATGGTCTGGATCTATAAGTAAATAAATATTTAGTGTGCTTCGTTCCAATTTTTTCCTATTGCTGCGTCTGCAATGAGAGGAATATCTAGTTTTACGGCATTCTCCATCATATCCTTCACTAATTTCAAAACTTCCTCTGCATTTGTTTTAGGTGTTTCAAAAATCAATTCATCATGGACCTGCATTATCATTTTTGTTTGAGGCAACTCTTTATTCAAAAAGGAATTAATATCAATCATGGCTTTTTTGATTATGTCTGCTGCGGATCCTTGCAAAGGAGCATTAATAGCAGCTCTCTCTGCTGCTTGCCTTCTCAAACCATTAGCTGCATTAATTTCGTTAAGATACAAACGTCTACCCATAAGGGTTTCAACAAACATATCCTCTTTGGCTTGGGCTTTTGTATTAGCCATATAATCTTTTACGCCTGTATATCTTTCAAAATAAGTATCTAAATATTTTTGTGCATCTGCTCTTGGTATATCTAATTGTCTAGTTAGTCCAAAAGCTGACATTCCATACATTAAACCAAAATTAATTGCTTTTGCACTTCTTCTATGATCATCGGTTACATTTTCTATTTTTACTCCAAAGACTTCAGCTGCTGTTGAAGAATGGACATCTAATCCCATTTTAAAAGCATTTGTGAGATTTTTATCTTTTGAAAGGTGCGCCATAATTCTCAACTCAATCTGAGAATAATCTGCAGATATCAGTACATTTTCTTTTTCAGGTATAAAAGCTTCTCTTATCCTTCTTCCCTCTGCAGTTTTAATTGGTATATTTTGTAAATTAGGCTCTGTTGATGAGAGCCTTCCAGTTGAAGTAATGGCTTGTTGATAAGATGTATGAATTCTAAGTGTAACAGGGTTCTCGATTTTAATAAGGCTATCTGTATATGTTGATTTAAGTTTTGCCAAAGTTCGATATTGAAGAATAATTTTTGGTAGCTCATATTCTTCAGATAATCTTTGCAGGGTTTCTTCATTTGTTGATGGTTGACCTTTTGGAGTTTTCTTAAGAACTGGTAACTTTAGTTTCTCATACAAGACTTCTAAGAGTTGTTTAGGTGAGTCTAAATTAAATTCTTCTCCGGCAATTTTGAATGCTTGAGAACTTAAATCTGATATTTTTTCTGCAAGCTCTTCTGAGTGTGCGGCTAACTTAGCTTTATCAATTTTTGCTCCATTTTGTTCAACATTTGAAAGAACATGAACAAGCGGGTACTCTATCTCTTTTAGCAACTTCCTTTGTGTTGGCTTGTCTTCAAGCAGTTCATCAAGTTTATTAAAAAGTCTTAGAGTGATATCAGCATCTTCTGCTGCATAATTAGTTGCGACATCAATTTCAACCTTTGAAAAACTGATTTGTTTTGATGCTGTTCCAGCAACATCACCGTACTTTATTGTTTCATAATCAAGATAATATGAAGCTAACTTATCCATGCCATGTCTGGTTGCAGTACTGTTAAGAACGTAAGACATTAACATGGTATCTGCGTGGAATTTATCCAACTGAATTTTATGCCTTGATAAAATTGGTATATCAAATTTTAAATTCTGGCCAATAGCTTTTTCTTTGTTCCTTTCTATGGCCGTTCCAATTATATCTGCAACTAATTCAAGACTTGGTTGTTTAGGACAGTTTTCGTAATTATGGCCAATCGGTATATAACATCCAGCTCCCTCTTTTACAGATAATGATATGCCAACAAGATTTGCAGTAATTGTATCCAATGAATCTGTTTCAGTATCTAGTGCAAAAACCTTACATTCATCGAGTTTCTTTGCCCAAGCTTTTAATTGATCTTCTTTCAAAACAGTCTCGTAGTTTTTATTTTTCTCTTTTAAGACCTCTTTGTTATCTGATTGTTTTGAGTTTTTATCTGCAGATTCTGAGGAATTTTTTGACATTGGCTTGAACTCCAATTCTGCAAAAAGCTCATCAAGCCTCTCTTCATTTGCGTTAAGCTCAAGCAAACTATCAAATTCCAGACCCAAATCAACATCTTGTTTTAAAGATACAAGTTCTACATTTCTATCTAAATCAGCAAGAGAATTACGAAGGTTTTCTCCAACTACACCCTTAATGGATTCAGCATTAGCTTTTATACCATCTAAGTTTTTATATTGATTTAGCCACTTGGCTGCTGTTTTTTGACCAACCTTTGGAACTCCTGGAATATTGTCAGAGGTATCTCCAACTAGAGCAAGCATATCTCTGATTTGATTTGGCTGAACACCAAATTTATCAAATACTTTTTCTTCAGTAAAAATTTGATGTGTCATTGTATTCATAATTGTTGTATGAGGATCCTCAACCAACTGCATCAGATCTTTATCTAAAGAGGAAACAACTGCTTTATAATTTTTTTCTTTTGACTTCTTTACCAAAGTTGCAATTACATCATCTGCTTCAACTCCTGAGATCTCAATCAGAGGAAATCCTATTGCTTTACATATTTCTTTTAACGGCACCAGCTGATCCCGAAGATCATCAGGCATAGGTGGTCTATTAGCTTTGTATTCTTTATAAATTTCACTTCTAAAGGTTTTTCCTTTAGCATCAAAAACAACAATAATTGGTGAACCTTCACTGTCTTTTTTTAAAGTCATCAGCATATTTGTGACTCCTTTAATTGCTCCGGTGGGCTGCCCTTTTGATGTGCTTAGAGGTGGCATAGCGTGATAGGCACGATATAAATATGAAGAGCCATCAATTATAAATAATCTATCTTTCATATTAATTTAATTTCCTATCTAAGGTGTATTCTGCAAGAGTATTTCTTATACTATTGTAAAACTATCAATTTATATGTTTAAACGCCTTAAAAACTTTACTATTTCAGTGTATCAAAACTATTTTGAAATAGCCGCATGTTTAGGTGCAAGTTTGATAATTATATTAGCAATTTTTATGGATTATATTTTAGGTCTTCAAGCTTGTCCGATGTGCATGATGACAAGATACCTTTTTGGTGCAATTTCTGTTATTGCATTTTTAGGCTTCTTAATAAAGAAAATATATTTATTAGATAAGCTTCTCATAGTTTTGACGTCAGTTTGCGGACTTGCTGTCACAGGAAAACAAATCTATCTACAAAACCTTAGCCCAGAAGAAATTAGTAACTTGCCCATGAGTTGTGGCATGCCGTTAGAAACACAAATAGAATATTTTGGTTTTTTTGGAGGTATTGCTAATGCTTACAAAGGTGGGCCAGCATGTGCTGAAGTTAATTGGATTTTCATTTTTAACTTTGCAGAATGGGGTTTTTTATTCTTCTTAATTTTCTTGATATCTTCAGTATTTAAATTATTTAGAATATAAATTAATCGATTTTGTAACAAAACTACAAGCATAATCGCTTATAAAGCCTTTATTTTAGGGATTTTTTATCGTATTTGACTACAATATGATCCTAATATCTAATTCACTACAAATATGTAAAGTTTTTACAATTATATATAATGGTTTTAATAGGGTCAGAATTAATTATGAATGAAACTAATACGGCACAAGCATTTCATCTAAATAATGAAAAATTAATTGCTCATGCTGTAAAAAATAATGAGGGCATTATTGCTAGTAATGGCGCTTTTGCTACATCTACTGGAACTAGAACAGGCAGAAGTCCCAACGATAGATTTATTGTAGATGAGCCTACAACATCAAGTCTTATTGATTGGGGTGAAATTAACAAACCCTTCAGTTCAGAAAAGTTTGATTTACTTTGGGATAAAGTTGATAACTATCTTTCAAATAAAAATAGATATATCTCTCATCTTCATGTTGGCTCACATCAAGAACACTATTTACCAATAAAAGTAACTACCGAAACAGCATGGCATGGTTTATTTGCAAGATTAATATTTGTTGTTCCAAATGAATTTAATCCGTCAAAAAAAGAGGAATGGGAGATTCTAAGTGCCTCTAACTATGAATGTAGCCCCAAAGAAGATGGAACCAACTCAGAAGCATGTGTGATTATAAATTTTGAAAAAAGAAGAGTTTTGCTTGCTGGTATGAAGTATGCAGGTGAGCTTAAAAAATCTATGTTTTCTGCTCAAAATTTTTTATTACCTGAAAAAGATGTGCTCCCAATGCACTGTTCAGCCAATGTAAATTCCGATGGTAAGGTGGCTCTCTTTTTTGGACTATCAGGAACTGGCAAAACTACACTATCAGCAGATCCAACCTGTTCATTAATTGGCGATGATGAGCATGGTTGGGGACAAGGATCGGTATTCAATTTTGAAGGAGGATGTTATGCCAAAACTATAGATCTTTCTGAGAAAAACGAACCTGTAATTTATCGTGCAATTAAGCATGGAAGTGTGATTGAAAACGTATTTTTAAATGAAAACAATGAACCTGATTATTACAATACTTCTCTTTCTGAAAATGGGAGGTGTTGTTATCCTAGATCGCACATAGAAGATGCGGTTGAAGAAAATGCTTCGAATGAACCTGAAACTGTAATTTTTTTAACTTGTGATCTAACTGGGCTCATACCCCCTGTTTCAATACTTTCAAAAGAGGCTGCCGCATATCATTTTCTTAGTGGATATACTGCCAAAGTTGGATCAACTGAAATAGGATCTGATTCAGCAATTGAGTCTACTTTCTCAACATGCTTTGGTGCTCCTTTTTTCCCTAGACCAGCTGGGGTATATGCTGATTTGTTAATGAAAAGAGTGGAAGCTTTTAATTCCAAAGTTTTTTTAGTTAATACTGGGTGGACTGGAGGTCCATATGGCACAGGATCAAGATTTGATATACCTACAACTAGAAGAATAGTTAATGCTATTCAAAATGGTGAGCTTAATGATGTTGAAACACAACATATCCCAGGACTTAATCTAGAAATACCAAAACATGTCGATGGCGTCGACAGTAAATTGCTGAACCCAATTGAAACTTGGGAAAATCCTGAAAGCTATGAATCCTACTTAAAAGAATTAGTTAAAAAATTCCAAGATAACTTTAAAAAATTTAATGTAGGACATGATATTATCTCCGCAGGACCAAAATTATAGAGATAAATGTGGAATTCCACACCTTATTAAAAAACCTTAATACAAAATCTTTTTTTTCAGATCTAATAATAGAAAGAGGTATTGAAAAAGAATCTTTAAGAGTTGATAGAAATGGATTTATCTCAAAAACAGATCATCCAAAGAGCCTTGGATCCTCATATACAAATCCATCTATAACAACCGACTTTGCTGAGTCGCTTATTGAAATTGTTACTCCAACTTATACAAACATTGATGAGCTTTATGAAAAACTAAAAGCAATACATGTATTTATTAATAAAAATTTAAATGATGGAGAAATGCTTTGGCCATTTTCCATGCCTCCAAGAATAGGTAATGAGTCAGACATAAAAATTGCAACATATGGAAGAACAAATATGGGCAAGCTAAAGCACGTCTATAGAAGAGGTCTAGCTATAAGATATGGGAAAACTATGCAGTGTGTCTCTGGCATTCATTATAATTTTTCTATAGCTGATAAATCATTTAGACAATTAGGGTGTATGTCTCAAGAAGATAAAAACAAGGCATACCTACATCTAATTAGAAATTTCAAAAGGCTATTTTGGTTTGTATTAATTGAATTTGGTAACTCGCCAGTAGTTGATAAATCTTTTGTCGCCGGCAGGGGTAATGATTTAGATTTTCTCAATAAATCAGATTTATTTAAACCCAATGCAACCTCGTTAAGGATGAGTGATATTGGCTATCAAAGCAAAGCTCAAAAAAATCTTAATTTTAAATATAATGATTTAGACACATTCTTGCTTGAATTAAAGAAAGCAATCGTTAATCCCTACCCAGAGTTTAAAGAACTTGGTTTAAAAGATAATGAAAATAATTTTCAACAAATATCAAATGGCATTTTGCAAATTGAAAATGAGCTTTATGACTGCATAAGGCCTAAAAGAGCTGGTGAAAGTGGTCAAAGGCCATATGAGCTTCTTAAAAATCAAGGCATACAGTATGTTGAGGTTAGGGGAATCGACCTTAACCCTGATGAGGCTATTGGAATTTCGAAAGAGCAAATAAAATTGCTAGATCTTCTGCTTATTTATTGTCTTATCATGCCTAGTTCAAAAATGACTGATGAGGAAAAAATAAAAATTGAGCAACAAGATGTAAGTGTAATTAAATCTGGCAGAGACCCTAACATAACTATTTTATTTAAAAATAAAGAAACAAAAATAGCTTCAGCCAGAGATGAGCTAATCGAAGAACTCAGAAAACTTGCATATGAATTTAAAGACAACTCCTTTATAGCTGCTGTGAATAATTTAGGTGATTTTAGAAAAAATGAATTTAAGCAAGATAAATCATTTCATGATATAGGTCTTAGTAAAGCTATTGAAAATCATCAGCTGCTTAATTCTTTTTCAAATATTGATGTCAGATTGTGCGAAAAGGAAGCTAGTGAATCATTAAAAGAGTTTGATAAAATAAATCTAAGGCAAGAAATAGCTTTTAATGATTTTATAGAAACATACAACTCAAAAATATAAATAGGGGTAAATATGAAGGCTTTACAGTGTGTGGAACTTGGTGGTCCAGAAAAACTAGTGGTTAATGAAGTTGCAGATCCTGTGATTGCTGAAGATCATATAATTATTGAAGTTAAATCTGCAAGCGTTAACTTTCCTGATGTGTTGATGATACAGGGCTTATATCAATTTCAGCCTCCACTACCTTTTATTCCTGGAGGAGAGTCAGCAGGAGTAATAACAGAAATAGGTGCTGGTGTTGAGGGTTTTAATATTGGTGATAAAGTTTTTGCTGCAACTGGCGTGGGCGGTATATGTGAAAAGATATTAGCTCACAAGAATAATGTAAGACCAATACCTGAAAATATGGATTTCGAAATAGCTGCTGCTCTCTCAGTTACCTATGGAACTTCTATATATGCTTTGAAACAAAGAGCAAATCTTCAATCAGGTGAAACTTTATTAGTTCTTGGAGCTTCAGGCGGTGTAGGTTTAGCAACAGTTCAATTGGGTAAAGCTATGGGCGCTAGGGTTATTGCAGCAGCTTCAACACAAGAAAAGGTTGATATCTGCATAGACAATGGAGCAGATGAAGGTTTTGTTTACCCATCCGGAAATCTAGATAGAGATCAACAAAAAGAGCTCTCAAACAAAATTAAGGAATTAACTGGCGGCATGGGGCCAAACGTAATATACGATCCAGTTGGTGGCACTTATGCCGAACCATGCTTGAGATCTATAGCTTGGGATGGAAGATATCTTGTAATTGGCTTTGCAGCAGGAGCTGATCAAATTCCTAAAATGCCATTAAATTTAACCCTTCTTAAAGGCTGTCAAATTGTTGGAGTATTTTGGGGGGCATGGACTGGCTTATTTCCTGCAGAAAATCAAAAAAACTTTGAAGAATTATTTGAAATGTATAAGGAAGGAAAGATTAATCCTGCGCCATCAGACAAATTTACTCTAGAAACATCTGCAGAGGCAATAGCCCATCTCAAAGACAGAAAGGCAAAAGGGAAAGTTGTAATTAATTTTTAAACTTCGTGGTGGAGTTTGTTTGAGTCTAAGCTGTCTCTAAATTCTCTTATTTTTGTCCAATCGCCACTGACTGCGATAGTTTTTTCTTCATCCTGAATATTTAAATACATATTTTGTCCATCGGGTGAAAAACAAATTCCTGCTATTTCAGAACTACTATTACCAGCAACCCTACCAAGAGGATATAAGGTTCCATTTGGAGTACAACCTATTAATTTGCATGCATTGCTACCATTGTCTTCACAAATTATAAGATCACCCCATGGAGTAATATTTATATTATCTCCCTCCCATAAACTATTAGCATCATTAGATTCATAGAAAAGTGATATGTTAGCTTTTGACGGTGAATATTTCCATATTTGACCCAATCCTGCCTGACCGCCACGTTTGCATGTAAAGAAAATATTAGTAGTTAAATCTTTATCATTTGTATGTATTATTCCCTCTCCACCATTAAAAATTGATGCGCCGGCATTTTTTCCCTGATTTCGAGTTTTTACAGATACTGCTAAAGGGTCTTCTATTGGAACCCATTCAACAGAAAAAGTTTCACCAACGGATATTGAGCCATTTTTGTTTGATGTATTTTTTATTCCAGGAATTTTTAAAGCAAATAATTCGCCCTTGCCACTCAAAATTTCTGGCCTTGATGGGACAAATTTATAAAATAATCCTTTGTAGTCATCTTCTGTTTGATAGACAGTACCTTTAGGGTCATTTAAATCTACGGCAACAGCTTCTCTTTTAAACCTTCCCATGTTTGATAATCTTTTATAGCCATTAAGTGATTTTGATTCAGGATCTATCTCAAAGGCATATCCGTGGTTTTTCTTATCAGTTTCTTCACACGAAATCCAAGTATTCCATGGGGTAGCGCCCCCGGCACAATTATCAATAGTTCCTGATAAACTTCTATGTGAATATTTTAATGTTCTACCATCAGCATCTAATACCAGTGAAGAAGTACCGCCAGAATAGGGCCTATCATTATATGAATCATAAGCAGTTGCTAAATCTAAACTTCTATCCATGTTTGCTGTTTCATGGTTTACAACCAAGGCAACTGAACCATCTTTCAATAAAAAAGCACCCATTCCATCAGGTCTTCTGCCATACTTAAGACCATCGGTCATTAAGTCTCCAGATGATATGATTACCTTATATGAGAGACTTTCAGGCAAATCAAATAAAGCATTTGGGTCCTTTACCAAAAAACCATCCCAACTTGATTTACTTGACGAATTTATTTTATTACCAGTAAGTAATTTGCTCCCCCCGTATGCAAACAAAATTAACATAGCAGAAGACTGTCCTGCACGTTTAATAAATTTTCTCTTTGATTTATCCAAAATTAGTTAGTAATAGATTGATACGTTAGTGATAGTCTAGATATATCAAATGGTGGCCTAAAAATTCCAGCAAAATCTCCATCAGGATTAAGCAGAATAATATTATTTACATGATTATCTAGGTGAGAGTGGTCCATATGATTTGAGTGATTTGGCATAACATTATTAACTGATAGTTGAGTTGCTAAACTTAAGAGCATTGGTCTGGCGTTGCTAACCCCAACAAAATCTTTATCAAAACCTTTTGCATAGTTATCGATCATATTTGGAGTGTCTCTTTCTGGATCAATTGATACCAAAACCCACTGCTTATCATCAAGCTTATAGTCTTTGTCTCTAAGTACTTTTATAAGTTTTGATAGTTGATACATAGTTGTCGGGCATTCATCAGGACATTTAGTAAAACCAAAATACATTAAAGTCCATTTGCCCATCAAATCATCTTTTGTAAAAGCTTGTTGATTAGACGAGAAAAACTCAAAATCCGATATTTGCTTTGGTTCTTCAAATAAGAAAAGACCATTTACAAGTAGCTCGTCATTGGAGAGGGTTCTTGGCGTCGTTAATTTATTAATAAACAATCCTAGGACGGTTATCATAAAAATAGTTATAAAAAATAAATTTTTATTTATTGCTTTCATGAAATTAGATAATGATCTAGCAATAAAGCTATGAAGATGAGAAAGATATAATAAATTGAAAAATTAAATGTTTTCATAGCAATTGCATCATCATCACTCAAATATAATTTAATTGCGTAATACATAAATATAGAGCTAAGAATTATTGCAGAGAACAAATAAACTATTCCAGACATAAGCACTATGTAAGGAAGAATACTTACTATAAATAAAATAATCGTATACAAAACTATTTGCATTTTTGTAAAAGCAACACCATGAGTGACTGGGAGCATTGGGATAGACTCTTTTGCATACTCATCCTTCCTATATATTGCTAATGCCCAAAAGTGAGGTGGAGTCCAAACAAAAATTATCAATACCAATAACAGTGCATAAGGGTCAATGGTGTTAGAAATTGAAGACCAGCCTAAAAGCGGAGGTGCCGCTCCGGCTAAACCACCAATAACAATATTTTGCGGTGTTGCTCTTTTGAGATAGACAGTATAAATAAATGCATAACCAATTAGAGAAGCAAGAGTTAAAATCATTGTTAAGGTATTTATATAAAAATATAAAATTAAAGCCCCTACAATCCCAATTACTATTGCAAAAGAAGAAGCGTGAAACGCACTTAGCTCTCCT
>Ga0066377_10000048_pt1 | contig 27111 bp, 21 predicted proteins | sample Knorr_S23_td_Sur_FD_70946 | JGI IMG/M metagenome (GOLD analysis project Ga0066377, IMG submission 70946) | Marine microbial communities from Southern Atlantic Ocean transect - Knorr_S23_td_SurfaceB_ad_5m_LV_B | ecosystem: Environmental > Aquatic > Marine > Oceanic | place: Southern Atlantic...
TGGAGTGTAAGGAAATGATGATAATGCAGCAGTTGGAGAAATAATTCCTTTGTCATTATTGGGTTTGTGAGCAGCGTATCCTGTGCTGCCATCAGAATTACGTGAATAGCTAGCAGTTAACCCCCAACATTTATCACTATAACCAGCATAATCTTCAGGGTTTTGGATGCTATGTTCATGGATTATTTGAGTGTGATTTTTAACCACATCCCAGTAGTTTGCATAATTATCAGAAAGCCCTCTAGGATCTAAACATAAATAAGAATAATGAGCCCAAAATAGAGGTCCTACATTTCCATTTTCACCTTTGTGATTAAGTAGGACTGGGATATCATATATTGAGGAAGCACTTAAAATATTTCCATCATCTGCCCATCCACTATGGTAAGCGCTAGGGGAAATCGGATAAGTCGGTGAGGATACTGCAAGTATGTACGTGATTAAACTTTCATTGTAGCCCTCAATTTTGAAATTCATCTGCCATTCATAATCGGGGGACCAATGCCAATAAAGATGATCCCCACCATTTGTATACCAATTCCACTGCACTCCTTTCCACAACTCATCAGCTTTTTTTGCTAGTGCCTGCTCTTGAAAACTTCCACTTTTGAAATATTCTCTTACGCATATCAATGCTTGGCATAAAAAAGCTGTTTCCACTATATCACCGCCATTATCTAGCATACTAAAGGGAATAACCTGCCCATTGTTTCCATTCATCCAATGGGGCCAAGCTCCATGAAACCGATCTGCATTTTCAAGGAAATTTAGCGCTGTCTCAAGTTGATCAATTCCTTCTGATCTTGAAATGAATTGATTTTCTATTCCTACCAAAATATTCAGAAAACCAAACCCTGAGCCACCTGTTGTAACAATATTCTTGTCAAACGAAATGTCGTTTTCGTGTATACGTTCTCTTGCTAATTTAGAATTAGGGTGAGCATAGTCCCAAAAATATTTAAAAACATCTTTTTGTAATTTTTTCATCAAGTAGACATGAGATTGATCTAATGTTTCATTAGAATATTTAATATCTTTTGAGCAAGAAAAAAACACTAAACACAAAAGGATTAATATTTTAAAGGGTCTCATCATATATTATTAAAAATATTAAAATTATTTTCTAAAATAAAATTCATTACAAAGAATAATGCCGTGGAGTCGGAGGGAGTAACCTTGGGGTTGTTCCCGTGAATCCAGTCCTGCAAATGTAGCTTTCTGTCCTTGCAGTCCAGACGTTTTAAACAACAAAGCGCAATTAAGTATAACTTGTTGCGCTTTTTATGTGTTAAAAACGCAACGAAGTTACGCTTGATCGTGGAGTCAAAAGGAGTAAAATCGAACTATTTTGGGGAGGATTTGTACAAAATTATACACCCTAGCCTTGGGTGTTTTTGGAATGCAGTACTAGTTGGCCTATTTGAATCATAAGATTAAATTATAGGCATTCTGTAAGTTGGATTTCCAAAGTTGTCATATCTACAAATTAACTTCTTAGGCAGCTTCAATTCAAAAATTGAAAACACTCAAACTAAATCTATGTTAGAATCAGTGGATTTTAATTATTCCATTTATCATTACTATAAAGATAATCGTTTTGATAAAAGACCCATTTTTGAAATCATAGACAAAATATCTAAAACTTGGCTTATTCAACTTTTTGAACATTCCCATTTACTTTACCTAATTCTGTTCTCATTTTGGATTTGAAATTCAAAACGATTATAAATAAAAACATCAACAATATAAAGTATACGCTTATTGCAACTTTAGCAGATAAGGTAAATGTTATAACTGACATTAAACCACAAAAAATAATAATAAAAGCTCCACTTAATAGCGATACTATAAGCGGATTTGGGTTAATAAAGTGCAACATCATATGGTGGATGTGGAAATTGTCTGCAGTAAGGGGTTTTTTTCCAATTGAGAACCTATAATAGTAGATGGATAATGTATCTAAAATGGGTATAATATAAATTGAAAGTGGTCCTAATACAAGTACACTTTTATTTTTAACTACATTAAAAAGAAAAGTGAAGTCACTTTGTAGATAAATAAGAGTAAAAATAAAAAACATGTATCCTATAAACATGGAACCTGAATCTCCCATAAAACCTTTTTTATTGTTTGAAATATTAATAGGTAGATAACCTAAAAGAATTGAAGTAAGTAGAATTGTCATTAAAAATGGTATGCTACTACCAATACCCCAAAAAATAAGAGCAAACAATAAAGAGCAAATTATGGTTAAAACAGCTGCAAAACCATCTATACCATCAATGAGATTAAATCCATTTATCATTACTATTCCAATAAAAACAGTAAATATTATGGCGGGAATAATTGAAATTTCTGATATACCTAAGAAAAAATTCAAGTTATCTACAACTAAGTGCTCATTAAAATATAAAAATATGCCAATAGCTGTAACCTGAAATAGTAATTTTTTCTTTGAACTTAAAACATTTAAATCATCTAAAAACCCTAAGGCTACAATAATAAATGATGTGACTATCAAAGACATATAATTAAAAAAATTAATAAAATATTGATGGTAGAAGACTGTGCCTAAAGTAAAAACGACAAGAAAACCAATTCCTAGAGAAGAAGGCACTATGTTTTTATGTATATTTCTTTCTTTCACTTTTGGGAAAAGATTAAATTCAATCATGAATTTTCGGATATTATCCGCTAACAAAAAGGATAAAAAAGCCATTATTATGATTAATGGCAATAAAAAAATAATATTATACATAATGAGATAATCTTACATTAACAGATATACTTTAAATAAAGTTTTATCGTTTTTTAAGTTTGTTAAAACTAACAAAATATGTTGTCAAGATTATTAATTTTTATTTTAATATCAAACCTAATTTATTCTCAAACTGATTCAAAATTAGTTTACAAAACAGCAAATCATTTTGTTTTATTTAGCTCCAACACCTTTTATTTATACACCTATGATGGTATATTAGAAGATTCTTTTTACGCTTCAGATAAAATATTAAATACTATTGATATTAATTCTGTAGACCTCCCATTTTCTGAAAAAATCAAATTTTTTTATTCAAATTTTAAAAATCATAAAATTGTTTCTATTGGCGGTGGACATGTTTTTGAAGTTATTAATGACACGCTAACAAGAATTGATCATTCGTTTGATCATAAAATGACCTATGGAAGTTCTGTTTTTCAAAGAAATGATACCATTTTCAAATTTGGGGGATATGGATTTTGGAGTTCTAGAAACTTCTTCACCTATTTTGACCCTTCATCTAAGGAATGGGAGTTTTATTCTACTAAATCTTTACTGATTCCTCCTCCTATTCATAATTTTAATCATTGGCATACAGATGATAATATTTTTATTATCAATGGATATTCAACCAATACCAATGAAGGTACAATGGATACCGAATTAAGTGAAATTTGGAAGTTTAATTTTGATGAAAAAAAATGGTTTAACCTAGGTGTGTCTAACTTGCCACACTTTGATAATACTATTTCTATTGATGATAAATCCTTCTTTGCAAAAAATGTAAATAACAATGTTTTTATGCACATTGACATTTTAAAAAACAAATTTTATAATGTTGATACCGCTAACACTTCTTTTCCAATAGATGGGCTAAATTCTATTATTAAAGAGGACACATTGTATGCTTATAAAAAGGGACATTTTGTAAAAAAACCATACAGGGATCTCATTTTTCCATCTAATAGGGTTGATTCGTCAGAAAAACGTATTTATTTAAGGTCAATTGAACTTTTAAATGGGCTGGGTTATTCAAGTTTATTGATATTAGGAATCTTAATATCCTCAATTATGTTTTTAAAATACAAACAAAATCAAAAGCCTCGTATTTCTGAGCTAGGCCTGAGATTCAAAGGCATATATTATGAAATTGAAGAAGCCGAAAAAAACATAATTATGTTACTACTTTCTAAACAAGAAGTTATGTCTCAAGAAGTTTATGACATCGTGGAGAACAGGAATCTTAGTTACCCGCAAAACAATAAAATAAAAAATGACACTATCATTAAACTTAACAAAAAGCTAGATAAAATCCTTGGTATTAAAGGCTTTGTGAAATCTAAAAAGTTGCCTGAAGATGCCCGGGTATTGGTGTATTATACTGAAGATGCAGATAAGTTTTTTAACAAAATAAAGGAGTGAGACTATCTTATCATTAAAATCGAATGTGTATGCCATCTAATTTTGTTAAAAATTTAATATTTAAAATTTTTTTACTGTTAAAAGAATTAAATTTTTCATGTGGAATGTATTACATACCAAACCTAGAGCTGAAAAAAAAGTGACAGAATCATTAAAAAATATTGGTGTTGATGTCTACTGTCCAACAGTGATAGAAGTTAGGCAATGGAGCGACCGGAAGAAAAAAATAAGTAAACCCCTTCTCCCATCTATGGTACTTGTTAGAGAAGGAAGTTTTAAAGAGGATGATCTTTTTCGCTTTAATGGTGTTCTTGGTTTTATGTCCTATAAAGGAAAGCGTGCCCAAGTAACGGACAAAGAAGTTGAAGTTTTAGATGATTTTGTGCATGGTAATTATACCCTAAACCATAGCACGATTTCCATTGGAGATAATGTTGAAGTTCCTGTTTTAAAAAAAGAAGGGAAGGTTATTAAAATTGAAGGTAATGCGTGCTGGGTACAACTTGCTAACGCAGGTTTAATTGCCAGTTTCAATTTTAAATAAGGGGAACTACATTTTGGTTTATGGATGGTGGTGTGACCCACCGCGGCGGAGCCGTTAAAAAGATTGAATCGTAACTTAAGTTTATTTATTAGTTGTCTAGTTTAATAGGATTAATACTTGTTCTATTTTGTATTTTTTCACTTGTACATGCTCAAGTTGAAGTGAAGCTTAATGCTGCTACGGCGCTGTTGCTTATTCCCAGCGCAGGTTTTGCAGGGGTAAAAGCTTAATCAAATTGTATATATCCACCCAGAGGGGTATCCCACAGCTTAGATGAAACACGGCCCCATTGTGCTTATCGATAAAAACATGCCTGTGGTGGTTATTGCCACAAGAAGAGGGTATAAAGATTGTCAGTAACATCCAAGAGGTTAAATCTAGAAACGCAAAGATTCTTTCCGTTGTAACTAAAGGGAAATAGATGTGAAAGTGCTTTTCTAACACGCAGTTTAAATCCCACAAATCACTGAAATTTTGACATCGATTATAACGTCTGTACCCTTGCAACTACTGGCTTACCATATTGCGGTACTGCGCGGTTGTGATGTAGACCAGCCAAGGAATTTGGCAAAATCGGTAACGGTGGAATGAGAAAAATTTCAACTACGAGCAGTTGTGAAACTGAACAGAAAAATGCTGAAAAACACATCATTGGTTTGTTTTAAATCAACTCTTTTAAAGAATTAAAAAATAAAATGACTACCGAACCTAGTCGAGAAAAAAAGATATAAAAGTGAGTGATAATATTAAAATAGGGATAATTGGTTTAGGATATGTTGGTTTGCCACTTGGTGTTGAGTTTGCAAAAAAATTCCCTGTTATTGGATTTGACATTAATAAGGATAGGATTTTGGAGCTTCAAAGTGGAAATGACAGTACTTTAGAAGTTTCTCAAAATGTTTTAAAAAATGTTTCAGTTACTAGCATTAAAGATCTAGAAAATGATAACGGATTTTTAGCTACTTATGATAAAAATGATTTAAGTGATTGTAATTTCTACATCGTGACAGTTCCAACCCCTGTAGATAAGTTTAACAGACCAATACTCACTCCACTTGTAAAAGCTTCAGAGACTGTTGGAAGTGTCATTAAAAAAGGGGATTACGTTGTTTATGAAAGCACTGTTTATCCAGGCGCAACAGAAGAAGATTGTTTACCTATTCTAGAAAAAGTAAGTGGGCTAAAGCTTAATAAAGATTTTTATTTGGGATATTCTCCTGAGCGTATCAATCCTGGTGACAAAATCCGTCAACTAGTTGATATTGTAAAGATAACTTCAGGCTCTAGTGAAAAAGCTGCAAAATTTATTGACAACATTTACAATACGATTATAAAAGCTGGAACACATTTAGCCTCAAGTATTAAAGTTGCTGAGGCTGCAAAAGTTATTGAGAACTCTCAAAGAGATATAAACATTGCATTTATAAACGAGCAAGCTAAAATATTTAATCTACTTGGTATTGATACTCAATCCGTTTTAGAAGCCGCAGAAACTAAGTGGAATTTTTTGCCCTTTAAGCCTGGTCTTGTTGGAGGTCATTGTATTGGAGTAGACCCTTATTACATGGCACAGAAAGCTCAAGAGCTTGGATACACTCCAAATATCTTACTTTCAGGAAGAAAAATAAATGAGTCAATGGGTACTTATGTCGCTGAAAACATTGTAATGGCGATGATTAAAAATGGCAAAGCACTTAAAGATCAAGATGTTTTAGTTTTAGGGATAACATTTAAAGAAAACTGCCCAGATATCAGAAACACTGGAGCAGTTGGAGTTATTGATAAGCTTAATGAATTTGGTCTTAATACCACTATTTATGATCCATGGGCTGATAAGGATGAGGTTAAGGAAGAATACAATTTAGAAATCATTAATACTATACCAAATAGTAAATTTTCAGCAATTGCTCTTTTGGTTTCTCACTCTGAGTTTAAATCAATCGATTTAAATAGCTTAAAAGCTTCTGATGATACTATTATTTATGATGTAAAAGGAGTTTTACCTGAAGCTACTCATAGGCTATAAAATGAAGAAAGTACTTATAATTTTCGGCACCAGGCCTGAGGCGATCAAAATGGCTCCTCTTGTAAATGAATTTAAAAATAACAGCGATTTCTTCACTACTAGAATATGTATTACTGCTCAACATCGAGAGATGTTGGATCAAGTTTTAGATTTTTTTGATATTGAGCCTGACTATGATTTAGACCTTATGAAACCAGGTCAAAATCTGTACTCTCTAACTGCAACCATCATTGAATCTTTAAAGTCTGTTTTAGAAGATTTCGGGCCTGACTATGTGTTTGTTCATGGAGACACAACTACTACAATGGCTGGATCAATTGCTAGTTTTTACTCTGGAGCTAAAGTATGTCATATAGAAGCTGGCCTTAGAACCAACAATAAACTATCTCCCTTTCCAGAAGAAATTAACCGTCAAGTCACAGGCAGGATTTGTGATTACCATTTCACTCCAACAGAAACTTCAAAGCGTAACCTGTTGAAAGAAAATATAGATAATGATTCTATTTTAGTTACTGGAAACACTGTAATTGATGCTCTTTTTAATTGCGTTAGTCGTGTTGAAAGTCTTTCAAATAATACAATAGATTTTCTAAAGTCTTTAATCAGTGAATACAAGGAAGTTATATTAGTTACAGGACACAGACGTGAAAATCATGGCGAGGGATTTGAAAGGATATGTAATGCCCTTCTTGAGATTTCAAATAAAAGGCCAGATTGCGTGATTATATATCCTGTTCATTTAAATCCAAAAGTGCAAGAGCCAGTAAACAGAATACTTAAATTTCAAAAAAATATCATTTTAGTTGATCCCCTTTCATACCCAGATTTTGTTTGGCTTATGAACAAATCTAAAATAATTATAACCGATAGTGGTGGGGTTCAGGAAGAAGCGCCTAGCCTTGGAAAACCAGTTCTTGTTATGCGTGACACTACTGAAAGACCTGAGGCGGTTGATGCCGGTACTGTACTGCTTGTTGGAACTGATAAAGACCTTATTGTAAATGAATCTCTTGATCTTCTTAGTAATAGCAAGAGGTTTGAGAAAATGAGTAAACTCCATAACCCATATGGAGATGGAAAAGCTTGTAAAAGGATTTTGAATTTTATCAAAAATTTAAACTAAATGAAATCAGTTGTAACAATTGGTTTAGGATACATCGGACTGCCAACATCGGCACTCATAGCATCTAAAGGAATACCTGTTTATGGAGTTGATATTAATAAAGATGTTGTTGATACGATAAATAAAGGTGAGATACATATTGTTGAACCAGATCTACAGCAGATTGTAAAAGAATCTGTAGAAAACGGAACCCTTAAGGCAGGAACTAAAGCGATTGAATCTGATGTTTATCTAATTGTTGTACCAACTCCATTTAAAGAAAATCATGAGCCTGATATCTCATATATTGAAGCTGCTACCCAGGGGATTATTTCGCTTTTAAAAGAGGATGATTTATATATTATTGAATCCACCTCCCCAATTGGTACAACAGAAAAAATGAGAGATTTAATATTTTCTAAAAGACCTGAGCTTGAGGGAAAGTTAAATATTGCATATTGTCCAGAAAGAGTACTCCCTGGAAATGTAATGCATGAGCTTGTTTATAACGATAGAGTTATAGGCGGAATTGACGAGAAGTCAACTCAAAAAGCTGTAAAATTTTATTCAAGGTTTGTTAAAGGTGAATTACACTCAACAAATGCAAAAACTGCTGAGATGTGTAAACTCGTTGAAAACTCTTCAAGAGATGTTCAAATCGCTTTTGCAAATGAGCTTAGCATAATTTGTGATAAAGCTGGAGTTGATGTTTGGGAATTGATTGATTTAGCAAACAAACATCCAAGGGTGAATATTTTAAGACCAGGAGCTGGAGTTGGTGGGCACTGTATTGCAGTTGACCCATATTTTATAACATCAAAGTTTCCGATAGAATCTAAACTTATAGGGACAGCAAGGGAGATAAATAACTATAAGGCCCTATGGTGTGTTGAGAAAATTGAAAAAGCCAAATTGGAATTTGAATTAAAAAATGGAAGGAAACCTAAAACAGCACTTATGGGCTTGGCTTTTAAGCCAAATATTGATGATTTAAGAGAGTCACCAGCATTTTTTATAGTTAATGAACTTTTAAATAAATCAGAAAATAATAACCACTACCTAGTAGTTGAGCCTAATTTAAAATCTCACTCAAGCCACAAGTTGACAAATTTTCAGATTGCATATGATAAAGCTGACATAGTAGTTTTTTTAGTTTACCATGATTGCTTTTCTGACTTAAAGACTTCAAGTGAAAAAATAATTTTGAATTTTTGTAAACCAGCCACAATTTATTAATTAGTGATCTTAAGAAATAGAATTAAGATAATTTCAAACCAATTTTTGTCTGTTATAGCAACACTATCTGTTGGTAAATTAATAGCAAGGTTTATTGATCCATCTGTCTTTGGTAATTACAGTATACAACTTGCAATTTTCACATTTTTTTTCTCTGTTTTCATTTCGCCAGTCTTACAGTTTATAAAGACTAACAATAATTCTTTAAATAAGAAAATTGGTGTTATTCATTATACACCAATTTTATTTTCACTAATATTTTTCAGTTTAATTTTATTTTTAATCATTAATAATATTTTTTCATCAAAAATTAAATTATTAGATGTAATTTATGTTTTCTTTTTTCTTTTATTTAGTATTCTTGTTAAATATTTTGTAGATTTAGAAAGCACCTCAGGTAAAGTTGTTAGAGCTTCGTTTTTAAACTGTCTAAATAAGATATTAATCTTATTAGCTTTTATATTTGTTTTGTCATTCTTTGACGTTATTAGTTCTACCGAAATTTGGTTATTTAATTCTTTAGGTAGTTTTATTTTATTACTCATAATCTTTAATAGTTACAATTATAAGCTTTATGGTAATTTTAAAATATCTATTAAGAATATTTTATTTAAAATTAAGGACTACTCATTTCCCCTAGTCATAATGAGTATTTGGAGTTGGGTTAACAGCTATTTTGATAGGTTCATTTTAGATAGTGTATTTGATAAATATCAAGTAGGACTTTATGCTGCATCATACTCGGTTGGGTCGAAATTATTCCCAATGATTATTCCATTTTTTTTACTGCTTCTTACTCCAATTGTCTATTCGAATAAAAAAGTAAGTTTGAAGATTGAGTCAATAAAAAAATATTCAATTAATTATCTTATTATTGGAATTACAATTACACCGTTAGTTTTTATTTTTAGTGATTTAATCGGATTTTTATTGTTATCCTCTAATTACAAAGAGTCATTCTATATAATTCCTTATGTTAGTTTAGCATATTACTTTTTAACTTTTTCATATATTTTTGAATCCTTGTTTTATGCTGAGTCTAGGACAAAAAACATCTTATTAACTAATTTTGTTTCAGCGGTCTTTAATATTATTCTTAATTTAATTTTAGTTCCACATTTTGGATTAATAGGTGCCGCAATTTCAACTGTAATTTCATCTTTTTTGAAATTAGTACATACATACTTACTTTTTAGGAAAATATGAATATTGTAATTGTTGGCGGTAATAGTTTTGACACTCTTGAGTTCCATCTGAAAGATGAACTTTTGCATCAAGGTCATAAAGTAAAAATAATTGATTTAAAACCATCATTTATTTTAAAAAAGCTTAATAATTTACTTGATCTGGTTTCTTCTAATTATGTAAATAAAATTAATAAAATTGTATTTAATAAAATTTTAGAAATCAACCCAGATTTGGTCATAGTCACTTATAGGCATCTACACCCAGAAACTGTTCGAAAAATTAAACTTAAAAAAATAAAGATAATCCACATTAACCCTGATGCAATAACGACCTTTAAAAACCAACAAATTTTTGTTGAAAAATATGATGCATATTTTACAAAGTGTGAATACATAAAAAGATTTATGGTTAATAAGCTTAACCTAAATACATTTATTTTTAATGAAGCATTCAATCCAAGGTATCATCTTGTATATGATGATGAGTTTTTAAAAATGGAAAATCAAACAAAAATTGATGTTTTAGCTTATGGAAATATGTATCCATATAGAAATAGGATATTGGCTAATTTGATATCATCTGGATTGGATGTTAAGTTGTTTGGATACAAAGCGAAATACTTCCCAAATAATATTGAAGATAATTTCATTAAACCAATATATGGACTTGAAAAATCAAAATTACTTTTTGGTTCCAAAATTGTATTTAATAACTTTCACTACGCAGAAATCGAATCAGTAAACAATAAATTCTTTGAAATTTATGGTTCAAGATCTTTTCAAATTTGTGATTATAAACCAATTTTAAATAAATTGCTTCCAATAGACCCTAAAATTATCTCATTTAAAAACTTAGACGAAGCAATTTCTAAAACAAGGTATTTTTTAAATGAACCTGAACATAGGTATCAAATTAGAAGGCAATTAGGTGATTATTTTTTAGATAACTTTACCTATAAGCATACAATTGATAAAATATTTTCAAAGGTTTAATGAGAAATTTAAGAAACAAAATATCACTTTCAATTACTGTCCTAATTTTATTATCGTGTTTTTTAGGACTTAAAGGAAACCATAATCCAGAAAATTATTTTGGTTTATTGTTTATGTTTTTCTTATTTGTAAAAAGAAGTATTTCAGTAATTAATTTCGAAAATCCATTAATACATTTACTTAAAATTGCGTTATTTTTTTACGTTGGTATTGATTTTACTTTAAATATTATTTTTTACTACTTTTTTGATTATAATGTGGTTTTGTACAAATCTAATAATCCATTAATTGCTTTGTTTTTTGCTTTATCAGCTCTGGAAATTTCCAATTTATTTTTAGAATATCAAAAAAATATAAATCATAAAATAACTATTCAGAAAAAATCACTCTCTCTTTATTTATTTTTATTGCTTGGACTATTAAATATTTATCTAGTATCAATAGGTTACGTAGGATACGGATTTGATATTAAAAATAGTTTCGGAGTTAACTCACTTATCAGAACTTTTTCAAGTTTATTTACCCCTATAGTTACTATTGTATCTTTTATAATTCTATTTGATCAAAAAAATAAAATAACTAAAAATCAAAAATTTATATTCAATATTTCTATTATCATTCATATCACATTTGGGTTTCTTTCAGGCATGAAAGAAACTTTACTAAGTTTCGCTTTTTTTTATTTAATATTTTATTTAAAAAGTGGCAATGTTTTAAATCCAAAAAAACTTTCAATAATTTTTATTTCTTTATTTATTTTATATCCTTTAAATAATTCATTTCGTTTTTTGCTGAATGATTCAGGCTTGAATATGACTAGGTTTGAAAAATTTGTAGTGGCCACTTCTTATTTAAATCAATCATCAATCTATGAATCAACAAATAATTATTTAAATAGGTTAAGCTTAAACGAAAATTTATTTTTTGCAATTGATAATGAACATTTATGGAAAGAATACAAACATCTTGATAGATACAAATATTTTATTTTTCACCCGTTCATACCACGTTTTTTATGGCCAGGAAAACCCAGGTTAGATATTGGACAAAAGCTATATTCTCTTAAAACAGGAAGAGAAACAAATTCTATTTCGCCAACAACAGTTGGGTGGTCCTTTCTTGAAGGTGGATATTTTTATGTTTTTTTAATATTTTTCTTTTTGGGTATTACGTTAAAATTGATAAATCTATTCAAGTTCAAATTATCTATATTTTTTCTTAATTATATTATTTTACTAAAATTAATCAAGCCCGAGTGGGATTTTTATTTCTTCTTAACAGAAATTATTCAGACGTTATTACTTATTATTTTATTGTGTGTATTTTTAAAAATAAGTATTATTAATGAGAGTCGTTCAAGTATTTAGAAAGGCTAAAAAAGGTAATCATAGTATAGAAAGGGTTTTCAGTTCTATTTCTGAAAATATCAATGAAAATTTTAATTGTAAAATCTTTAAAGTTGAATTTAATGGCTCTTTGCCGAAATTATTAAAAGATGTATATAAAATTGAGCCAGATGTGATTCACATTACAGGGGATGTGCATTATTTATCGTTACTTTTTCCAAGAAAAAAAACCATATTAACCATACACGATTTAGGATATTTCAAGAATTATAAATTAAGTGTAAAAAAAATTATTTATTTAATTATTTGGTTCATAATTCCAGTACGTTACACAAATAACATAACAGTTGTTTCGAAACAAACAAAGATTGATTTAATCAGGTATACGTTAATTAATTCAAAGAAAATTTCATTAATACCCAACCCTTTGGTACAAAAACTAAATAAACTACATAAATCAAACAATAACTACTTTAATATTCTTCAAATAGGAACAGGCTTCCACAAAAATCTAAGAAACCTTGTGAAAGCAGTAATTGGAATGAAAATTAAATTAATAATTGTGGGTAATCCTGAAAAAGAGCTTATTAATTTGATGGAAACTAATTGCATTAATCACGAGATACATTTCAATGTTTCTGACAAAAAACTAAATCAACTCTATTGTTGTTCAGATTTATTGTTTTTTGCTTCTTTATCAGAGGGTTTTGGACTTCCAATCTTGGAAGCACAAAGTTTGGGAATACCTGTAATAACAAGTAATTTTAATCCGATGAGAGATGTAGCAGGAGCAGGAGCATGCTTAGTAGATCCAAAAAGTGTGACTGAAATTAGAAATACAATAGAGACTATAATTAATAATAAGAAAATTAAAGAAAAAATAATCAATTCCGGTTTTGAAAATTACACTAAATATTCAATTGATTTGATATCAAGAATGTATTTTGATAAATATTATGAAACATCCAGCTAATAAAAAGAATGTTATTTTTTTTCACAACATAATGTCTCCATACAGGCTGGATTTATTTGAATACATGAGTGCTTTTAAATGTGAAATTAATTTCAAATTTTATTTCATGAGAGAAAGTAGACGTGGCAGATATTGGCAAATTGACAAGAATAAAATAAATTTTAATTATTTGCTAGGTCGAGGTATATATTTTCAAATCTTAAATTATGATTTTCATTTTAATCCTTTGTTGATATTTAAAATAATTAAATCTAAAGAAGATGTTGTTTTATGTGGGAGTTGGAATAACTTTAACAATATTATCCTCATACTTCTTAAGAGGCTGAAAATAATAGAAAACAAACTTCATACGTGGTCTGAACTAAACTTTACTTCTGTAAAGTCAAATCTTTATTTTATCTCTAAATTTCGTAAATTCTACTACAATACAATAGATGGACTTTATTTAGTTCCTGGGAAAATGTCAATTTTGAGTTTTGGTAAATTGAATATTGATATAGATTCTGATAAATTAGTTTATTTTCCTAATCTTGTTTCAAATAAAAAATTTTCAATTAATTCATTTGATCTTGATAAAAAGCTTAAATCAAATGAAATTAAAGCAATATTTCCTGCAAGATTGATTGAAAAAAGAAAGGGTATAATCAATTTTCTTAAGTACTCAAAAATTGAAAATCTTAGAAGGATTAAAATAATAATTGCTGGCACAGGTCCAGATGAAAAAATGATCAAAAATTTTATTAATCTAAATAAACTAAGTGAAAATATTTTATTGGAGGGTCAATTATCGACTTCTGAATTAATAAAGTACTACAAAGAGTGCCATTTCATTATTTTGCCATCATTTATTGATCCCAGTCCTCTATCTTTAGTAGAGGCAATAAGTTTTAAATTACCATTAATTGCATCAAAAAACTGTGGCAACCATTACGAGACACTAGTTCATAAAAAAAATGGATTTTTGGTAGATGTTAATGATCCAAAATCAATATCTGAAAGTCTAGATTTTATGATTCAAAATTGTAAATCAATTAATTTAATTAATGAAAGTGAAAGATTATATAGGTTAAATTTTAATAACAAGTCAATCGTTTCCAATCTAGTCAACAGTTTATTAAAATGAGAATAGTTCATTTGATACCTAGTTATTTCCCTTATCAATCAGGGGGTTCAGCTTACTCTTTATTTAGATTAAACTCTGGGCTATCGGGCTACAAAAAAATTATTATATCCCACAAATCAAAAAAAAATAGTGACACTAGAAATCATATTATTTTTGATAAAAATCATGAGGTATTTTTCTGTAGTAAATTTTCATTTAGAATGTATTCAAAACTATTCAGTGAATTACGCAAAGCAGATTTGATTCAGATGTCTAGTTTTTTTTTTCCACCTAATTTGTTCGCCTTTTTTTTGGCGAAAGTTTTTGATTTAAAATTGATCATATCTCCTAGAGGTGAGTTTTTTGAACGCGCACTAAATCGAAAAAAAAAACAAAAAATATTTTTTACTTATTTATTTAAAATATTAAGCCCAAAAGTAACATTTCATGCTACTTCAAAAGAAGAAGTTGAAATTATTAAAAAGTTTATAACAAATGGAAAAGAGAAGAATATTGCAAAAATTTATAACTCTTTTCATAGTAAATATTCTTTTTCTGAAAAAAGAAGAAATCAGTTTTTATTTTTGGGGAGAATTAATCCAATTAAAAATATTCACTCTGTATTTGAAGCAATTAAAAATATAGAGAACTTTACCTTTTTGATTGCAGGCGAGGCAAATCTCTCTTATGAGAAAGAATATTTTTATTTTTTGCAAACAAAAATCAAACAATTAGGAATTCAAAATAAAGTTAAATTTTTAGGAAAAATTCATAATGAAGATAAGTATAGACTTATTGCTAGTTGTAGATGCTTGGTTTTGCCTTCTCATTCGGAGAATTTTGGAAATGTTGTTTTAGAATCTTTATCTCAAGGTACTCCAGTTATAGCATCTTTAGGGACTCCATGGAATTTATTGGAAGTTTACAAATGTGGTTATCATATTGATTTTAATTTAGAGGAAAATCTTAGGAAAAAGTTGATAAATTTTTTGAGTTTAGATGAAGCTGGTTTTTTAACATTAGAAACTAATTCAAAAAAACTTATGAAGAAGTTTGAGACTAGTATTATTAATGATAGTTGGGTAAAACTCTATAATACTTGCAACTGCTCCACAAAAAATTATTTATGAAACAAATTATACAAGATCTTAAGAAAGGATATACTTTTCTAACGGAAGTTCCAAAACCTCGAATTAAATCGGGGAGCATTCTGATTGAAACTTCTAAGTCCCTTGTTTCTTTAGGCACAGAAAAAATGCTTGTTGATTTTGGAAAAGCAAATCTGATTCAAAAAGCAAAACAGCAACCTGACAAAGTTAAAATGGTTTTAGATAAAGTTAAAACTGATGGTCTTAGACCAACTATGGAAGCTGTTTTTAATAAATTAGGTCAACCATTGCCTTTGGGGTATTGTAATGTTGGAAAAGTTATTGAGGTTGGTAGTGGAGTAACTGAATTCAGAATTGGTGATCGTGTGGTTTCAAATGGAAATCATGCCGAGTTTGTTTGTGTTCCTAAAAATCTGGCTGCAAAAATTCCAGATAATGTTACAGATGAGGAAGCTGCATTCACTGTTATTGGCGCTATTGGCTTACAGGGGATACGTTTATTGAACCCGACCTTTGGTGAGACAATTGTAGTAGTTGGATTAGGCTTAATTGGTCTTATAACTGCTGAGCTTTTGAAAGCAAACGGGTGTAATGTCATTGGGTTTGATTTCGATGCTCAAAAGATTGCAATTGCAAAAGAAAAAGGTATAGCTGCTATTAATCCAGCAGATGGCACAGATCAGGTCAAGTTTGTAGAATCAATTACAAATGGGACTGGTGCAGATGGAGTAATCATTACTGCTTCGAATAAGAGCAATGAGATTATTTCCCAGTCAGCTCAGATGTGTAGAAAAAGAGGTCGTGTTATTTTAATTGGAGTGATTGGACTAAATATCAGTAGAGCTGATTTTTATGAGAAAGAAATTTCCTTTCAAGTATCATGTTCTTACGGCCCTGGAAGATATGACGATAATTATGAGCAAAAGGGGAATGATTATCCCATTGGATATGTTAGGTGGACCGAAAAAAGGAACTTCGAGGCAGTTTTAAATGCAATTTCAAATAAAACATTAGACGTTAACCCATTAATTACTCAAAGGGTTAAACTAAATGACTATTTGAAAATTTATGGTGACATGTCTAATTCAAAATCCATTGCATCGATTTTGGAATATTCACCAACTAAAAACGATCAAAAAACTATTGAATTAGTAAAAAAAGATTTTAAGGGCCAAAACGCCGTAATAGGCATAGTAGGGGCAGGGAATTTTACTAGCTCTACTATTCTTCCTAGCTTGAAAAAGCTAAAAGCAAACCTAAAATACATCGCTAGTTCGAGCGGCCTGTCTTCTACAATACTTGCAAAAAAATATAGTATTTCTAATTCCACGTCTGACTACAACGAAATTCTTCAAGATAAAAATGTTGATTTAGTTTTTATTACCACTAAACATAACATGCATGCTAAAATGGTTACTGATGTTATTGAATCAGGAAAAAGTGTTTTTGTAGAAAAACCCTTAGCCCTAAATTATGATGAGCTTAATAAAATTATTGACCTTTATGATTCTAGTAATGTAAATGTTTCTGTTGGCTTTAACAGAAGGTTTTCTCCACTGGCTATTCAAATGAAAAAAGCCTTAGGGGAAGACACTAACCCAATTAATCTTGTTGCAAATATGAATGCTGGGTTTTTACCTAAAGATTTGTGGGTTCATGATATGGAAGTTGGAGGTGGTAGAATAATTGGTGAGGCATGCCATTTTATTGATTTATGTGTCTACTTAACAGGCTCTAAAGTAAAATCAGTTTGTATGAATTCAATGGGTTTAAACCCTCAAGAAAATACAGACAATGCAAGTATTTTACTGAAATTTGAAAATGGCAGTAATGCTGTTATAAATTATTTTTCAAATGGTAGTAAATCATATTCTAAAGAAAGAATTGAATTATACTCTCAGGATCGAACAATGGTAATGGATAATTGGAGAAAATTAAAAGGATATGGATTTAAAAACTTTTCAAATAAATCTATTAAACAAGATAAAGGCCACCTAAATCAATTTAAATCTTTAATTGAACAACAAAAGATGGGGGGCGCACCAATTATTCCTTTTGATGAAATTGTCAATACTACAAAAGCATCATTTGCAGCAATTGATTCCTTAAAACAAGGATCTTGGATTTCAATAAGTTAGTACTCTATTTTCATACACTTAAGTATCTAGAACCAATCCAGGTTTTTTATAGGGTTTATTATCGGTTTACTAAACGCCACTGCTCTTATAACCCTGCTTCATTTTCAAAACCAAGTAATTCATTCTCATATTCTGGAGGTTTAAAAAGCCCTCAAGTATTTGAGAAAAAAAATTACACCTTCACTTTTTTAAATTTAAAAAAATCCTTCCCTGATAATCGAATTGATTGGAACTGCAAAGATTATGGTAAGCTCTGGACTTATAATTTAAATTACTTTGACTTTTTAAATCAAGATAAACTGTCAAAAAATGAAGGCTTACGTTTAATCAATAATTTTATTGATTATAGTCCAAATCATATTGATGGGATGGAACCATATCCAATTTCACTGCGTGTAATTAACTGGATAAAGTTTATTAGTAAACATAATATTCAGGATCCTCGTATCAACAACTTCCTTTACAAAGACTGTAATTATTTATCTAAAAATATTGAATACCACTTACTTGGGAATCATATTCTAGAAAATGCCTTTTCACTTTTATTTGCAGCTTATTATTTTGATAAGGTTAAGCTTTATAAAAAATCAAAGTCTTTAATTGTATCTCAACTTGACGAGCAAATATTAAATGACGGAGCTCATTTTGAGCTTTCACCCATGTATCATAAAATTATTCTACACAAGCTGCTTGATATTATTAATCTAAATAAGATTAATTCTCATTGGCCAGATAAGGATTTTTTACTTTTTTTAACTTCCAAAGCTGAGTCTATGTGCTCTTGGCTTGAAAGAATTAAGTTTAAATCAGGGTATATTCCTATGGTAAATGATGCAACATTCGATATAGCGCCCACAGCCGAATCGTTATTGGAATATGCTGATAACCTAGGAATTAAAACTTCAAAAATTGATTTATCAGATTCTGGATATAGAAAAATAGACTTTTCTAACTACGAACTGATAGTTGATGTTGGAAATATTGGCCCCGACTATCAACCGGGTCATGCTCATAGTGATACATTTAATTTTGAGATTCATGTTAATCAGCTTCCAGTTATAGTTGACACTGGCATAACAACATATGAGAAAAATGAGGTTAGACAACTTGAAAGGTCCACGTCTTCTCATAATACAGTTATGATTGGAGATTATGAACAGTCAGAAGTTTGGGGAGGATTTCGTGTTGGAAGAAGGGCTAAAATCACTGATTTAAATGAAAAGTCAAATCATATTTCTGCAAAGCACAATGGTTATTCTAGAATAGGAATTTCTCATAAAAGGTCATTTGATTGGTCTGAGAAAAGAATAGTTATAAATGATAAGCTCTCTAAGTCTTCAAAAAATAGGGCTAGAGCATTTTTCCATTTTCATTCAGATGTTTTAAAACCTAAAGTTTTATCAGATAGAGTTCAACTTTTAGATAAAAACATTGAGATAATTTTTAAAGGACACTCTAATATTAATTTGCTTACTTATAATTTGAGTCAAGGTTTTAATAAAACCATAAAAGCCCACAAGATCGAGATCAATTTTGATAAGGATTTAAATACTCAAATTAATTTATGAGGATTTTATTTCTTACCGATAACTTTCCGCCTGAGGTAAACGCTCCAGCAACAAGAACTTACGAACATTGTAAAGAGTGGGTTAAGCAAGGCCATGAGGTGAAAGTAATTACTTGTTTTCCAAACTTTCCTAAAGGCAAGGTTTTTAAAGGTTATAGAAATAAGCTTATTTCTAAAAAAACAGTTGATGGTATTAAAGTAATAAGAGTTTGGACCTTTATTGCGCCTAATAGAAAATTCTTAAAAAGATCTATAGATCATTTGAGTTTCGCAATAAGTTCTTTTATAGTTGGATTGTTTATTTCTACTGATAGAATAATTGCGACTTCTCCTCAATTTTTCACAGCCTTAGGTGGTAGTTGGTTAAGTTTCTTTAAAAGAACCCCATGGGTAATGGAGGTTAGAGATTTATGGCCAAATTCGATCGTTGCTGTTGGTCATATGAAAAAAAGCTCAAGGGCATTTAGATTTTTAAAAAAAATTGAGTTAAATCTATATCGCCATGCATCAAAAATTGTAGTTGTAACTGATAGCTTTAAGGGTTATTTAGAAAGCTATCGCATTGATAGTTCTAAAATTGGAGTTTTTAAAAATGGAATTGTAAAAGATAATTTTGTTTCAAATGGTAATTTGCCAGAGACATTAAAAGCAGAACTCAAAAATAAAACGGTTATTGGATATATGGGCACTATAGGATTAGCTCACAAACTTGATTTTATTTTAGAGTGCGCCGAAAATCTTAAAGATGAGAAATATCATTTTTTGATTATGGGAGATGGTGCAAAAAAGCACGAACTTCTAAAGCTTAAAGACAAACTTGGTCTTGAAAATGTTTCTATTCTTGATGGAGTTGATAGATCGCTTGTTCCTACTTACCTTTCTACATGTGACTACTCAATAGTTAATTTGAAAAAATCTGATGAGTTTAAAAAAGTCATTCCATCAAAAATATTTGAAAGCATTGCATTAAATAAGCCAGTTTTATTAGGAGTAGAAGGAGAAGCTAAAAACTTAATTAATAAATACGAGGTGGGCGTCTGTTATGAGCCTGAAAACATTGAATCATTTTTAAATGCTCTTAAAACTATATCTGCATTAGACACTAAAAAAGTTAAAGCTAATTGCAGTAAAATGAGTAAAGATTTTGATAGAAACTTAATAGCTAAAAAAATGCTTAATTTTATTAAGTAAATTTTTTTATGCCATTCAATTCTAACACGGGTAGTAAAGCTGGAAAAAAATCAAAACGAGGTCCAGCCAAAAAACAAGAGCCTAATATCAAACAGAAAATGGAGCTTTTGTATGAAAAAGTACTTGACGATTTACTTGCTAACCAAGATAAGCTAACAAAGACCGAGAGAGTTAAACTCTTTGTCACTTTATCTGGCTATATATTTCCTAAAACAAAGGCAGTAAGAGATGAGTTCACACTTCAAAGGCTGAAAGATATCCAAAATCAGGGAATGTTTGACAAAGACCCTGATCCTACCAAATAGCAGCTGTCTTTTGCATAAAAATATCTGCTAAAGCATCTTTATTTTGACAAGTTCCGATATAGGTCAAAAAGTTTGTCTCCTTTGTATGTCCTGTAATCCCCATAAGTAGGGGAGTTTCGATTTTTCCAAAATAATTACTAGCAAACGATCTTCTCATAATATGTGAGGTAATGTGCTCATACTTTGGAGCTAAAATTATCTCCTTTCTATTTCTTTTAGGGTTATTCTTGTAACCATTTATAGGCTCATCAATTCCAGCCATCTTGCAAATCCTTTTTATATCTCTGTTAAAACAGCCCTGGGTTACCATTTTCGGAAAATCCTCAGTTAAGATTCTAACAACCATAGGATCTGAAACGCCAATAGTTACTGCCTTTTTAGTTTTCTTTTGAACGATATCCACATAAACCCCTCCAGAGGCTCTTCTTATATTCATCGGAGTTAAACTAATTAGATCTGACACTCTCTGGCCAATAAATAGACCAACAATAAACCACTTATGAGAATCTCTAATTCTACTTGGAAGCCCCTTTAGCTCTTTTATCGATTTTATCTCTTCAGGGTTTAGGGTGATTATTATTCGATCAGATGCTTTTTGCTTAAACACTTCAATGTAATGGGAGTAAGGGTGGATCTTAAATCCACTTTTTTCAGCATCTCTAAGCACTACCTTTAGATTTTTAAGAAGCTGACCTGAATAGTTATCACTATATTGCTTTTCAAGCTTTAAATAGCGTGTTAAATCTTCAGAGGCGTTTTTATCAAATGAATCTAAATACAAAAAAGTATTACTATCCTTTTCATATGTCTTGATGATTCTCTTTAACGATCTGTAAGTGCGAACTGTATTGTAGGCAAGACCCAAGGTTCCATATCCCTTTACTCTTTTTGTTGATGCGTTAGATATATATAAATCTAGATAATTTGATAGTCGCATATCATCCATTTAATTTGTGTTATTTAGTGTTTACTTAGCTATGTCCATAGTGTCTACTTTTGTTGCTTTTTCTATGTTAAATGATGTTATATAACATAGGTATTATTTTCATATAACAATTATATGAACAATTCGATAAATAATTTAACTGAAATTAGGTATACAATATACGTTAAATATTATTAATATTTAAGCATAAGTTACTGATTTTGTGATAAATAAAGAATTATTTTTGAGGCGACTACGGACTGTAGTCTTTTTATTTTTTTATCTAATTTGAAATTTTACTTTTTAGTCTTATCCACAAAATTTCAGATTTCCAATTTACTATTCATTGAATAAGATTATCTTATGAATAGTTTCCTATGGTTTATAACTAAATTTGCAAAAATTTAACGGATGTTTAAAAGAAGATTTACTTTTTTAGTATTTTCATTATTCACTATTTCTTGTGCTACCAAAAAAGATGTACACTATTTCCAAGACATTGACAGCACAGCCATTGATAATTCGTTTAATTTTTTGACAATTCAACCCGGGGATATTTTAGACATTCAAATCAAGGGTCTAAACCCTGAAAGTACTTTGGTTTTTCAACCCAATTTTTTAAACAATCAAGTTCAGAACAATATCAATAATCGCCTTATAGACGGCTATCTTGTTGGCGAAAATGGGGACATTCGCTTGCCTATTCTTGGGGTCATCAATACCACAGCTAAAACCACCCATGCGCTAGCTGCTCAACTTGTTGATGATCTGGGTCCCTATGTTAAAGATCCTGTTGTAAATATTCGAGTATTAAACTTTAGGGTTTCTATCTTAGGTGAGGTCAAAACTCCAGGTACTTTCACTTTCTTAGAAGAAGGGGTTACCATTCCTCAGGCTCTGGGCTTGGCAGGAGACTTAACCATTAATGGCGACAGAAGTAACGTTCTTTTAATAAGAAATAATAATGGAAAACAACTAAGTTATTCTCTGGATTTAACTTCATCAGATTTTATGGATTCGCCCTATTATTATCTGAAACAGAATGATATTATTTATGTGCGTCAAAACACAGCAAAAGTCAAATCTTCTGGGCTTGTTGGAAATGTAGGGACCCTAACTTCGGTCTTGTCACTAATACTTAGTTTAACACTAGTAATCACACGATAGTATGAGCTCTATTCAAAACCAACTTATTGAAGAGGCTAACAACCCTACAGATTTCATTAAAGAAATACGCTATTATTTGTTCTTTTGGCCTTGGTTTTTGTTATCCCTTATTTTATTTACCACTGGAGCCTATATTTACCTCAGATATGCAGATACAATATATCAAACTTCCGCAACGCTTCAAGTCAAAGACGCTTCATCGGATCCTTCATCCTTTTTGACGGAAGGGGCAGGAGCGATGTTTAACCTAGATAGAGTCAAAATTGACAATTATATCGCTCAGATAAACGCAAAACAAAACCTCAGTTCGGTAATTGAAATTCTTGATTTGCAAACGGCTATCTATTCTGTCGGGCGCGTAACAGAATCTATAGTGTTTGGGGATGATATTCCTTTTGGTATAACATTTAAAACAGATGCGGTTTTCAATGAAATACGTTTGGACTTAAACTCCAGTAGTGGCACATTAGCATTTCAAGGCAAACAACTATCATTTGAACTATCGGAGCCAATAGAAACTGATGATTTCGTTTTAACAGTGAATTCAGAAAAAGTATCTGAAGCAGTTAAATTTTTGATTGTAAGAAGTTCTAAGGCAAGCGCCATTAACAACCTGTCCAATCAAATAGAAGTTTCTGCTAGCAGCAAAACGGGAGACAACATAGACCTTACCATTGAGGGATCAAACATAAAAAGAAACGAAGCTGTTTTAAATACCCTAATTGATGTTGTTGAAAAACAACAAATCAAAGACAAACAGGAAATATTTGCACTTTCTATTGATTTTATAAACAATAGGCTACTGACTATAAAAAAAGAGATCGATTCTTTAAGTTTTCAAACCACTGGATTTAAATCAGATAATTTGATTTTCTCAGCTGAAGCACAAACCTCAACTGCCTTATCCAGCATTTCAACTATCGATCAAGAACGTTTTGCTTTAACAACCCAAAAAGCATTGGCAGCATCTCTTAAAGAAAATTTAGAAGATCAAGAAGAATACAGCCTATTACCCTCAAATATTGGGCTGACAAGCGGCAATGTAAACGAATTGGTCCTGTCCTACAACGATTTAGTGCTAAAGCGTAAAAATATGTTGGTTGGCGCCACACCAAAAAACCCATTGATCGTTCAGCTCAGTGAACAGTTGAGTGATTTAAAGATGAATATTTTTACAAGCATTAATAACTATATCTCAAGCATAGATACTTCTTTAGCTAAGTTTAATGAGTTTAAAAGCAGAACGAGTAAAGAAGTTTCGAAAATCCCAGGGCTTGAAGCTACATTGCTTGGCTTTGAGCGAAAATTTCAGATTGCTGAAAAGTTATACCTGTTTTTATTGGAGCGTCGCGAGGAAGCCTCCATCAGCTATGAGTCTACCTTGCCAAACACACGGGTTATAAACTATGCCAATACGAATACCATTCCCATAGCACCTAAAAAACAAATTATAGCACTTGGTGCTATTTTACTTGCTTTATTAGTCCCTTTTGGAGTGCTTTATGTCTTAAAATTAATTGACACAAAAATTCACACCAGAGAGGAGCTTGAAAAATTAATTCCCAACCTAGACATACTGGGTGAAGTTCCCTTTGTTGAAGACATTAAAACAATCGATAACTCCCGAGGTATTTTTGCAGAATCTTCGCGTGTTATTAGATCAAATATAAGTTTTAAGCTCCCTGAAGACAATGGCTGTTCCGTTATTATAAGTACTTCAAGTATCAAAGGAGAAGGAAAAACCATGACCGCCTTTAACATTGCTGCAAGCTATGTTGCTTCCGGGAAAAAGGTTATACTTATTGGAGCCGATTTAAGAAATCCTCAATTACACAGCTTAGTGAATATTGAACGCAGGTCAAACACAAAAGGACTTAGCAATCTGCTTTCGAACCCTTCTATTGAACTCAGCTCAGAGTTTTTTATATCTGTCCCTATTTTTAAAAACCATATTGATATCCTACTTAGTGGTCCCATCCCACCAAACCCAGCTGAGTTATTAGGGTCTAAAGCGTTTTCAAGTCTTCTTACGACACTTAAAGCTTCGTATGACTATATTGTTATTGATTCAGCGCCACTAGTTTTAGTAAGTGATACCATCCCGTTATTAAAACAAGCAGATCTAGTGCTATTCACTGTGCGTGCGAATTACACCGATAAGAAGTTGGCGCCATTTATCAATAGTCTTGTAAATGACAAAAAAGTGCATAACATTGGAATTATTTTAAATGGTATTAAGGCTGGCGCAAAATCATATTACAAGTACGGCTATGGTTATAGATATAGTTATCAATACAAGTATAACTATGGCTATGGCTATGGCTATGGAGTGGATAAGTCGTCTTAAACGTTTGTAAGTTCATGATGTTTTTCACAAACAGTTTTCCAGGCTTTTAACTCTTTTTTACTCAATTTTATTTCTTCTAGTTTTTTTAATTGATTTACATTATGTGCATCTGTACACACAAAGTCATACAAGCCATTCGTGAGCCATAATCTTGCCTTTTTTTGCGTTTCTTTTCCATAAAAACCCTCAATAGAAAGCGCATTTAATTGCAACATAGCCCCTTTGCGCTTTATTTTTTTTACCTCCTCTAACGTTTTTAGGCTATTGTATCTTTCAGGATGTGCTAATATGGGTATATAACCTTCAGTTTGTAGTGCAAAAAGCGCTTGGTTTAAAATTTCTAATGATCCAAAAAAGGGTATTTCAACAAGAATGCAATCACCAAAACATTTTAATAGCTTTTTTTGACTAGAAACATCACTTAAAAAATATTCATCAATCATATATTCAGCTGTATACCCCATTAAGCTTACCTGATGATTTTTTGATGCTTCTTCAAAAATTGAATATGAATTATTTATGCTTTTAGTTGTGTTGGGGTATAAGTCTCTATAAATATGTGGAGACGCCATAACTTTTTCTATTCCTAAAATTGCATACATATCAAGCATTTCTAGAGACTCCTCAACAGATTGACTGCCATCATCAATTCCCGGAAGAATGTGATTGTGGAAATCAATGATCCCCTCAAATAAATTTTTGTATTTTTTTTGGTGAAAAAACATAAATAATATTTCAATTTTTAACTAAAATAGGAATATAATCAACAGCGATTGTGCCATAATATAATCTCCTTTTTTTTGAGATTAAGTAAAAATTAAAAAAACTTAAGCTATTTTTACTGAATATTTATTTATTTTTGATTCGCTATGGGCAGAAAAAAAATTTCAGTTTACAAATTAAATAAAATAAAGTCATTGCTTTCTGAGGGAAAAACTTCCAAAGAAATATCTTCATTATTGAAAATTTCTACCGCCACGGTAAGTAATTATAGAGGCTACTTTAAAAAGAAAGGCGAAATTGACTTGTCAAAAAATAATGATACTGCCACAAAGACTGTTGAAGGAAATAATATAAATAACAATACTTCAATTAAAAGTGAAATGCCATCCAAATCTTTTAAATCGAATTATTCCTATATAGTAAACGGCACTAAACTAAAATTTATACACAATCCCAAATCAATTCTGATTGGAAAAAATGAATTAGTAATAGAAATTTAATTTTATAACTAATTTTTTTATTAGACAGAGTTCCTGCCCTTTGCTATTTATCTTAAAAATACAATCCCTAATATTGTTAGAAGCCCAAAAGCAATTGTTTCTTCAGGACGAATGTCAACTTTATTAGCTGTTCTTTCTTTTCCCATTAAAGATTCAATTGCATTTATTCTTCGTTTAAGTTTATTTTTATCAGCAAGCGCTACTTTCAAGGCATAATTAGACTCATCACGTTCACGTACAGCTTTGTTTGATCGCTCTTGCATGTTGGCTCCATATTCATCTGAAGTATCCCTTTGTGCTATTGCTTTCTTCAATTGTTTTTTTAATAATTCATTTTCTCTTTTTTGTTTGATTTCGTTTGGTGTTGGATCTCCAATTTTACCATAACTAAATTTATTCATTTCTATAACTGATGCCATCCATTCCGATGGGGATATACCATGACTT
>Ga0066377_10000049_pt1 | contig 26938 bp, 28 predicted proteins | sample Knorr_S23_td_Sur_FD_70946 | JGI IMG/M metagenome (GOLD analysis project Ga0066377, IMG submission 70946) | Marine microbial communities from Southern Atlantic Ocean transect - Knorr_S23_td_SurfaceB_ad_5m_LV_B | ecosystem: Environmental > Aquatic > Marine > Oceanic | place: Southern Atlantic...
ATCAACTTGTTCAGATAAATATTTAATTTTATTAAATTCTTCATCATTTAATGAAAAATTTGTACCCTCTAATTTAATTGTAGAGATATTTTTTATATAATAGAGTACTTCAAGAAAATCATTTAAAAAGGATTTGGGCTCTACACCGGTATCATAAAGTTTTCTATATATTTTAGTAACCTGTTGTTCTTCACCTTTAAATAGTTCTTCAAATAATTGGATTAAATAACTTTTATCAAAGTAACCATAAATTTGATGGGCAGTATCTAAATCTAAAGTTTTTCCATCTATGTTGCTCATTAAACCTCTATCAAGAAGCGATAATGAATCTCTAACTGAACCTTCTGAAATCTTTACTATAAGTTTTAAAGCATCATCTGTAATTTTTCCATTTTCTAAAGTACAAATTTTTTTTAGAAAGTCGAACAATTGACTGGATTTAACTCTAGATAAATCAAATCTCTGACATCGTGAAACTACTGTTATTGGTATTTTTTTAATTTCAGTAGTTGCAAAAATAAATTTTAAATATTCTGGTGGCTCCTCTAAAGTCTTAAGTAAGGCATTAAATGCTTGCTTGCTTAACATATGTACTTCATCAATTATAAATATTTTATATTTTGCAGAAGTCGGCCCATATCTAGAAAATTCAATTAAATCTCTTACATCGTCTACGCCTGTTTTGCTTGCCGCATCCATTTCCAGAACATCAATATGATTGGAGTTAATTATTGAATCACAATGTTGGCAAAAGTCATCTTCACATAAATTATCTATACCTTTTTCACAATTTAATGATTTCGCTACAATTCTAGCAAATGTGGTTTTGCCTACTCCTCGTATACCTGTAAATAGAAAGGCGTTTGGGGATCTTTGATGTTTAATTGAGTTATATATAGTTTCTGCAATGATTTCTTGACCAATTAGATCTTTAAAAACTTGTGGCCTATACTTTAAAGCTAAAACTTTTGATTTATTTTTCATTTTAAAAGGAGACCAACCAACCTGAAAAAATACTCACTACCCTTGCTTCTGTTAAGACCTAGGGGAGTTTGTGGCATTATCACCTGATTGGCCCCCAGATTTATTATATCAATAAATTTTTCTATTCTACAATAAAGTTAAATTATTTTTTTCTAAATTTATCTGATTTAAAAACACCTAAGACGTGCATATCTTGACAATGAAGACCCAGTTCTTCTAATGAATTTTTAATTTTTTGATCTTCGATATGGCCTTCTACATCACATAAGAAAAAAAAAGATGAAAAAGAATTTTTTTCAGGAAAACTTTGTAATTTTGTCATATTTACTCCATTTAAGGCAAAACCTGAAAGAGCTGAATATAACGCTGCAGGCTTACTTTTTAATTTAAATAAAAGAGAAGTTATATAATCTTCATTATTAAATTCTGGTTGATAAATTTCTTTTCCCATTAGCAAAAATCTTGTAACGTTGGATTCGTCATCCTGAATATTCTCTTTTAAAATTTCAAGATTATAAATTTCAGCACTTAATTTTGAGGCAATAGCTGCTTTTGATTTATCATTTGATTCTGATACATATTTTGCTGAGCCGGCTGTGTCTGCACTTACATTTTCATTTAAATTATTTTTTTTAATAAATTCTGAGGATTGACTTAATGCTTGTGCATGAGAATATACATTTTTAATATCTTTAAGTTTTGAACCTTTGACACCTAGTAAATTATGATTGATTGGAAAAAAGTGTTCTGCATATATATTTAACCGATATTTAAAAATTAAGTATTCTACTCCTATATTGCCAGTTGTTTTATTAGACTCTGGGATAATGGTTCTAATCGCACTATCTTGATTTGCTTTATCAAAACATTCATCAAATGTTTTACACGGTACAGTTTCACATCCAGGATACATTTCTTTTGCACAACTGTCGCTGTAACTTCCCGAAATACCTTGATAAGCAATTTTCATAAATTTTAGACTTTATATTCCATTAATTTTTTAATTTCTATATAATCCTCTTGTGTATCAACTCCTAAAGGTGAAGACTTCGCTAGGATGACATCTATCTCAATATTATTATCTAGGGCTCTAATTTGTTCTAATTTCTTTTTTTTTTCTTCTTGAGATTGTTCTAAGCTTACATACTGATTTAAAATTTCTTTTTGAAAAATATAAATTCCAATATGATGATATATATTGGGATAATCTTCTTTTGATATAGTTCTAAAAAAGTTTTGGGCTTTAGAGCTTTTATTATAATCAATTTCATTCTTTGTTATTACTTTTACGATACTTTCTTTTTTATAAAAACTAGGTTCCTTAATTGGACATGCTAAAGTAGCGATTTTTGATTTTATTTTTTTAGCTTGTTTATTTAAATTATTAATGTCTTCTATATCTATCATCGGCTCATCCCCTTGCAGATTGACTACATACTCAATATCTTCTTCTTTAATTTTATTAAGAGCTTCTGCAATTCTATCTGTTCCAGTTTTATGGGATGAATTTGTTATTATACATTTACCGTTATTTTTAATAACTTCCTCATAAATTTCAGAGTCGCTTGTAGCCACATAGACCTCTCCAATGTTGCTTTTTATAGCTCTGTCATATACATGCATAACTATTGTCTTATTATTGATTTTAAGCAGAGGTTTGTTTGGTAGCCTTGTTGCGGCCAATCTTGAGGGAATTATAATTACACTTTTGCTCATAAATTTAGATATTATGCGTCCTTCAGACGCAAAAATATAAAATTAAATTTAGTTTTTTTTTTGCTTATCATGTTATACGACCATATTGTTAAAAAATCATGGACTCATTTGAAGTAAACAAAATAGTAGCGGCAATACTTCTTGTTGCATTGTTGGTAATTGGTATAGCAAAAATTTCAAATATAGCATACCACATTGAAAAACCAGAAACTGCAGGATATAAAGTAGAACTGCCTGAAACAACGATTACCGTTGAAAATAACGAAACTGAAAAAGAGCCTGAGATAGATATTTCTACACTATTAGCTATGGGATCTTTAGAAGATGGAGCAAATGTATTTAAAAAATGCAGCGCATGTCATACAATAGAAAAAGGTGGCGAAAACAAAATTGGTCCTGCGCTCTACAATGTTATTGGCAGAAATGTTGCAAGCATATCGGATTATAAATACTCAAATGCTTTAGTAGAATATTCAAAATCATGGTCATTTGAAGAAATGAACGGTTTTTTAAAAAAACCACAGGCATATATTAAAGGTACAAAAATGGCTTTTGCTGGATTAGGAAAAGATTCAGATAGAGCTTCGGTAATTTTATATTTAAATCAAAATTCTGATAATCCATTACCTTTACCTTAATTTATCAAAACAGTACAATAATATACTTTTTTGAACATGAACTCTGTTAAGAGCTTGTTGCCAGACATAAGAATTTTTACTCAAAAAAACTTTATTAGAAACTTCATTTCCTCTTGGAAGGCAATGCAAAAATATTACATCTTTTTTTGCATGCTTTAACAAATTTGAATCAATTCTGTAATTTTTAAAATCTTTTATTTTTTTAATTTTATTAACTTTATCATTTAAGGAAACTACTTTATCTGAAAAAATTACATCTGCGTCTCTAACAGCTTTTTTGGGATCATTGAAAATATTTATTTTTCGACCATTTTGCTTTACCCATATCATTACATGTCTAGGAGGATTATAGTTTTTTGGACATCCGATATTTAAACTAAATTTAAATTTTACTGAAGCTGCAATCAAACTATTTAAGACATTATTTGTATCTCCGACCCAAGAAATATTTAACTTCGAGATTGGTTTCTTTTTTATTTCCTCAACAGTAAAAACATCTGAAAGAACTTGAGTGGGATGAGATGATGGACTTAAACCATTTATTATGGGTATTGTTAAATACTTACTGAATTCATTAATTTTTTCATCACTGTCTGTTCTAAACATAAACCCGTCACCATAAGTAGAAAGAATCTTTGCGGTATCAGCCAGACTTTCGCCACCTTTTCCCAAGTGTATTTCACTTGATTTGAGGGTTATGCTTTCACCTCCCAATTGTTTAATTGCAACATAAAAACTCAATCTTGTTCTAGAACTTGCTTTTTCATACATTTGAATGATTAATTTTCCTTTTAAAGGTTTATCTCCATCAACATCAAGAGTATTAAATGTTTTTCTTTTACTTTTTCTTTTCTTTGCATCAATTACGATTTTTCTTAAATCTGAAGCTGGAATATCTTTTAAATTTATAAAATTTTTCATGTTTTATATTTTGAACAAACTGTTTTAATAATTTTTAAAGCCAAATTAATTTCAGACTTATTTACATTTAAAGGAGGTAAAATTCTTATTACATTTTCTGCAGCTTTTATAGTTAATAATTTATGATTCATTAATTCTTGAATAAATTTTGTTTGGTCAAAATGAAGCTGTAATCCTATAAGGTATCCAATCCCTCTAACTTCTTTAATTATTTTTGGAAATTGTTTTTTAATTTTGTTTAATTCTGAATGAAAAAATTTAGATAATTTTTTTATATTAGGCAAAAAACCTTTTTTTTGAATTTGATCTAGTACTGCATTTCCGACTGACATGGCTAAAGGATTTCCTCCAAAAGTAGAACCATGGGTTCCTGGCGTCATGCCTTTTGCAACTTTTTTTGTCATCAAAACAGCGCCTAGTGGAAAACCACCTCCAATCCCTTTTGCAATAGGTACAATATCTGGCTTTATACGAGCCTTCTCAAAAGCAAAAAAACTTCCGGTTCTTCCAATACCACATTGTACCTCATCTAAAATTAGAAGAATATTTTTTTTATTACACAATTTTCTTAATTCTTTTAAGCACCAATCTGGAATTACTTTTATTCCACCTTCACCCATTACAGTTTCAACCATTATAGCTGCAGTATTTTTATTTATTAGTTTTTTCATTTTTTTATGGTTTCCAAATTCAAAATGATCGAAGCCAGGAACTTTTGGACCAAAGCCCTCAGTCATTTTTTTTGATCCACTTGCATTAATTGTGGCAATAGTTCTTCCGTGAAATGAATTTTTAATACATAAAATTCTATTTTTGTAAGGTTTGCCTATTGAGTAAAAATACCTTCTGGCAACTTTTATGGCCGCTTCTGTAGCCTCGGCTCCACTATTTTGAAATATAACTGCGTCTGCAAATGTTTTGTTTGTTAATCTTTTAGCTAGTTTTTCCCCCTCAGGAATAATGAATGAATTTGACACATGCCATACTCTTCTAGATTGTTTATTTAATGCATTAATTAAATGTGAATTTGAATGTCCTAATGAATTTACCGCAATTCCTTGAACGAAATCTAAATATTTTTTTCCATTAGTTGAAAAAATAAAGCTACCTTTTCCTTTAGAGAAAGATATTTTTCTTCTTTGATAATTATTTGCTAATGAAGACATAAAAATTTAGTTTTAAAATCTTTTATATTTAAAAATTCAACTTGTAGTTAATAAAAATTTAATTTTGGAGAATGTTGAAAAATCCAAAAATTATCTTGTTTTTTATTGTATTTATGTTTCAACATCATGTTGTATAATTAATTTAACACACAAAATATAGTACTAAATGAGTTGGACAGAAGAAAAGGTAAATAAATTAAAAGAGCTGTGGGGCAAAGGTCAAACTGCAAGTCAAATTGCCGAGATTATTGGTGGTATTAGCAGAAATGCAGTGATTGGAAAGGCTCATAGATTAAATTTATCAGCAAAAATTAAAACAAGATCCGCTTTAACTCAAAACAATAACTTGTTTAAATCAAATGAAACTCAAGTTCCAAAAAGAGGTAGACGAAATAAATTTAGATCTTTGCTATTAGATAGAGATTTTGAACCAGCAAAAAACCTTCAACTTGAAGAATTAACAGAACAAACGTGTAAGTATATGGAAGGACATCCTGATGAAATTACTTCATCTTTTTGTGGAAGAAAAACTGTTGAAAAATTTTCATATTGTCCTTTGCACTTGATGATCGTTTTTCAACCAAAAGGCAAAAAAGAAGATGTTGTTGATAAAGATGATGAAGTGCCTCAATTTATTGAAAAAAAAATTAAGTCTGCTTAATTTAAAAGTTTCTCTTTAGCTTTTTTAAATTCTTCTTCAGTAAGAATTCCTTCCAACTTAAGTTTATTTAGACGGCCAAGCTCATCAGATAAATTTTTTTTATTTTCAGAAAATATATTATTATTCTCTAAATCGCTTATTTCATTTTTGCTAGGTTCTTCTATTTTTCTATTTTGTCTTGCATCTATGCCCCTACTTACAGCTTTGGCAGTTATATAAATAACACTTATAAAAATTAATAATGCTAAAAATATAACTATATAATTCAACATTAAACTGTTGAGGATGTATTATTTCTAGAAAATTGTCCTCCAGATTTCCAATTAAAACTATATTTTAATAATTCTTCTTCTAGTTTTTTTTCTGCTTTTAAACCTAAATCAAAATTTGTTTTATTTTTATGAGAGGCAACATTATTATATTTTAGTAATCTTAATTGATCCTGAGTAAAAATTGGATTTGGCAACATTCCTAAAAAGGTTGCCATTAATTTTGCAATTGGAAATGGAATAGGAACCAACAATCTTTTCTTATCAATTGCTTTCAATAGAATTTGCATTATTTCTTTAAAAGTTAAAACTTCTGGACCAATACACTCAATAGACTTTTCCGTAATATCTTTGCTAACTACTTGATAAATAATTTCTGTTAAGTCTGATACATGTATGGGCATAAATTGAGTCTCTCCCTTATAATATAATGGAATAATAGGTATACGATTTAGCAATGTCATAAAAGTAGTTGTAAAATTATCATCAACAGAATAAACGATTGAAGGTTTTAAGATTATTGACTTTTTAAAACTTTTTAATACTTGATTTTCTCCCTCTAGCTTACTTTTTGCATATTCACTATCATTTGCATTTTCTACACCCAGTGCAGATACATGAACAAATTTTTCTATTTTTTTTTCGCTTGCTAACTTTGATAATATTTTTGGAAAATCTCTATGAATTCTATTAAATTGATTTTTATTCTTCTCAAATAAAACTCCAACCAAATTAATACAAATTGAGCAATTATCAAATAAACTTCTTATTTTATCTAAATCTAAATTCTGAAGCTCTACTATTTCTAGATAGCCCGGATTAGCTTGGGTTTTTAAAATGTAACCCTTTTGATGTATATTTCTAGTTACAGCTATTACTTTATAGTTATTTTTAGTAAACTTTCTTATTAAGTTTCTTCCAATTTGCCCAGATGCACCGAAAACTAGAATTTCTTTTGGTTTCATATATATATTCTTTCACACGTTTATGGATATTAAATTACATAAAGAGGATTTACCAGATCATATACAATTTAGTGACAAAATTGCAATCGATTGTGAATTTATGGGTTTAAATGTTGAAAGAGACAGATTGTGTCTTGTTCAGATTTCAACTGGAAACAATGATGCTCATATAATTCAATTAAATAAAGAAAGTTATGATGCCCCTAATTTAAAAAAACTCCTATCTAACGAAAAAATAAATAAAATATTTCATTTTGCAAGGGCTGATCTTCTGTTTATAAAAAAATATTTAAAAGTAGATGTGAAAAATATTTCTTGTACAAAAATTATGAGCAAAATAGCCAGAAGTTATTCTGATAAACATGGTCTAAAAGATCTGATAAAAGAATTTATTGGTTTAGATGTTAGCAAACAGCTGCAAACTTCAGATTTTGGGGGAGAATTATCAGAAAAGCAACTCCAATATTGCGCAAAAGATGTAATTTATTTACACAAAATTTATGATGGTTTAAAAAATATTTTGTATAGAGAAAAAAGACTAAGTCTTTATGAAGAATCAATTAAATTTATTCCTGCAAGAGTGGAGCTAGACTTATCAGGATTTACTGATGATATTTGGTCCCATTGATGAAAAAAAATAATTTTCAATCTATCATAAAAAATGTGATTCAGACTGAAATAGAAGGTTTAAAAAATCTTAAATCATCAATAAATCAATCGATAAATAAAGTTATAAAAATTATTCTAAATTGTAAAAATGGAAAAGTTGTAATTTCTGGAGTAGGAAAAAGTGGAATTATTGGAAAAAAATGGGCTGCTACATTTTCCTCTACAGGTACCTCATCTTTTTTTTTAGATGCATCGAATGCAAGCCATGGAGACATGGGACAAATAACATCAAATGATGTTGTAATTTTAATTAGTCTCAGCGGAGAGTCAAAAGAGCTAAAAAATATTATTCAATACTGTTCTAGAAATAAAAATATCAATTTAATTGGAATTACATCAAATAAAAATTCTATTTTATATAAAAATTCTGATGCAACAATTTTATTACCAGCTGTAAAAGAAGCGGGTCCAGGTAATTTTGTTCCTACATCGAGCACAACAACTCAATTAGCACTTGGAGATGCTATAGCAATCTCTTGCATGAAACAAAAAAATTTTGGCAAATTGGATTTTAAACACCTACATCCATCCGGTTCTTTGGGCGCAAAACTCAAAACAGTTGGGGATCTAATGGTGAGTGGAAATAAAATTCCATTTATAGATGAAAATGTAAATATGAAAAAAGCATTAAGAGTAATTACTAAAAAAAGTTTAGGTGTTTTAATTGTTAAAAGTAAAAAAATAACTAAAGGAATTTTAACCGATGGAGATATAAAACGTTTGAATCAAAAGTATGAAAATTTTCATAATTTACAAATTAAAAAATTGATGAAAAAAAACCCAATTAGTGTTGAAAAAGACACTCTTGCAGCAAAAGCTTTGTTTATTATGAATAGTAACAAAATTACTAGTCTCTGTGTTCACAAGGGAAAAATCAAAAATAGAACTATAGGTATTATTCATATCCATAATATTTTAAATGCCAACATTAACTAGATGTCGCTTAAATCTCTTGTTCAAGTAGTAATTTTAATAATAATTTTTGTAATCTTGGGAGGTGTTTATTTTAAATATTTTTCAAAAGACAAAATAGTTATCGAAGAAAATATAGAAAAAAATATTGAAAATATCGAAACAAATAAAATCGTCGAAAAAGAAAATAATAATTTAGCAGCAAATAATGAACAGAATTTGAAAATAGATGAAAATAAAGGAGAAGTTAAAGTAAATAAAGATAATAATAATTTAAAAAATGAACAACCGTCTGAGGAAAATCAAAAAAATAAAAACGAAAAAAAAACAGAAGTAAAAAATCTAGTTAAAGATATTGAGTATTTAACAACAGACAAAAAAGGAAATAGATACAAAATTGTAGCTACATCTGGAAGGACAAATTCTGAAGATAAAAATGTATTAGATTTAGATAATGTTAGTGGAGAAATCAGTTCAGCTATAAGATCAACGATTTACATCGTGTCAGACTTTGCAGAATATAATTCTTCAAATTTAAATTCAAAATTTTTTAATAATGTTATTATTAATTATGAAGACAAAGAGATTGTTTGTGATAATTTTGATATAAATATGGAGACAAATATTGCAATAGCATATAATAATGTTGTAGTAACAGATCCAAAATCTATTATGAAAGCTGGAAAGATTACTTTGAACATGGATACAAAAGAGATTGATATAAACCCAGACAGTTCATCCAAAAGTAAAGTTACAATTAATACTACACAATAATGGCTGTAATTAAAAAATTTAGAATTAAAAGTTATAAAGAACAAGAAACTTTACTTGAACTAAGCAAGGTTTCGATGTTTTATAATAAAAGACAAATACTAAATGATCTAAATCTAAAAATTAACAGACAAGAAGTATTAGGTATGCTAGGTCCGAACGGTGTAGGTAAATCAACAATATTTCATATAATCACAGGACTAAAAGATCCAAGCTTTGGTAAAGTTTTAATTAATGGAGTAGATTGTACTAAAATACCAATTTACGAAAGAGCAACAAGATTTAAACTAGGGTATGTTCCTCAATATGGAGGTTTTATTCAAGATTTAAATTTAATTGATAATTTAAACTTAGTTGCTGAAATTCACATAAAAGAAAAAGATATAAGACAAAATAGAATAGAAAAAATAATTTCTCAATTTGAATTTGAAGCTCTAACTAAATTAAAAGCAAAACACTTGTCCGGTGGTCAAAAGAAAAAATTAGTCATAGCAATGGCACTAATTAATGATCCAAATATATTATTATTAGATGAACCTTTTGCAGCTCTCGATATTTTAACAATTAAAATGTTGCAAGAAATCATTGTAAACTTACAAGCTATGGAAAGAATTACAGTTGTTGTTTGTGATCATCAAGCAAGAGATCTTTTAACTTGTGTAGACAGAGCAATTGTTTTATCAAATGGAAAAATTATTGCATCAGGAAGTCCAAATGAAATCATTAACGATGCAAATGCAAGATCTGCATATTTTGGCGAAGAATTTAAAATAAATTAATTTTTCAATGCCAGATTACGTAACTGTAAAACAAAAAATAAAATCATATAAAAAAAAGATTTTAGTTAGTCCTGACAAAAGTTTATCAATAAGATCAATTCTCCTAGCATCTCAAGCAATAGGCATATCTACAATTACAAATTTATTAGAGTCTGAAGATGTGCTTAATGCAATTAAAGCAATACAAAAACTTGGAATAGAGTGTAAGAAAAAATCAGGAAAATATATAATTAGTGGTTTTGGGTTAAATGGGTTTGATATTAAGAAAAATACAACTATTGATGCTGGAAATTCAGGAACACTAGCAAGATTATTATTAGGGCTATTAGTTAAGGTTGAAAAAAAAGTAAAAATAGTTGGAGATAAAAGTTTATCAAAAAGAGATTTTTCTAGAGTAACAGAACCTTTAAAAGAATTTGGAGCAGTAATTAAATCAAAAAAAAATTCTTTACCAGTTGAAATTGAAGGAACTGAATTTTTAAGACCAATTGAATATTTAGAAAATAAAGGAAGTGCACAATGTAAAAGCTCTGTAATGCTTGCCTCTCTTTTGACGCCAGGAACAACTGTAATTAAAGCAAAAAAATCTAGAAATCATACAGAACTACTATTTAAATATTTAAAAATTCCAATGAGAATAAAAAAATTTAAAAATTATGATTTAATTGAAGTAGATGGATTAAATCAATTTGATGCTTTTGATTATGATATACCTTCTGACATAAGCTCTAGCGCTTTTTTTATTGTTCTTACTATCCTTGCTCAAAATTCTGAAATAATTATAAAAAAAGTAAACATAAACGAGAGCAGAACTGGAATTATAAAAATATTAAAAATGATGAACTGCAATATAAAATTAAAAAATCTTAAAATGTATAAAGGTGAAAAAATTGCAGATATTTTCGTTAAAAGTTCAAATAATATTAAATCTATAAATTGCCCATCTAAATTAAATAGTGCGGCAATTGATGAATTTTTAGTAATATTTCTAGTTGCTGCGAAGGCTAAAGGAGTGTCTGTTTTTAAAAATCTTAATGAGTTAAATAAAAAAGAAAGTCCAAGATTAGAAATTGCAACTCGATTTCTTAGAATGATTGGAATTAAAGTTAAGAAAGTAAAAGATAATTTAAAAATATACGGAAATCCTTTATTAAATTTAAATGGCAATTATCATATGAAAAACTTTCTTAAGGATCACAGAGTTTTTATGATGGCATGTATTGCTGCTCTTGTATTTGGAGGGAATTGGAAAATAGATGACAAAGATTCAATTAATACATCATTTCCAAAATTTCTAAAAATTTTAAAATCTATCGGAGCAAAAATAAATTGAAAAAAAGAAAAAAATTAATTACAGTTGCAATTGACTCTCCAGCCGCAGCAGGTGCTGGAACCCAAGCAAAGTTAATTGCAAAACAATATAATTTATTTTATTTAGATACCGGAAAAATTTATAGATACCTGGGTCAACTTAAATTACATAATCTAAAAAAATTTTCATATCCATTCGTAAAAAAAAAAATTAAAAACTTAAAAATTAAAGATCTTCAAAAAAAAAGCTTATTACTTGATAAGGTTGCTATGTCTGCGGCTGAAGTGGCTAAAGATAAAAAAATAAGAGATATAGTGCATGCTTTTCAGCAAAAATGTGCATATAATCCACCATCTAAATATGCAGGTTCTGTTTTAGATGGAAGAGACATAATTACAGTTCAAGTCAAAGATGCAACGTTTAAATTTTTTATTACCGCTAGCTTAGAAACAAGAGCAAAAAGAAGATATAAAGAATATTTACAATTGAATAAAAAAATTTCATTCAAGGAAGTGTTAAAAAACCTAAGAAATAGGGATAAATCAGATCGTCAAAGAAAATATGGACCTCTTAAAAAAACAAGAGATTCGATCTTGATTAATACTACTAAATTAAGTAAGAAAGCGTGCTTTTTAAAAATAAAAGCAGTTATGGATAGGAAATTATATAATTAATGGAAATTTATAAAGACTTAAGTTCTCCTGCAACTCAGCAATTCGAAAAATTACTTAATAGCCAGTTATCAAAGAATAAAATTGAAGAAGGAAAAATTATTGAAGGTAAAGTAACAAAAATTACCGACAAATACGTTTTTTTATTTATACCTGGACTAAAAAGTGAACCAGTTATTGACGTGAATGAAATGAAAATGATTGGGATGCAAGATAAGGTAAAAGAAGGTGCTACTATACCTGTGCTACTAGAAAAAATAGAAGATAAAAACGGAGATGTAATAGTTTCAGCACATAAAGCTCAAAAAATCAAAGGTTGGTATCAATTAGAAAAAGCTTACGAGGACAATGAGTCAATTAACGGAAAAATTACCTCTAAATGTAAAGGTGGGGTTATAGTTGAGCATATTGAAACTGGTTCTTTAATGTTTTGTCCTGGATCTCAAATCTCAGATAAACCTTTAAAAAATATTGATCATTTAATTGGAGTTGAACAAAAATTTGCAATCATAAAACTTGATAAAGTAAGAGGAAATGCATGCGTTTCTAGGAGACAAATAGTTTCTTCAAACAAGAAAGAAGATAAAGCAAAAATCATTGAAAAATTTAAAGTTGGAGATGTGATTAAAGATGCTGTTGTTAAAGGATATTCTTCATTTGGCTGTTTCTTTGAAGTTAATAATGAAATTGATGTATTAGTTCATCTTCAAGAAATATCTTACTCAAGAGTAAATCATCCTGATGAAATATTTAATATTGGTGAGAAACACGATTTAAAAGTTATTTCGATTGATATGGACAAATTACAAATTGGATGTTCAATAAAACAACTATCACCGGATCCATTTGAACATATTTCGAATTACGAGATTGGAAAACCTTATAAAGTTAAAGTGGTTAAAATTACAGATTATGGTTGTTTCTGTGAATTAGAACCGGGCCTAAGTACTTTGTTACATAGCAGTGAAATCAGTTGGTCTAAAAAAACTATTTCTCCAAAAAAATTATTTAAAGTTGGTGATACAATTCAATGTGTGATCACAGAAATAGACAAGGAAAAAAGAAGAGTTGCAATCTCTCATAGATTAACAACTGAAAACCCTTACACAACTCTAGAAAATCAATATCCAGTTGGAAGTGATATTGATGGTATTATTTCTAGTGCGAATGAATATGCTCTTTACATAAAACTAGGAGAATTCGATATAGATGGTTTTTTACATTCAAATGATCTGTCTTATACTGGAAAACCAGAGGATGAATTAAAGAAATATAAAAAAGGCGAAAAACTCAAGGTTAGAGTTCTTGAAATCAAAAAAGATGAACAAAAAGTAAGAGTTGGTCTAAAACAACTTGTCAAAGATCCTTTTGATTTCTTTAAAGATAAAAAATTAAATGAGACAATTACTGTGCAGGTTTTATCTTCTGACAGCAAAGGACTAATGGTTAAGCCAGAAGGTTGTGAACTTGAATTTTTAATTAAAAAATCTCAAATTGCAGTAAGTGCTGCTGATGCTAGGCCTTCTAGGTTTGTGGGAGGCGAAAGAATAGATGCGGCCATCGCAGAACTAAACTTTGATAAAAGAAAAGTGTCATTAAGTATTAAATTACTAGAAGAACTTCAAAATAAAGAGGCAGTATCTAAATTCAGCAGTCCACTAAGTGGTAAAAATTTACCTTTTTCTTCGCTTTCAGAACAGTTAGATGATAAAAAAAAGAAAAAGGATTCTGAATAAAAATTAAAATTGTCAGTAGTAAAATCAGATTTAATCAAAGAATTAGCAGATAATTATCCAAATTTTTTAAGAAAAGATTTAACTAAATTGTTAGACATTGTCTTATATGAAATGCAAAATGCATTAAAAAGAGGTGAAAGAGTAGAATTAAGAGATGTATTTACAATTGAACCGAGGATTCAAAAGGCTAGGATTTCTAGAAATCCCAAAACGAATGAGAAAGTTCATACTCCTGAAAAAAAGTCTATTTTATTTAAAATGTCTAAAGAATGGTCCAAACGAATAAATGATAAAGAATAAAATTTTCATTGCTTGCGACACCACAAATATAACAAAAATAAATAAAATTATTAACGATACTAAAACTAACAATTTAAAAATTGGATATAAATTTGGACTTGAGTTCCTAAATTCAAAAAACGGACGTAAATTTATATCAAGATTAAAAAATAAAATTGTATTTGCAGATCTTAAGCTTCACGACATTCCCAATACTTGTGCATCAGCTATTAAAGCAATTAAGGATTTAAAAGTTAACTACTTAACCATACATATAAGTTCTGGATTTGATGCATTAAAAGCAGCAAAAAAAGTTGCAGGAAATATAAAACTAATTGGCGTTACAACTTTAACTTCATTAAATAACAAATCTTTAAAAGAAATTGGATATGATAAAAAAATTGAGAAGCTTGTAGAGCATCAAGCAAAACTCGCTAATAAAGCAAAACTAGATGCATTAGTTTGTAGCGCACAAGAAGTAAAACTTGTAAAAAAAATTTTTAAAAAAGAGATAATAACACCAGGAATTAGAATTAATTCAAAAAATAATGATCAAAAAAGAGTGGTTACTCCAAGACAAGCATATAAAAATGGTAGTGACTGGCTAGTAATTGGAAGACCTATTACTAAAGGAAATATAAAAAATAATATTAAAACTTTAATAGAACACCTTAATAGCTAATGGATGCAAAAATTTGTGGCATTAAGGATATAAAAACTTTAAGTCATATCATAAATCATCAATACCCTCCTAAGTATATCGGTTTTATTACAAACTATCCAAAATCAAAAAGATATATTGAATTAGAAAATTTAATTAAATTATTGAGTGTAGATAAAAAAAATATTAATTTTGTTTCAGTACTCGTTAACCCAAATGATCAAATACTAGAAAAAATTAATGATTTAAATTTTGACTACTATCAATTGTATGATGTTAGTCCTGAAAGAACAGAAAAAATTAAAAAACAAAGTAATAAAAAAATTATAAGTGCTATTACTATAGAAAATTTACATGATGTTGAAAGTTATAAAAATTTCCAATCAATTGCAGATATAATTTTGTTTGATAGTAAAGGTTATGAAAAATCTGTAGGCTTTGATCATAAGCTACTAAATAATGTGCCCTCTTCTATAACTAAGATGCTTGCAGGTAACATTCAATACGATGATAAGCTTGATAAATTTTCTAAAATAGCAGATATTATCGACATTTCAGGGAGTTTAGAAACTTCAGGAGAAAAAGATATTTCAAAAATAAATATTTTTTTAAAAAATATAAATAAACTTAATAATGAATCTTAAAAAAAATATCCCGCTAATTGATCAACATGACAAATATGGTTTTTGGGGTGGAAAATTTGGAGGAAGTTATATTCCAGAAACTCTAAAAAAACCTATTGAAGATTTAACTACAACCTTTCAAAAACTCAGAAAAGATAAAAAGTTTATAAAAAAAAGAGATTTTTACTTTAAAACTTATGTTGGTTCTCCTACTAGATTTATAAAGCTAGAAAGCCTTTCTAAACATCTCGGAGGAGCTGAAATCTGGGCAAAAGTAGTATCTGATGCAAATGGCGGAGCTCATAAAATTTATAATGCAGTTGTTCACGCTCTAATCTGCAAAAGTATGGGAAAGAAATATATCGTTGGAGATACTGGGGCTGGTTATGCTGGAAAAATGTTAAGTATGGCAGCTAAAAAATTTGGTTTGAAATGTAAAATTTTTATGGGCGCAAAAGATATTAAACGACAAAAACCAAATTGTGATGCTATGCGTAAAAATGGAGCTGAAATAGTTCCGGTTTATACAGGAAGCCAAACACTTGTAGATGCGGTTAGTGAATGCATGCGTTACTGGGTTTCAAATTGTGATACTACACATATGTGTGTCGGATCTACAGTAGGGCCAAATATATTTGTTAAAGTATGTGGATGGAGTACTGCACAAATTTCAAGAGAGCTAAAAGTTCAAATTAAAAAAGAATTCAAAAAGTTTCCAAAAAAAATAAAAATGATTAATTGTGTTGGAGGTGGAAGCTCAGCATATGGATTTTGGAGCGAGTTTGTAGATTTTCCTAAATCACAAATCGAATTTATAGGGGTTGAAGCGGGAGGACCAAGAAATTCTAAACTTCATGCGGCCCCGTTGAGCAAAGGTGCAAAACTAGGTATTTTGCATGGTGCAGCTTCATATGTTTGTCAAAATCAAGAAGGTCAAATTAATGAAACAGAGTCAATTAGTGCTGGACTAGATTATCCTGGAGTAAGCCCCATTCATTGTTTTTTAAAAGATACAAAAAGAGCAAGATATACATTTGCAACAGATGAAGATGCACTTGATGCATATAAATTGGTAACGAAATTTGAAAAATTAAATCCAAGTTTAGAACCAAGTCATGCCTTTGCTGAGGCAATTAAAATTGCTCCTCAACTAAGTAAAGATACAATTATAATTGTAAACTCATGTGGTGATGCAAAAAAAGATAGGGATATTTTAAAAAAAAGATTAGGCAAAAAATTATGAGAAATTCTATATCTCTAGCTTTTGAAAATGCAAAAAAAGAAAATAGACCTGCGTTACTTACTTATACAGTTGCTGGAGATAATACTAAAAAAAAATCTTTAGAAATTTTAAACTCAATATCTAAATATGTGGATATTTGTGAAATTGGATTTCCACATAACACTCCAATTGCTGATGGCGGACAAATTCAAACAAGTGCATATAGAGCCATTAAAAATGGAATTAAAATAAATGATGTTTTTCAGATAGTTAAAAAATTTAAGAAAAATAAAAATTCAAAACCGATAATTTTGATGGGTTATTACAATATGATCTATCAATATGGTGAGAACAAATTTTTAGATAAATGTAAAAATTCAGGAGTTGATGGTTTAATAGTTGTTGATTTGCCATGGCCTGAAAATAAATTGTTTTCAAATAAATGTAAGAAAAAATCAATAAATTTTATTCAATTACTTTCACCAACAACTTCTAAAGAAAGATTGAGAAAAATTATTAAAGATGCCCATGATATGATTTACTATATTAGTATGCTGTCAACTACCGGAGGTAAATTGAAAGTCTCAGCAAAAGAAATTCTTTTGAATTATAATAAAATTAAAAAAATTGATCCTAAAAAAAACTGTGTAATTGGTTTTGGAATTACTGAAAAAACTATATCTAAATTAAAAAAAGCTGACGGTTTAGTGGTAGGAAGCGCTATTTGTAAAGAAATTACCAAGAGTTTAGATAATAGACAAAATCCTGTCATAAATGTAAGTAAATTGGTAGAGAAACTGAAAAATAAGATTTCATGAATTGGTTAACAAAAGCAATAAACTTTGGTGAAAAAATAAAGAAGGTATTAAAAAAAAGACCTTCTAAAGAAGAAATAGAAAATTCTGATTGGACCAGTTGTTGCAAAGGGCCAATTTTAAAGAAAGATTTAGAGGATAATCTTTGGGTTTGTAATGCTTGCGGAAAACATCATCGAATAACATGTAGACAAAGATTTGATATTCTTTTTGGAAAAAATTCCTATGAAGTTATTGAAACACCAATCCCAGCCGAAGATCCATTAAATTGGGTAGATACAAAATCATATAAAGAAAGATTAAAATCAGCACGTAAAAAAACAAATCAAAACTGCGCAGTGATGATTGCTAAAGGGAGAGTGAATGGAATTGATGTAACTGCAGGTGCTATTAATTTTGAATTTATTGGAGGTTCAGTTGGAGCAGCTGAAGGAGAAGCTATAATTTATGGAGTTCAACATGCAATAGATAATAACACTCCTTATGTTTTCTTCCCATGTGGTGGTGGACAAAGAATGTTTGAGTCCCCTATTGCCTTAGCAAATATGACCAGAACAACATTAGCAATAAATGAGCTTAAGAAAAATAATTTACCATACATTGTATGTTTTACAGATCCAACAGCAGGAGGAATTACTGCATCCTTTGCTATGTTGGGCGACATTCATTTTGCTGAACCTGGATGTTTGATTGCATTTGCAGGAAAAAGGGTAATTCAAGCAACTGTTAAGGAAGAATTGAGTCCAGATTTTCAAACTGCAGAATTTGTTGAAAAGAATGGTTTTGTTGATCGTGTAGTTCAAAGAAAAGATATTAAAAAAGAAATTGGTACACTGTTATCTATATTGCTTAAGAAAGAATCTGAGGTAAATTCAGAAAATTCAAATGAAACTTCAGACAATATTGCAACGCTTACAAAAGCTGCATCCTAAAGAAATAGATTTAAGTCTAGATAGAGTTAAAAATCTTTGTAAAAAATTAGGTAACCCTCAAAACAATCTTAAATATATTTCAGTAGTTGGAACAAATGGAAAATATTCAACCATTCAAGCAATTAGAGCTATTCTAAAAGAAGCAAATATCAATTGTAATATTTACACCAGTCCTCATATTCAAAGAATAAATGAAAGATTTATCTATGATGATAAAGAGATAGAAGATGATGATCTAGCTAAAATATTAGCAGAAGTTGAAGAAATTAACAATGGTGAACCCATCACGTACTTTGAAATCCTTACTGCTACTTATTTTTATTATGCTAAAAATTATAAAGATAATTTAAATATAATTGAAAGTGGCTTATTTCATAGATTTGATGCAACAAATATTATAGATAGCAATCTTGCAAGTATTGTTACTTCTATTGGTTTAGATCATCTTGATTGGTTGCCAGAAAACGAACAAACTATTGAAAAAATTGTTTTTGAAAAAACATCATCACTATTAAATTCAAAAATTATTGTATCTAATCAAAGCTCAAAGGAGATCTTAGAATTAATTAAAAAGAGTATAGATCAAAATAAATCTGAAAAGGTTATTTTTAATGAAAATTTCAGTTACTCTGTAAATGAAAATGGATTTATTTATTACGAGGATGAATATGGACCTATAAAGCTTCCAAAACCTAACATTTTAGGCGATTTTCAAATTGATAACATAACCGCTGCTATTGCAACTGCTAGAAAGTTAAATCTAAATATTAGTGATGTAGAAATAATAAAAGGAGTAACTAAAATAAAATCTATTGCAAGACTTCAAGAAATCACTTCAGGAAAAATTAAAAATTTAATAAAAAATAATAAACTTTTTGTAGACGGGTCTCATAATCCCTTAGGCGCTAAGGTGCTAAATGAATATTTAAAAAATATAAATCAAAAAAAACATATTATTTTGGGAATGATGGCAAACAAAGATCATTTAGAATATATAAGTTATTTTAAAAACTTTAGTTCTCTGACAACAATTGATATTCCAAACCAGCCAAATTCAATAAGTGGTAAGGACTTACAAAAAAAATTAAAAAATTTTACAAATGTTATTTATAAATCTTCAATAAAAGAAGCTATCAAATCAATCAAATTAGATGAAAATGATATTGTCTTAATTACAGGATCTCTTTATCTTGCAGGAGAAGTTTTAAATCTTAATTAAAGATTTTCTTTAATCCAAGAAACTATATCTGATTTGGGTGTGGCTCCAACTTTCGTAGATTTCAACTCACCATCTTTAAACAATAACATTGTTGGAATTCCTCTCACTCCATACTTAGTGGGTGTATTTGGCTCCTCATCAATATTGTGTTTAGCTATTGAAACTTCATTGGACATTTCGTCAGATATTTCTTCTAAAATTGGTCCAACCATTTTACATGGTCCACACCATTCTGCCCAAAAATCAACTACAATTGGTTTTGATGATTTTAATACTTCTGTATCAAAGTTATCGTCAGTTACTTTTAATGTTGCCATAAGCTTTATATATAAATTAGAGAATATTATTCAATAGTTAAAAAAAGAATATTTAGATTATCCACATCAAGCATTTTCATATTTTTTTTCTATTGACATTGCATAATCATTAAATTCATCTAATAATTTTAACTTATCCTCGTCATTTTCATTTGTATATTTATCTCTTAGAGTATCGATCTCCGTATAAAGTGTTGGAATAGTCCACCATTTTTCTTTCCTCTCGCTTAAAATTCTTCTAGCAATATCTCTTTTAATTGACTTCAACATATCAGCTGGGAGTACTTCGGGTGCTTCTTGATAAATAATTTTTTTTCCAAATCCAATTAATCGATCATCATCAAACTTATCTAATAATTTTAGTTTCTCTTTCCAGTCCGCTGCATGCCAAGCTGGAAATAATGATGTATCTTTGTTTGATGTAAATTTTGTATAAATGCTTTCTTCTGCATAAATATCTTCTTGAGATTTTAATTGCTCTTTTTCTTCAGCAACTTCTCTAAGAGCAACAAGAATATTTTGACAAAACTTTTCATTTTTCTGAACTAGTTCTGCTCTTTTCTTTATTAAACTTATATCCATTGCATTGTAAGGCTCAGCTTTTAATCCATATTTTGCATCAATAATTATTGGGGCTTTATTTGATCTAATAGTTCTTAAAAACTTAGGTGTTTTTTTCATTTCTAATTTTAAGTCATGAATAGACATATTGAGAAGAGGTTCAATATCAGTCCTTAGATCAACTGAATAATACCAGCCTTGATAGATTGGATGCATGCAATATTTTTGATGAAGTGGCACAACTAAATGGAGTCTGGATTTTCCATAATAATATTCATTCAAAGTAATTATTTCTCCCTTTTTAATAATTGTTTCAGTATCTGACTTATTTCCTGTTTTTAAAAAAGCATCCCAAGTATGTTCTTGTTTTTTTTTAATAATGCTTAAAATTTTTGCAGTCATTTCTGCATCTGCTAATGCTGAGTGAGCATCACTTGCATCTATACCTTGCATTTTTGCTAAAGATTCTAATTTAAAAACTGGATTATTTTTTTCATTAATTTCAGTTTCTAAAATACTTGGATCTACGGCATAAGCGGCTCTTGCAATATTTATTCCATCATGCCGTTTATTGGGTGCAGCATTTGTTAAATATGGATATCTAATTCCTTTAAAAAATTCTTTTCTGATCATCTCATCATCGAATCCAATATTAGACCAACCTAAAAAGATTGCAGGGCTCCATTTTTTAAATATTTTTTCTACCTCTCCTAACATTTGATAGTGGCTAAGGTTGGCTTGGGTTAGTTGCTTAATTGAGGTTTTATTTACAATTAAAGCCATAGCTTGAAAGATTTCTCCTTCGGGCAATCTACATCTTAAATTAAATCTATCTTTTTCCTTGAAGTTTTCATCAACTAGAACACCTCCAATTTCAATAATTCTTCCAAAATCAGTGCTCGCAGAAGATGATTCTATATCCCAAATTGCTAAATTCATATTTAGATCCCTAAATTAGCTAAATTTGCATGGATGTTTGGAAAGTTAATCAGAACTAAACCATTTGCATCTAAACAAGTAGCTATAGCTAGTGTTATCTGTTTTATGGATTGGAAAGTTAAAGTCAAGCTATATTATTCATCTCGTAAAACTTTTTAACTCTTCCCATAAATAAGTTTTGATACATTTCTAATTCAGCACCTTCAATTTTAAATTCTTGAAATAAATTATCTTTAGTGCAGAGGAGAATTATTCCAGCTTTCATTTTTGTATTGTGAACCACATCGTGAGCTAAGGTATAAGCTCCGAGTTGTAAAAAATAATCTTGAATATAATCAGTTTTTTTTGGTTTGTTTGCTTGTTTAAAATCAACAATTACATCTCTACCTTGATAAACTCCAATCAAGTCTGCAGTTCCAGCATATTGCTCAGGATAATAAAGTGTTTCTTCCATTCCATAAATTTCATCTAGCTTTCCTTTAATTCCTTTATCAATTATTTCTTTTGCCATATTTTTATATTGTTCATTACTTTCAAAAAAACTTTCATTAACTCTTCCTCTTAAATAATCTTCTATATAAGAATGCATTGAGGTACCTCTGCTTGATGCTTCAGTTTTAATTCTGTTAGCTTCTTTATGGCCAACTCTTTCTTTCCAATTAGCAAGTGCAGCTTTTTCTTCTTCAGATTTTGTTGCACTTAAAATTGTTGTTACACTTGGCAACTTTTCATCTCCAAACAAGTATTTTCTGTAACCTTCTTCTATTGATCTAGATGATTTAGGATAATTAAATTTATTATTCCACTTCATTAAATTGCTTATAAGAGGGTTTTAACTGAATATGAAACTAATTTTTGAGTTGTTTAGAGTGGTTTTCAAATTTTTCTACGTTTTCAGTTTCAACGGCTTTTTCAACTTGTTCTGGATCTTTTATATTTTCTAAAGTTCTTGAGATTGATCTTGCGTCTTTTCCAAAACTATCAACAACGCTCATCGCCTCCTCTAGTTTTTTTCTCAGTCCATAAATGTTTTCAAAATGTTTATTAAATCTAGTAGTGATTGTTTTTAAATCATCATAGATTTGTGTTGCATGTTTTTGAACCTTGAGAGTTTGAAAGCCCATATGAAGAGATTGTAAATAACCAGATAAATTATTTGGGCCCATAATTGTGACTTTGTGCTTCTTCATTAAATCTTGTGTTAATAATTCTTTTGTAGTCGGATCTTGATAATTAGTTAATTCTAGAAATAGGCTTTCGGTTGGAGCGTACACAATTGCAAAGTCTGTTGTTTTTGGAGGGACAATATATTTTTCATTTACAGCCTTTGCTTTATCTTTAAATGCTCTTGCAAGTTTTGATCTTGCATCAACTAAAGCTTTCTTATCATCTTCTTGATGTGCGTCTTGAATGGCTTTAAATTTTTCTACAGGAAAATGACTATCAACTGGGACTAAAACTCCATCCTGTAGTTTAATTGCAAATTCAACATTTTCATTTGTATCTTCTTTCATTCTCGCATTAGAAATATATTGAGACGAAGGAAGCAGGTCATTAATTAATGATCCAAGACTAAACTCTGCCAAAGTCCCGTATTTCTTAACTCCAGCTAAAATTCTATTAATCCCTTTTTGACTTTCATTTAAATTTTCAACTTGAGTATTGAAAGCAGCTACTTTTTCATCAACCTTTGTTAAAGCGCCCGTCATATCTTTTGCAATATCTTTGGACATGTTTCCAAATGAAGAACTAAAATCTTTTGCAATATCTTTGGACATGTTTCCAAAGGATTCATTTAATGAATTTTTTAATGCATTTATTTCTTGCTGAATTTGATCGATAGAATTTTCTTCTTTAGGTTTAGATTTAACTTGAAAGTATAGAATTGCTAAGCTTATTCCAACTAAGATTCCAATTAAGATTATTAACAAACTGTCCATGATTCGTAAGATATATGTGTTAATAAAAATTACAAATTTTCATTTTCTTAATTTAAAATCCTAAAAATCTTATAAGCTTATTAGTAATTTTTACTGAAAAATAAGGATTATTTGGGTTCGTTTGTCTAATTTTCTTATGAATAAAATTATTATTTTGGCTTTCTAAAATTTACTATTATTTATTTTTTATCTATTTTAAATATTCTGATTAAATCTAATAGAGTGAAAATAAATTGATTAAAAATATTTTTGTTGTTTTTTTGTGGATGGGAGTTGCTGCTTTGTGGGTTGGCTTATTTCAAGCGTATGGGGTTATAGGAGCTCTTGTAACCTTTATTGTTTATTTTGGATATAAAAAATATCAAGAAAAGAAGAGAGATAAGCTATCTTAACAAGAGTTTAAGTATCTTATAAATTTCTTTAATTTTATTACTTTTTTTTGAAACCATTAAGCAAGCTTGTGATTTTAGAATTTGACCATCTTTAAGGACTCTAAGATTATTTGCTTTTAATGTTTCTCCTGTTGAAGTGATATCAGTAATAATTTCTGATGATCCTGTAAATGGATATATTTCGGTAGCTCCTAGACTTTTAACTAATTTAAATTGGGTAACGCCTCTTTGAAATAAAAATTCTCTAGTTAAATTTGGATATTTAGTTGCAACTCTTAATCTACTTTTTTTCTTTTCTTTAAATTCAAATGCAATTTCCTCTAAATCAGCTAAAGTTTGAACATCAATCCAATCATTTGGAATTGCTACAACTAAATTTGCATCACCAAAATTATATTTTTTTTTTACTATTATTTTATTTTGAATATTAATTTCACTTTCTTTAAGTAAATCAAATCCAGAAAATCCAATATCTAAAGAACCATCGCCTAATCTTTCAACAATTTCTCTAGCATGTAAGTAAGTAATATTTATGTTTTGAAAGCCTTTTATATAGCCAAACAAATCTCTCTCGCCCCTTTCTGATTTAAGTTTTAATTTGTTTTTTGAAAAAACTTTCAGAACATCTTTTCTCAATCTACCTTTGCTTGGAATACCTATATTAATCATTTAAATTTATAGCCGCTCCTACAGCAGGTATTTTTTTTTGAGATCCAAGATCTGCAATCAAGTTGTCATATCTACCACCACTGATAACGTTGATTTTCTTTGATTTTATTTTGATATCAATTTCAAATACAAGTCCTGTATAATATTCCAACTGCCTACCAAATGAGGTTGAAAAGTTTACGTTTAGCCTTGAAATTTTATTTTTAGTAATAGGAAAATAATTTTCCTCTACTCTTAGGTTAATTTTATTTTTTTTAAAAAATAAATTTAATTTATTTGCTGCCTGATTAATTGGGCAATTAATTTTTAAAAATTCTTTAATAATTTTTGATACATTCCTTCCTTTTTTTGCTCTTCTTGGGTCTTTAATTTTATTATTAAATCTAGTTAAAATTTCATTTACTGATCTACCCGCAATCATTCTTGATTGGTCTTGTTTCAGCATCTTTTGATATCTTTTTTTATCTATTTCAACAATTGTTGGATCAACATCAGAATTAGTTTCTAATCTTTTTAATAAATCGTTGAAGTAACTTTCTCTCCAAAAATGTCTTTGAAGTCTTAGCTTCCATCTTTTTGGAATATCTAATTTATTTAAAAGAAGTTTAAATATTTCCACATTCCCAATCGTTAAAGTGCCTGAAGAATATTTAAATTTTATTAAAGATTTAATTGCAGTTTCTATAATTTGTTGATCATCTTTTTTTTCATTATCAGACCCGATGATTTCAAAACCTATTTGATTTCTAATTATAGGATCTTTTTTATTTAAAGTTTTTCTAAACGCCTGACCGTTATAAAATACTTTTGATGTACCTCTGCTATTATTATTTAAGTATCTTAAGCATGAAGCAATAGTTAGATCGGGCCTAAGACAAAGCTCATTTCCATTTTGATCATTAAAAGAAAAAATGAATCTGCGGAAAGATTCGCCTGATCTTTCAACAATGTGATTTGTTTCAATTACAGAATCTAATTCGATATACTTAAATCCTCTTGATTTTACTGATTTAAGTATGCTGTCAGATAAGTTTTTTAATTTCATTTACTAAATTCTCTTTAGAGGTTGTAATTTGAATATTCTCTGATTTTTTCCACTCTTCCCTTGTTTCTGTTTTTAAAGCTTGTTCTTTGCCTTTACTTAAATTTTTAATTGTAATTGTATTTTCTTTAAATTCATTTTCTCCACACAAAATAACTGCTGGGGCATTTCTTTTATCAGCATACTTTAACTGTGACTTTAATCCAGAATCTCCAATATAGACCTCAGAATTAATATTTTCTTTTCTTAAAATATTAACCATCTCATAATATTTAGACATATACTGTTTATCCAATACGCAGATAATAATTGGTTCATTTTTTGAAATTTGAATTTTATCTAATTGAACTAATGCATATAATAGCCGATCCAGCCCAATTGAAACCCCAGTTGCAGAAAAATCTACTTTTTTAAATCTTGAAACAAGAGAATTATATCTGCCACCTCCGCCAACAGAACCAAACTCTACATTTTGATCCTTTTGATTTTTGACTTTAAAAGTTAAATTGGCCTCAAATATAGGTCCATCATAATACTCTAAACCTCTGATTACCTCTGGGGTGAATTTTACTTGATTAAAGTTTTCTGTATAACTTAAACCCTCAAATACCTGTTTTAATTCATTAATCCCTTCATCAATTAAATCATCTTTAATTATTGATTGTACTTCATCTAAAGATTTAATTTTAATGAAGTTTAATATTTGTTCAGCCTGATCATTTGATAGTTCTGCGCCTTTTGTTTCATCTCCAGATTTATCTTTTCTGCCTGTTGTTAAAAGCTGTTTGACCCCATCTTCACCTACTCTATCTAGTTTATCGATTGCTCTTAAAACTGTTATTTGTTGACGACTATCAGTTATTTTTAACTTTTTGATTAATCCTTGGATAAGTTTTCTATTACTTATTTTTATTTCAAAATCGTTTTTATCTAAACCACAATTAATAAGTGTATCAGATAAAAGATTACACATTTCGGCATCTGCCAAGGGATTATTTGAGCCTACAATATCGCAATCAGCTTGGGTAAATTCTCTAAATCTTCCAGGTCCAGGTTTTTCATTACGCCAGACAGTTCCTATCTGATAACGTTTAAAAGGGTTAGATATATTTAAATAGTTTTCTGAAACATATCTTGCAAGCGGAGCTGTAAGATCG
>Ga0066377_10000050_pt1 | contig 26745 bp, 20 predicted proteins | sample Knorr_S23_td_Sur_FD_70946 | JGI IMG/M metagenome (GOLD analysis project Ga0066377, IMG submission 70946) | Marine microbial communities from Southern Atlantic Ocean transect - Knorr_S23_td_SurfaceB_ad_5m_LV_B | ecosystem: Environmental > Aquatic > Marine > Oceanic | place: Southern Atlantic...
TATTTTGAAATCATTTTGATAAATATTTGATAAACAAATTATTACTAAAATAAAGGAATTACTTTAGTGCATATCTAATATGCCTAAATTAAAAAAACGTAATAAAATATAGATTTATCGTAATAAGAGTCAGTAATTATGACCTAGTTAAACTTTATATTAACAATTTAATGATATATATACCCTTCTCCATGTCAGAGAAAATGTTAAAATTTGTTAACATAGGTCAACAAAATCCACCTAAAAGAGATCATTCATCAAGAAAAAAAGATTTTGATGAAATATACTCTGAATTTATTCTGGATAAAGCAAAAGAACAATCAAGCAGATGTTCTCAATGCGGAGTGCCTTTTTGTCAAGTTCATTGTCCCCTAAGCAACAATATACCTGATTGGCTAAAACTTACCGCAGAGGGAAGGTTGGAGGAAGCATATCAACTATCTCAAAGCACAAATAATATGCCAGAGGTCTGCGGAAGAATATGTCCACAAGACAGATTATGTGAAGGTAATTGCGTTATTGAGCAGTCTGGTCACGGAACTGTAACAATTGGTTCAATAGAAAAGTTTATTACTGAAACCGCTTGGAATAATAATTGGGTAAAACCTATAAAAGTAAAAAATGAAATAAACCAAAGTGTTGGAATTATCGGATCTGGTCCTGCAGGATTAGCTTGTGGTGAAGAATTAAGAAAAAAAGGATATCAAGTTACAATTTATGACCGATACGATAGAGCGGGTGGCTTATTGATTTATGGAATTCCTAATTTTAAACTAGAAAAGCATGTAGTTGAAAGAAGAATAAAATTACTAAAAGATGGTGGAATTAATTTTATTACCAACTTTGAGGTTGGAAAAGATTCTACCCTTAAACAATTAAAAGAAAAACATGATGCAATTTTAATTTCAACTGGAGTTTATAAAGCTAGAGAAGTTAATTTACCCGGTAATGATTTAAGCAATATTTTTCCAGCAATGGAATTTTTAACAGCATCAAATAAAAAAGGTTTGGGAGATGATGTAGAATTATTTGATAATGGAACTTTAGATGCCAAAGGGAAAAATGTTGTTGTAATTGGAGGAGGAGATACAGCTATGGATTGTGTTAGAACTTCGATTAGACAAGGAGCAAATTCTGTTAAATGTTTATATAGAAGAGATAAAGAAAACATGCCCGGCTCTGCAAGAGAAGTTAAAAATGCTGAAGAAGAAGGAGTTGAATTTATTTGGTTAAGCAATCCTAAAGAATTCAAAGGAGTTAATAAAGTTGAAAGTTTAATTGTAGATAAAATGGAACTTGGTGAGCCAGACGAAAGTGGACGAAGAAAACCAATATTAAAAAAAGATTCTGAATTTCAAATTCAAGCTGATTTAGTAATTAAAGCTTTAGGCTTTGATCCTGAAGATTTGCCAAAATTATTTGATGAAGAAAAATTACAAGTGACTAAATGGGGAACAATAAAAGCTGATTTTGATAGCATGGAAACAAATATACCAGGTGTATTTGCAGCTGGAGATATAGTTAGAGGCGCTTCCTTAGTTGTTTGGGCAATTAAAGACGGAAGGGATGCGGCTAAATCAATTTCTAATTACTTACAATCAAGACAAAAACTTAAAGTAGCTTAATGAAAAGATATAAAAAAAACCTAAAAATATTAGAAGACAATTATATTTATAACTCAAGTATGGAACATGATGCTTGCGGAGTTGGTTTGGTAGCATCTACAGAAGGTCTAAAATCTAGAAAAGTAGTTGAGTATGGAATACAAGCCTTAAAAGCTGTTTGGCATAGAGGTGCAATAGATGCTGATGGAAAAACGGGTGATGGAGCGGGCATTCATATAGAGATACCCACTGACTTTTTTATAGAAAAAATTGAGATAACAGGTCACAAACATGATAACTCAGATCTCTGTGTTGGTATGATTTTTCTTCCAAGAAATGATTATCAAGGACAGGAACAATGTAGAACAATAGTTGAAAGTGAACTAACAAAAAAAAATTTTAATATTTATGGATGGAGACAGGTGCCAGTCAACCCCTCTGTTTTAGGAGAAAAAGCAGAATTAACAAGACCTGAAATTACTCAAGTTCTATTCAGTCAGAATGATAAAAAGATAAATGGAAAAAATCTTGAGAGGCTACTTTATGAAACTAGAAGAAAAATAGAAAAAGAAGCTTTAAGTTCTCAACTGAATGGATTTTATATTTGTTCCTTTAGTTCTAAATCAATAATTTATAAAGGAATGTTTCTAGCCGAAGCATTGGCAGATTTTTATACAGATTTGCAAGATGAAAGATTTATTTCAAGGTATGCTATTTTTCATCAAAGATTTTCGACTAATACTGCACCAAGCTGGGATTTAGCTCAACCGTTTAGAGCAATAGCTCATAATGGAGAAATTAATACTTTAAAAGGCAATGTGAACTGGATGAAAGTTCATGAGCAAGAAATGTATAGTCCTTTATTTGAGGATATGGAAAATTTAAAACCAGTAATTCCTTCAGGTAACTCAGACTCTGCTTCTTTAGACAATGTATTTGAGTTATTAAATATTTCAGGTCAGCCAGCTCCATTAGCTAAACTATTACTTATACCTGACGCTTGGTCAAAAAAAAGTAAAATACTTCCTAAGGATCATTTACAGCTTTTTAATTTTTTAAATAGCACAATGGAGCCATGGGATGGTCCTGCAGCAATAGCTGCAACAGATAATGAGTGGGTGATTGCTGCAAATGATAGAAATGGATTAAGACCTTTAAGATATACAATTACAAGAGATCGACTGATATTTGTTGGTTCTGAAACAGGGATGGTAGATTTAAATGAAAAAAAAATTGTAAACAAAGGAAGATTGGGACCTGGCGAAATTATTGGAGTAAGAATTGAAAAAGGAAAAGTTTTTACAAATAGCGAAATAAAAAATTATTTAGCAAAAGAGTATAAACATTTTAATAATCAAATAATTGACTTAGATAAAAAATTTCCTATAGAAGATGAAAAACATGAATTTAGTGGAGAAGAGTTAAGAAGTCGTCAACATTGTTTTGGATATAGTTTAGAAGATTTAGAGTTAATACTTCATCCAATGGCAGAGGATGCAAAAGAAGCAACCGGCTCAATGGGGGATGATACACCATTAGCTGTACTTTCAGATAAGTATAGGCCCCTATATCACTATTTTAGGCAAAATTTTAGCCAAGTCACTAATCCACCGATAGACTCTTTACGAGAAAATAAAGTAATGAGTTTAAAAACTCGATTTGGGAACTTAGGAAATATTTTAGATTTTGATAACTTAACTGAGGAAAACATTTATGTTTTAGACAGCCCAATACTATCTAATTCTCAGTTTGAAAAATTTATAAATTTTTTTGGTGGAAATTTCAGAGTATTAGATTGTACGTTCGAAAAATCTGCAGATCTTGAAACTTCAATAGAATTATTAAAAATTAAAGCAGAGCAGTCTGTTAGAGAAGGAATAAAGCAAATTATTTTATCAGATAAAAATATATCCAAAGAAAAACTGCCTATTCCTATGCTTTTATGCGTTGGAGCCATAAATACTCACTTAATTAAAATTGGTTTAAGAGGTTATGTTTCAATTAATGTTCAGACAGGAGACACTCTAGACACTCATTCATTTGCTACTTTAATAGGGGTTGGAGCAACTACTGTTAATCCATACTTAGCTTTTGATAGTTTGTATGAGAGATATTCAAAAAAGCTTTTTGGAAATTTAAACTTTAATGAGTGCATACAAAGATACATTAAATCGGTAAATCTCGGATTATTAAAAATTATGTCAAAAATGGGTATCTCTGTGATTAGTTCTTACAGAGGAGGATGTAATTTTGAAACTGTAGGACTAAGCAGAACAATAGTAAAAGATTTTTTTCCTGGTGTATTATCAAAAATTTCAGGCATAGGCTTAACTGGAATAGAAAAAAAAATTAGGTTAATACATAATGACGCTTATGAGAATGCTGCCAATATTCTACCTATAGGTGGAATTTATAGATACAGAAAAAATGGTGAAACTCATCAATACCAAGGCAAATTAATTCATTTGCTTCAAACGGCAGTAACCAATAATTCATATGAAGTTTATAAAAAATATACTAAGGGCATTTATAATCTTGATCCTATAAACCTGAGAGATTTGATTGATTTTAAATCTAAGAAACCAATAGATATCATAGAAGTTGAGCCGGTAGAGAAAATTTTAAAAAGATTTGGTAGTGGAAGCATGTCTCATGGAGCTTTATCAAAAGAAGCTCACGAAACATTAGCTATAGGCATGAATCGTATAAAAGGAGCATCTTGTAGTGGCGAGGGTGGTGAAGATGCAGAAAGATTTAAAGTCCTAGAAAATGGCGACACAGCAAATTCAAGAGTGAAGCAAATCGCATCTGCCAGATTCGGAGTTACAATTAATTATTTAAATAATTGCAATGAAATCGAAATTAAAATTGCCCAAGGAGCAAAACCTGGAGAAGGTGGACAATTGCCTGGATTTAAGGTTACAAATGAAATAGCAAGATTAAGACATTCAACTCCTGGAGTTACATTGATATCTCCACCTCCTCATCATGATATATACTCAATCGAGGATTTGGCTCAGTTGATTTATGATTTGAAACAAATAAATCCAAATGCTCGAGTCGGAGTTAAACTTGTTGCTTCTTCTGGAATAGGAACAATCGCAGCAGGAGTAGCTAAGGCTAAAGCAGATATAATTTTAATTTCTGGTCACTCAGGAGGAACTGGAGCCACACCTCAAACAAGTGTTAAGTATGTAGGAATTCCTTGGGAGATGGGTTTAACCGAAGCTAACCAAGTTTTGACTTTAAATAATTTGAGACATCAGATCACTTTAAGAACTGATGGAGGGATTAAAACAGGCAGAGATGTTGTTATGGCCGCTATGATGGGTGCAGAAGAATTTGGTGTTGCAACAACTGCTTTAGTTGCCATGGGATGTATAATGGTCAGACAGTGTCATTCAAATACTTGTCCCGTAGGTGTTTGCACACAAGATGAAAAACTTAGGGAAAAATTTACTGGAACTCCTGAAAAAGTTGTTAATTTATTTACATTTATAGCCCAAGAAGTAAGAGAAATTTTATCCGAGATAGGTTTTAAATCTTTAAATGAAGTAATAGGTAGAACAGATTTATTAAGACAAGTAAGTAAAGGCTCATCTAATTTAGATGACTTGGATTTAAACCCATTATTTGTTCAAGCAGATCCAGGCAAATATAAAAGATATTGTGAAAATTCAATTATAAATCCAGTTCCAGATACTTTGGACCAAAAAATTTGGCCAGATATCGAAAAATATATTGACCAAAAACAAAACATTGAAAAAGAATTTATTATTAAAAATACAGATAGAGCTGTTGGAACAAGAATTTCATACCATCTATATAAAAAATTTGGAAATGATAAATTAGAAGAAAATAGTGTATGTCTAAATTTTAAGGGTTCAGCTGGTCAATCTTTTGGAGCTTTTGGTATTAAAGGTTTAAAACTTAATTTAAAAGGAGATGCAAATGACTATGTGGGAAAGGGTTTATCAGGAGCAACTATCTCAATAAAACTTCAAGAAGAAAGCAATCTAGTTTCAAATGAAAATACAATAATAGGCAACACCGTGCTTTATGGTGCAACGTCAGGAAAACTATATGCAGCTGGACAAGCAGGAGAAAGATTTGCAGTGAGAAATTCAGGAGCAAAGGCAGTTATAGAGGGATGTGACTCAAATGGATGCGAGTATATGACCGGTGGAACCGTAGTAATCCTTGGAGATGTAGGAGATAATTTTGCAGCTGGTATGACAGGAGGAATGGCTTTTGTTTATGATATAAATAATGTCTTTGAAAAAAAAGTTAATCCCGAAAGTGTTATTTGGCAGACTCCAGAAACTAGTTACTGGAAAACAGTTTTAAAAGATTTAATTACCGAACATGTTAAAGAAACAAATTCAGTTTATGCAAAAAAAATCCTTAACAACTTTGATAAAGAATTGATCAATTTTTATCAAATTTGTCCTAAAGAAATGTTAAGTAAACTTGAAAATCCTATAACTAATAAAAAAACTATAGGTTTGGCTAGCTAAACTTTATTTGAAATAATATAATTTAATTCTTGATTAATTATTTTTAAATTTTTTTTACTAGATAGGCTGTGATCACCTTTTTTAATTATAACTAATTTTTTTTGGGCATTTTTAAATAAACTAAGCACTTTTTTTGAAAAATTTATCGGAACAACCTCATCATTAGTTCCATGAACCATAGTTACAGGTATTTTTAAAAAAATATTTTTATTCAAAATTCTATTTTTTTTTCCATCTTTAATTAATTGGTAAGTTATAGGATATTCAAAATTTCCATGATTTATATAACTAATTCCTTTTTTAATTATTTCATTTTTAATTTTTTTAGAAAATCTATTCCACATCAATCTATCTAAAAATTCAGGAGCGGATGCAATTCCTAAAAAACCACAAATTTGTTTTCTAAAATATTTAAATTGTTGTAGTGAAATCCATGATCCCATGCTTGAACCAATAATAATAAACTTCTTTTTCTTTATTATTTTTTTAATTGTATTTTTTACCTCATTTGTCCATTTAGTAATATTTCCCTTTGTAAATTCGCCAGAGGATTTTCCATGACCAGAATATTCTATAGCCAAAAAACCTAAATTATTCTTTTTACAATACTGAAGAAAATTTTTAGGTTTAGAACCTTCTAAATCAGACATAAATCCATGTAAAAAAACTACATATAAATTTTTTTCTGAGTTAAAATTTATAAATCGAAGTCTTTCTGAATTTGTCAATTTTAGATATTTGAAAATGCTCATAAAAAAAACAATATTGTGATATTATAGTAAATACCAGATGGCATCTAAATTAAAAGTATTACAAGTAATTCCCAAGCTAGGGTATGGAGGGGCAGAAATAGGGTGTTATGATTTAGCTCATTATCTTTACGAAAATGATTGTGATTCATTTATTATTACAAGTGGTGGAGATTTAGTTAAATATATTAATAAAAAAAAAGTTAAATATATTTGGTTACCAGTTCAATCAAAAAACCCAATTTTGATTTTTTTAAATTCTATAATTATTTCTATCATAGTACTATTATTTAGAATCGATATTATCCATGCAAGAAGTAGAGCTCCTGCATGGTCATGCTTGCTAGCAAGCAAGATTACTCGAAGGAAGTTTGTTACCACTTTTCATGGAACATACAATTTCTCTAACAATTTTAAAAAATTTTATAATTCAGTAATGGTAAGGTCAGATTTAATTATTGCTGGATCTAATTTTATTTTTTCTCATATAAGTCAAAATTATTCTCACTTATTAAACTCTAAAAAAAAACTCCTTGTAATTTTTAGAGGTATTAATGTTGATTATTATAATCCAGATACTGTTAAGGAAAGTGATGAAAAAAAATTAATTGAAAAATGGAAAATCGATAAAAATAATAAAATGCTCATACTTATGCCTGGTAGATTAACTGCTTGGAAAGGACAAGAGTTATTAATTGAATCTTTAGGTAATTTAAAAGATAAAGAGCCAAATAAAAAGTTTTTAGCAATTATTTTAGGAAGCGATCAAGGAAGATCTTTGTATAAAAAAAAACTTATTAGGATGGTAGAGCAATATAGATTATCAAATGATATTTTGTTTATTGATAATATAAAAAATATGCATGCAATCTATAAACTTGCTGATGTGGTGGTATCTAGCTCAATTGAACCCGAAGCATTTGGACGAGTGGTAGTAGAAGCGCAATCAATGAAAACATTAGTCGTTGCAAGTGATATTGGAGGATCTAAAGAAACAATAATTAACGATAAAACTGGTTTTTTATTTAAATCTGGAGATGTAAAGTCTTTAACTCAAACAATTTCATCAATTTTTAACTTAAGTCCTGAAACAGTAAGATCAATGGGGGAAGAAGGCAGAAAAAATATAGTAAAAAAATTTAATGTTGAAAAAATGTGTTTTTCTACTTATTCAGAGTACAAAAAATTAATTAACTAATGCCAAATATTAAATTACCTGATGGAAAAATATTTGAGTTTGCTAAAAGTATATCAGGTTTAGAAATAGCAGAAAAAATTAGTAAATCTTTATCAAAACAAGCACTAATTATGAGTGTAGATGGAGATTTGAAAGACCTAGAGTATAAAATTAATAAGGATGCATCAGTTAAAATTTTTACCTCGAAAGATAAAGAAGGTTTAGAAACCATAAGACACGACACTGCACATATTTTGGCAATGGCTGTTCAAGAATTGTATCCTGGAACTCAAGTAACCATCGGTCCAGTTATTGAGGATGGATTTTATTATGACTTTTCAAGAAAAGAACCTTTCACTCAAGAAGATTTAGAGAAAATTGAAATTAAAATGAAAGAAATAGTTGATAGAGATGAAAAAACTTATCGTGAAGTATGGAAAAGAAATGAAGCTATAAATCATTTTAAAAAAAATGGTGAAATCTACAAAGCCGAAATAATTCAATCCATACCAGAGAGCGAGGAAGTATCGATTTATTTTCATGGTAAATGGCATGATTTATGTAGGGGCCCTCATTTAACATCAACAGGCAAAATTGGGAAATTTTTTAAACTAATGAAAGTGTCAGGGGCATACTGGCGAGGAGATTCAAAAAATGAAATGCTGCAAAGAGTTTATGGTACCAGCTGGACATCGCAAAAAGATTTAGATGATTATCTAAAAAGGATTGAAGAAGCTGAAAAACGAGATCATAGAAAATTAGGTAAAGAAATGAATCTGTTTCATTTTAGAGAAGAAAGTCCAGGCTCTGTATTTTGGCACGAGAAAGGTTGGAATTTATTCCAAAAACTGGTTTCATATATGAGAAAAAAACAGGACCAAGCTGGTTACAAGGAGATAAATACCCCAGAAATTTTAGATAGATCTCTTTGGGAAAAGTCAGGCCATTGGGAAAAATTTGGCGCCAACATGTACACATCAACAACACCCGATGAAAAAATATTTGCAATAAAGCCTATGAATTGTCCTGGATGTGTTCAAGTATTTAATCAAGGTTTAAAAAGCTACAGGGACCTTCCATTAAAAATGTCTGAATTTGGAAAAGTGCACAGATACGAACCATCCGGTGCTTTACATGGACTTTTAAGAGTAAGAGCATTTACCCAAGATGATGCTCATATATTTTGCACTGAAGAACAAATCACGGAAGAATGCTTATCAGTAACTAATTTAATTTTAGAAATTTATAAAGACCTAGGTTTTGAAAATGTAATATTAAAATATTCTGATAGGCCTGAATTAAGAGTTGGAGATGATAGCGTATGGGCTAAAGCTGAAGCTGCATTATTAGAAGCAATTAAAGCTTCCAATCTTGAATACACTATTAATAAAGGAGAAGGAGCATTTTATGGGCCAAAAATTGAGTTTGTATTAAGGGATGCGATTGGAAGAGATTGGCAATGTGGAACTTTACAAGTGGATTTAAATTTGCCTGGTAGACTTGGAGCTTCATATGTAGATAAGGATGGAGTAAAAAAAGTACCTGTAATGCTGCACCGAGCACTATTTGGTTCTCTTGAAAGGTTTATTGGAATTTTAATTGAGCACTATGCAGGGAAATTGCCTTTTTGGATTACACCGTTGCAGACTGTAATTATACCTGTCTCAAATGATTTTGACTATTATGCAAAAAAAGTAAATCAGGAGATTAGAAATATTGGAATTAACTCTGAAGTAGATTTAAAAAATCATAATTTAAATTATAAAATAAGAGAACACTCGTTGTCAAAAGTGCCTATATTACTTATTTGTGGAAAAAAAGAAGTTGACTCCAATAGCGTAACTATTAGAAGATTGGACTCTAACAAACAAGAAAATATGGAATTAAAAGAATTTTTAAAAAAATACTCTGCTTTAAGTAAAGCACCTTCAATATAAGTGTCAGATTTCAAAGAGAATTACTTTCAGAAAAGAACAAAGCCCAAAGGTCCAAGGTCTAACAATAGAATAACATCACCAGAGGTTCAAGTAATAGATAGCAATGGGGAAAATTTAGGAATTTTAAATCTAAATGATGCAATTAATCGTGCAAGAGAGGAAGGTTTGGATTTAATAGAAATAGCTCCGAACGCTAACCCACCAGTTTGTAAAATTATGGATATGGGCAAGTATAAATACGATGCACAAAAAAAAGCAAATAAAGCAAAAAAAAAACAAAAAAAAATTGAATTAAAAGAAATTAAATTAAGACCTGTAACAGAAGTTCATGATTATACTTTTAAAATTAAAAATGCACAAAAATTTTTAGCTAAAGGAGATAAAGTTAAATTTACAATAAAATTTAAAGGTCGAGAGCTTCAACACTCTAATATAGGAAACGAGTTAATGGAGAAGATAAAGCAAGATATGCTGCAGGTTGGAAGAGTTGAACTTCAACCAAAATTTGACGGTAAGCAAATAATAATGGTTATTCAGCCTTTATAGGCTTCATATTTCTAGTTGTAAAATAATATTAATATTTGTATAAGGCCTGAAAATTATGCCTAAATTAAAAACAAAGAGCTCAGCAAAAAAAAGATTTAAAATATCAGCAAAAGGTAAAGTTATAAGCGCCCAAGCTGGAAAAAGACACGGCATGATTAAAAGATCAAATACACAAATTAGAAATCAGAGAGGAACTACGGTTTTATCAAAACAAGATGGAAAAATTGTAAAATCGTACATGCCTTACAGTTTAAGAGGATAAAATGGCTAGAGTAAAAAGAGGTGTAACAAGTAGAGCTAAACATAAAAAAGTTTTAAAAGCTGTAAAAGGTCAGTGGGGAAGAAGAAAAAATACTATTAGGGTAGCTAGACAGGCTATGGAAAAGGCAATGCAGTATGCCTATAGAGATAGAAGAAATAAGAAAAGAGATTTTAAATCACTTTGGATACAGAGAATTAATGCTGGCGTAAGGTCAGAAGGTTTAACTTACTCTAAATTTATCAATGGACTTAATAAATCTGGTGTAAAAATTGATAGGAAAATCCTAGCAGAGATAGCTTACGATAATCCTGAAGCATTTAAAACTATAGTTAAAAAAGCTCAAGCGGCTCTAAATTAATCTTCGCTATTGTTTTTCTTAGCTTAAGAAATAATCTATAAAAATGTCTGATATTATAAAAATAAAAGACGAATATTTAGCAAAATTAGATAAAGAGTTAAATTTAGATAATGTCAATCAAATTAAGACCGAGCTATTTGGAAAAAATGGAATTATTTCTAATGAGTTCAAAAAAATGGGATCGATGGATCCAAATGATAAAAAAAGATTTGCATCAGATCTAAACTCCACAAAAGATGAGTTGCAAAATAAAATCCTAAAAAAAATTCAAGATATTGAAATAAAAGAAATTAACTCAAAAATAGCTAATGAAAAAGTTGATATTACTTTACCTGAAAGAAATTATTTAGAGGGTAAAATTCATCCTGTGTCTCAAGTTATAGATGAGATTTCATCTATTTTTTCAGAAATCGGATTTAATGTTGAAGAAGGACCAGATGTTGAGAACGAATATAATAATTTTACAGCCCTAAATACACCAGATAATCATCCTGCAAGGGACATGCATGATACTTTTTATCTTGATAAAAAAAGAGAATATTTATTGAGAACGCACACATCTCCAGTCCAAGTAAGGACAATGTTAAATGGCAAACCCCCTTTTAAAATTATAGCTCCAGGTAGAACTTATAGGTCTGATAGTGACCAAACACATGCCCCGATGTTTCATCAAGTAGAAGGTTTACATATAGATAAAGATATAAATATGGGACATCTAAAAGGCTGTTTAAATTATTTTATAAAAGAATTTTTTGAAGTTGATAAATTAAAAATGAGATTTAGGCCTAGCCATTTTCCTTTTACAGAACCATCAGCGGAAGTTGATATAGGGTACGAAATGAAAGATGGAAAGATAATAATTGGAGAGGGAGATAAATGGCTTGAAATTTTAGGATGTGGCATGGTTCATCCAAATGTTCTTAATAATGTTAAAGTAGATGCAAAAAAATATCAAGGATATGCGTTCGGAATCGGCATTGATAGATTAGCTATGCTAAAATATGGTATTAATGATTTAAGAGCCTTTTTTGAAACAGACTACAGATGGTTAAATCATTTTGGATTTGATCCATTAGATGTACCCTCAAATTATAGAGGCCTAAGTAGATGAAATTCACAATTGATTGGTTGAAAGAACACTTAGACAGCAAAAAAACCGACGAAGAAATAATACAAAAATTAACAGACGTAGGTCTTGAGGTTGAAAGTTTTGAAAATGCAAATTCAGAGTTTAGTAATTTTATTGTTGCAAAAATTGTGCAAGCTGAACAGCATCCAAATGCTGATAGATTAAGGGTATGCGATGTAGATATAGGTGAAAAAGATACCGTAAAAGTAGTCTGTGGCGCAGCAAATGCCAAAAAAGATCTTATTACTGTTTATGCTTCACCTGGTACTGTAATTCCAAAAAATCAAATGAAACTATCAATTAGTAAAATTAGAGGAGTTACATCATATGGCATGCTGTGCTCAGAATCTGAGCTAAATTTATCAAATGAAAGTGATGGAATTATTGACCTTTCTAATAAAAAATATGCTGACAAGATTGGAAAACAATTTTTTGAAAACAAAAAGCCTAAAGTCATAGATTTATCAATTACTCCTAATAGACCAGATTGTTTAGGTGTTAGAGGAATTGCAAGAGATTTAGGAGCTGCAGGCATAGGAAAACTTAAATCTTTATCTAAATTAAATATTGAACAGAAGATTGCCCAAGACATTAAAGTTGAAATCAATTCTGAAAAAGATCAAGGCTGCACTATATTTGGAAGCTGCTTAATTAAAGGAGTTAAAAATAAAGAAAGTCCAAAATGGTTAAAGGATAAAATTATCGCTTTAGGTCAAAAACCCATTTCGGCAATAGTCGACATAACTAACTTTATAATGTTTGATTTGAATAGACCACTACATGCTTATGATGCAGATAAAATTGATAAAGGAATTATTGTCAGAAATTCAAAAAAAGGGGAGTCATTTGAAGCCTTAGACAACAAAAAATATATTCTTGAGGATGGTATGTGTGTAATTTCAGATCATTCCAGTGTCCTTGGTTTAGGAGGAATTATTGGAGGGACAAGATCAGGAACAGAATTTGATACTCAAAACATCTTATTAGAATCTGCATATTTCAGTCCACGTTCAATAAGAAAAACTTCAAAAATATTAAATATAGACACAGATGCCAAATACAGATTTGAAAGAGGTATTGATCCTAACTCAATTAAGCTTGGTTTAGAAAAAGGTGCAAAATTAATTCAAGAAATCTGTGGAGGAGAAATAAGCAAATTCGATATTCAAAAAAATGAAAAAGAAAATAAAAATGTTATTGAATTTGATACTAATTTGTTTGAAAAAATTACAGGTTTTCAAATTGAGATTAAAAAGATTGAAAGCATATTAAGTGATTTAGGTTTTGAAATAAAAAATAAAAAAAACTTATTGGAATTAATAGTACCATCATGGCGTCCTGATATAATGCAACCAATTGATGTTGTTGAAGAGATAGTTAGGATTACAGGATATGAAAATATTAAAATTATAGAACCTGAAAAAAAAAGATTAAAACCAACATTAAATAAAAAACAAAAATTTTTTCATTTTCTACAAAGAGCGGTTGCAACAAAAGGATATATTGAAACAGTTACATGGTCTTTTACAGATTCAAAAATAAATCAATTATTTAAAGAAGAAAATAAAGAGATTGAAATAGTAAATCCTATTAGTTCTGAATTGAATGTTTTAAGAAACTCTATATTTCCTAACTTATTTTTTTATCTAATTAAAAACTTAGATAGAGGCTTTAAAGATATATCTTTATTTGAAATTGGGCCTATTTTTTATGGTAATAAGCCAGGGGAACAATCAACTGTTCTTGGAGCTTTAAGATCTGGCAAAGAATCAAGACTGACATGGATAGAAAATGAGAGAATTGTGGATGTTTTTGATGCAAAAAGAGATGTTGTAAAAAGCATTGTTGAGTTAGGATTTAAAAGGGAAAAGCTTTTTTTTACAGAAAAATCTCCTAGTTATTATCACCCAGGTAAATCAGGTTCTATTTATTTAAATAAAGAAGATAAAAATGTTGTTGCTTATTTTGGAGAAATTCATCCAAATATAATTAAAAAATTAGACATTAAAACAGAATCTCTTGTGTGTTTTGAAATTTTTTTAGATAATTTAAAAGATACTAAAAAAAAAATTAAAGATCAAAAAAAACAATATACTATTTCAGACTTTCAAAAATCAGAAAGAGATTTTGCTTTTATGGTAGATAAAAATACAAAAGCGCAGGATTTGATTTCAATAGTTTCTGAAGTAGATCAAAATTTAATTAGATTAATTAAAGTTTTTGATGTTTATGAAGGTAAAAACTTACCAGAAAATAAAAAATCTATAGCGATCAATGTAACCATACAATCTTCTGAAAAAACACTTACAGATGAAGATTTGGAAAAATTAAATCAAAAAATAATATCTACTGTAGAAGCTAAATCAGGCGCTAAAATTAGATCTTAATAAAATATGACCTCTACGATAGATAATATCAGAAATTTTGCGATTATTGCGCACATAGATCATGGAAAATCAACTATTGCTGATAGAATTATACATAGATGTGGAGGTTTAACAGACAGAGAAATGAAGGCTCAAGTTTTAGATTCCATGGATATTGAAAGGGAAAGAGGAATAACAATTAAAGCTCAGACAGTTAAATTAAATTATAATTCTAAAAATGGAAAAAAATATATTTTAAACATTATAGATACACCGGGTCATGTAGATTTTAGTTATGAAGTGAGTAGATCTTTATATGCTTGCGAAGGTTCAATATTAATTGTTGATAGTACTCAAGGAGTTGAGGCTCAAACATTAGCGAATGTATATCAAGCATTAGATATTAATCATGAAATTATTCCTGTTTTAAATAAAATAGATCTTCCAGCCTCAGATTTAGATAGAACAACTAAGCAAATCGAAGATGTAATTGGGATCGATACATCAAATGCAGTACCCTGTTCAGGAAAAACAGGCGAAGGAATTGAAGATATACTTGAAAAAATAATTGAAATTTTACCTGGTCCAAAGGGTGAGAAAAATGAAAAGCTTAAATGTTTACTTGTGGACAGTTGGTACGACACCTACCTTGGGGTAGTTATCCTAGTTAGAGTCATAGATGGTAGTATTTCTAAAAATATGAAAATAAAAATGATGTCTACTAATAGAGAATATATTGTAGAAAAAGTGGGAGTATTTACTCCAAAACCAAAAGATATTAACGAACTTAACGCAGGTGAAATTGGTTTTATCACTACAGGCATTAAGGTTTTGTCTGATACGAAAGTTGGAGATACTATTTGTGATGCCAATAATTCTTTATTAGAAGCTCTTCCTGGATTTAAACCTAGTAAACCAGTTGTTTTTTGTGGATTGTTTCCTGTTGATAGTTCTGAATATCAAAAATTAAAAGATGGATTGGCTAAATTACAGTTAAACGATGCTAGTTTTTCTTATGAGCCTGAATCTTCTTCAGCACTAGGTCTTGGTTTTAGATGTGGTTTTCTAGGATTGTTACATCTTGAAATAATTACAGAAAGATTAGAAAGAGAATTTGATATAAATCTTTTAACAACAACGCCTGGTGTTGTTTATAAAATTCATATGAACAATGGGGAAGTCAAGGATTTACAAAATCCATCAAGTTTACCTGATCCAACTTTTATAAGTTATATTGAGGAACCATGGATAAAAGCTACAATAATTACACCAGATCAGTATTTAGGCTCTATAATTAAACTATGTCAGGATAAAAGAGGAATTCAAACTAACCTAAGTTATTCTGGAAATAGAGCAGTTATAAGTTATGAGTTACCATTAAATGAAGTAGTTTTTGATTTTAACGATAGACTAAAATCGATGACAAGTGGTTATGCTAGTTTTGATTATGAAATTATTGGGCATCGAGAAGGTGATTTAGTTAAGATGAGCATTTTAGTAAATTCCGAACCAGTCGATGCTTTAGCTATGATGATCCACAAGGATTTTGCTCAATCTACAGGGAGAGAAGTTTGTGAGAAATTAAAGGATTTAATACCAAGACATAACTTTATGATACCCATTCAAGCAGCAATCGGAGGAAAGATTATAGCAAGAGAAACAATAAAAGGATTTAAGAAGGATGTATTGACTAAAATCCACGGTGGTGGCGCTTTAGATAGAAAAAGAAAACTTCTTGAGAAACAAAAAAAAGGAAAAGCAAGAGCAAAACAATTTGGAAAAGTTGAAATTCCACAAGAAGCATTTATTGGAGTATTAAAAATTTCTAAGGAAAAATAAGTTTGGAGAGATGGCCGAGCGGTTTAAGGCGCACGCTTGGAGAGCGTGTATAGGGGTAACTCTATCGTGGGTTCGAATCCCACTCTCTCCGCCATTTTATTGGCTAAAAAACATCGTTTTTGATAAAAAAAATAAAAATAGAAAAAAAAACAAAAAAACATCAAAAAAGCATTGATTTTATTGGTTAATAAACATCACCGGGTTTCATTCATTTTATTAAAAAAATTAAAAATGATATACAGACGCTTCTTAAAAAATATTTTATGACAAAAAATAGCGCAACATCATATCAAGCAGACTCAATTAAAGTCTTAAAAGGTCTTGAAGCAGTAAGAAAGAGACCAGGAATGTACATTGGTGATACAGATGATGGAACCGGTCTGCATCATATGGTTTACGAAGTGGTTGACAACTCTATTGATGAAGCTCTAGCAGGCTTTTGTAAAAATATTTCAGTAGTTATAAACAACGATAGTTCTATAACTGTAACAGATGATGGAAGAGGAATACCTGTAGATATTCATAAAGGTGAAAAAAAATCTGCCGCAGAAGTAATTATGACACAATTACATGCGGGAGGAAAATTTGATCACGATTCTTATAAAGTATCTGGTGGATTACACGGAGTAGGTGTTTCAGTAGTTAATGCTTTGTCTGAAAAACTTGAATTAACTATAGACCGAGATGGAAAAAAATATTTTATAGAATTTAAAAATGGCGATGCGAAAGCACCATTAAAACAAATAGGAAAGTCAAAAAATTCAGGGACAGAAATTAAATTTCTTCCATCAAAAGAAATATTTTCCTCGACAAAATTTAGCTATTCTATTCTAGAAAAAAGAATGAGAGAACTAGCTTTCCTAAATAAAGGAATTAAAATTTCATTAACTGACTCTACTCAAAAAAAACCCAAAACTAATGAGTTTATTTTTAATGGTGGAATATTAGAGTTTGTAGAATTTTTAGATGAAAAAAGAGAAAAATTAAAAAATAAAAATGATAATGATTTATTTAAGAAGCCAATTTATATAGAAGGTCTAAAAAATAATGTAGACGTTCAATGTTCACTAAAATGGAATGCGGGTTATAATGAAGATGTTTATCCTTATACTAATAATATTTATCAAAAGGATGGGGGAACACATTTATTAGGATTTAGAAGTGCGTTAACTAGAGTTATTAACAAATATGCTACTGAGCAAAATCTATTAAAGAAAAATAAAGTTACTCTTTCTGGAGATGATATTAAAGAGGGATTAACTTGCGTATTATCGGTTAAAATTCCTGATCCAAAATTTTCTTCTCAAACAAAAGATAAACTTGTTTCATCAGAGGTTAGAAATATTGTAGAAACAATTATAAATGAAAAATTGTCTTTCTGGTTTGATCAAAACCCTTCAGTTGCAAAAATAATTTTAGCAAAAATTATTCAAGCAGCTGTTGCAAGAGATGTGGCAAGAAAAGCAAGAGAAAATGTAAGAAGAAAAGGAGCCCTAGAGCTTACTGGCTTGCCAGGCAAACTTGCAGATTGTCAAAACTCTAAGCAAGAAGGAACTGAACTATTTATAGTTGAGGGAGATTCAGCTGGTGGGTCAGCAAAACAGGGAAGAAATAGAGAATATCAAGCAGTTTTACCGCTAAGAGGAAAAATCTTGAATACATTTACTGAAGTTAATGGTTCAAAGAATAATGGAGGAAAAAATGATCTTAGAACCAAAACGCTATCAAAAATGATTTCATCTAATGAAATTGTGACATTAATAAACGCTTTAGGTCTTGATCCAAAAAATGAGGAAATTGATTTAAAAGATTTAAGATATGGAAAAATTATTATCATGACTGACGCAGATGTAGATGGTTCTCATATCAGAGCCTTATTGCTCACATTTTTTAACAATGAGCCGTTTAATAAATTAATTGAAAATGGACATATATACTTAGCTCAACCACCATTGTTTAAAATTAATAAAGGAACTAAAGGAATTTATATTAAAGATGAAAAAGATTTAGAAAACTACATTTCAAAAAATTCAAAAGAATTACAAAAATTAAAAAAAGGCTCAAAAGAATACGAAAAACAAATACAGGATGAAAAGTCAAAATTAAGCATTCAAAGATTTAAAGGTTTAGGAGAAATGAATCCTGAAGAATTATGGAATACAACTTTAAACCCAGAAACGAGAAATTTACTACAGGTACAATATTCTAAGGATTTAAAGAAAGATCAAAACTTAATTCAAACTTTAATGGGTAATGATGTTGCTTCAAGAAAAGATTTTATTGTTGATAATGCAATTAATGTATCAAATCTAGATATATAGATGGAGTTTGGACAAACTTCAAAAACTTATACTTTAAAAAAAACTACTTACATTAACTTAAGATGGATAGGATTTACTGGGCAGTTTTTAACAATTAATCTTGTAAAATTTTGGTTTGGTTTTGATTTTCAATTTATATTATCAAATTTAATTGTTATTATAGGTGTTATAAGTAATTTATTCTTAATTTATTTTTATAAAAAATCACATTTATCTAATAGATCTGCATTTAATTTTTTATTGATTGATATTTTTCTTTTATCTGCACTTCTTTATCTATCTGGAGGGATTTTAAATCCTTTTTCTATTTTTTTATTAATCCCCAGTGTTTTTGCTTCTTCTAGTTTAAATTTAAGAACAAATTTAGTTCTTATAATTTTTACAATTTTTTCAATAACATTTTTAACTTTTTATAGTCAAAATTTACCATCGCCCATAAATCAAATTAAAATTAATAATTATTTTTATTACTCGATACCGTTATCTTTAATTATTGCATTAATTTTTTTGAATTATTTTGCAATATCTTTTGGCAGAGAAACTAATTTAAGAAAAGTTGCTTTAGACAAAATTCAAGAAGTAATAGCTAGAGAGCACGAGCTTGTATCCTTAGGCGGTCAAGCAGCGGCAGCAGCACATTCGTTAGGTACTCCTTTATCTACGATAAAAATAATCTCTCATGAACTATTTGATCAACTTAAAAATGATAAAAATTATAGTAAAGATGTTGAACTTTTGGTTAGTCAAGTGGAAAGATGTAATCAGATTTTAAAAAGATTAAGTTTAAATCCAATATTTGAGGACGAATTCATTGATAAAGATTTAAGTTTGCATGATTATATAAATGAGATTGTTAATTCATTTAAAGAAATTTCTGATAAAAATTTTAATATAGATACAGAGCAAGATACAAACCCTCTAAATATAGCAAAATCAATAGAAATTGTTTATGGAATTAGAAACTTTATTGGAAATGCAAATAAATTTGCAAAAGAAAATATTTATATTGCAATTAAAAGCGATAGCTCAACCTCAGAAATCACAATTGAAGATGATGGTTTTGGTTTTCCAAAAGATATACTCCGTAAAATTGGAGAACCATATATAAAATCCTTGAAAAGTCAGGACAATAGCAAGTCTGGTCTAGGACTAGGAATTTTTATCGGCAAAACTCTTTTAGAAAAAAATAATGCAAAACTATTATTTAGGAATTCTGAAACAAGAGGTGGTGCAGAGATAAAGATTGAATGGTCGAATAAAAATTTAGTTGAAATTTGACTTTTAATGCAAAGTTTTTTTATTTTCAAATAGGCCACTTAATTGACTTATCATTACATCACCTAATTCCTGAACATCAGTGATTTTTATTGCTTTTTGGTAATATCTAGAAACATCATGCCCGATACCTATTGCTAATATTTCTATATCTGTTTTGTTTTCTATGAATTTAACTATTTTTTTCAAATGTTTTTCTAAAAAATCTCCCGAATTAACTGACAACGTGGAGTCATCTACGGGCGCACCATCTGATATAACCATCAATATTTTTCTTTCTTCTTTTCTTTTTTTTAATCTATTAAATGCCCAGGTAATTGCTTCTCCATCTATGTTCTCTTTGAGTAATCCTTCTTTTAACATTAAACCTAAATTTTTTTTAGACTGTCTCCAATGAGTATCTGCAGATTTATAAATTATATGTCTTAAATCATTTAATCTTCCTGGATTTTTTATTTTACCTTGTTTATTCCATTCTTCACGGCTTTTTCCACCTTTCCAATTTTTTGTGGTAAAGCCTAAAATTTCAACTTTTACAGAACATCTTTCTAAAGTTCTTGATAAAATATCTGCACATATTGCAGCGATAGTGATGGGTCTTCCTCTCATTGATCCTGAATTATCGATTAAAAGAGTTACAACAGTATCTTTGAAATCTAGGTCTTTTTCTTTTTTAAAAGATAGTGAGTGATATGGATCAATTATTATCCTAGGCAATTTCGAACTATCTAGTAAGCCTTCCTCTAAATCAAATTCCCAAGCTCTATTTTGTTTTGCTAACAATTGTCTTTGTAATTTGTTTGCTAATTTTGTTATTAAATCTTGAAAGCTAGTTAACTGTTGATCTAAATTTTTTCTAAGCTTGGAAATTTCTTCAGCATTTTCTAATATTTCAGCTTTTGCTATTTCATCAAACTCTGTTGTAAATATTTTATAGTCTTTATCACTTATACTTAGATCTTTCTTTTGAACTATATTTTCAGATTGTTGATTTTCGATATCGTCATTTATTATTTGATCATCTAGTCTAAATTCAGCTACATCATCTACACCATCAATTCCTTCGTTTACTGAATCATCTTCTGTTTTTTGCTGAGTATTATCAGATTCATTTTCATCTTTGTTATTGTTATCATTATTTTCACTGTTATTATCTTGATTTTCTTTCTTCTCCTCATTGTCTTCGTTTTCAAAAATATCCATACTTTGCAAAATCTCTGAGAATTTTGAGTTATAGGTTTCTTGATTTTCTAAGTTTTTATTTAAATATTGAATATGTCTATCAAAAGAGTCTTTAAAATCATTTTCCCAATAGCTTAATATTTTCTTTGCAGCATCATTTAGTTTTATATCAAAAAATTTTGATAATAGATAAAACTCAAAAGCATTAGTTATACTCGCATCTTCTTTTTTTTTAACTTTATCTGGATTTATTAAATTTAATCTATTTATGTAGTTTTTTTGAAAATTTGAAGATATTCCTTTTAACATAGTTGATCCGAGCATCTCATATCTTATTTTTTCTGATAAATTATATAACGATTTACAAGTTGGGTTTGTGGGATTATTTTTTTCAAATATTTTTTTGTTTGAAAACTTTCTTTTTAGGGCCTCAGAGTCAGTTTCTGCTCTAAGTTTAGTAATTTGATTTTTATCTACTATATTTTCAAGATCTGAAATTATATTTTCAAGATCTAATAATTTATTTGTCTCGTTTGATTTTGTCTTACTGCCTAAGTCTATTTTGTAATCATCAGATATTACTTTTACAGTTGAAACTAGAGCCTGCTTGAATTTTTCCTTAAAATTATCTTCTTTGTTCATCTATACTTGAACATTTATCATTGACTCTGGGAGATCCTCTCCAAAACATCTTTGATAATACTCAGCAATAGTATTTTTTTCTACCTGGTCACACTTATTTAAAAAAGTTACTCTAAAAGCATAGGAAGTATCTTTAAAAATTTCTGAATTTTCTGCCCAATGCAATACTGTTCTTGGACTCATAACGGTAGAAATATCTCCTGCCATAAATCCTTTCCTTGTTAAGGAAGCTACTTTTATCATGTTGGCTACTTTTTCTTTGCCTTTAGGATTATTTAAATTTTTATTTTTTGCTAAAATAATCTCCATTTCTTTTTCTAATGCTAAATAATTTAATGTTGTAACTATATTCCATCTATCCATTTGTCCCTGATTTATTTGTTGAGTTCCATGATAAAGACCCGTTGTGTCACCTAAACCAACTGTATTTGAAGTTGCAAAAAGTCTAAAATATTTATTTTGTTTAATTACTTTATTCTTATCTAATAAAGTAAAATTACCTTCTGCCTCTAAAACTCTTTGTATTACAAACATAACATCTGGTCTTCCTGCATCATACTCATCAAAAACAAGAGCAATTGGATTTTGTATAGACCAAGGTAGTATACCTTCCTTAAATTCTGTAACTTGTTTACCGTCTTTTATTACAATAGCGTCTTTTCCTATCAAATCTATTCTGCTTATATGACTATCCAAGTTTATTCTAATGCATGGCCAGTTTAATCGTGCTGCAATTTGTTCTATGTGAGTTGATTTTCCAGTACCATGGTATCCTTGAACTAAAACTCTTTTATTAAATGCAAACCCCGATAAGACAGCCAAAGTAGTTTCTCTATCAAACTTGTACGTTTTATCAATTTCAGGTACGTACTCAGTTTTTTTTGAAAATGCTTCGATTTCCATGTCGCTATCAATTCCAAAAGTTTGTTTAATTGATAACCTTATATCAGGTGCTTGATTTAAATTTGGTGTCAATTTTTTCCTTATATGTATTTTTTAGTTGAGTATAAGCTAAAGTAATTAGTTTTAGTTTATCTTCAAATTTTTTATCTCCGGCGTTCATATCAGGGTGGAATTTTTTTACAAGTTTTTTGAACTTCTCTTGTACTTTTTCCCATTTTAAACCAACACTTAAACCTAGAATTCCAAAGGCTTTTATGTCGTTATGATTAAATTTAAATTTGTTCATATGATTAAAATCATCATCAAACTTGATTTTATCCATTTCATCTTTCAGGGCATTATTCCAAAGCACTTTAAAAAAATTATCTGAAGAGCTAAAACTTTGTGTAGGTTTGTGCCAAGTCATGTCAGATTTTAAAAATTCCATTATTTGATGATCGTTCATGCCTGAAAAATAATTCCAATTTTTATTAAATTCCTTTACATGTTCTAAACAAAGCAGTCTAAAGTTTTTACTATTATCTTTTTCTTTAGGAGCTTTATATTGACCTTCAGCAGTACAATTATTCCAATCACAAATGTATTTCATGATATATAAGTTTAATATATGGATATTAATCAACTTTTAGAAATAGTAAAAAAAAAAATTTTAATAGAGGCTAAAGTAGAAAATATTAAAATTGAGGATAAATCTTTTCTTCACAAAAATCATAAATTTAATGACTTAAAGAAATTTCATTTAAAAATTACTATACAATCCGTAGAGTTGAAAAAATTAAACAAATTAGAATCAACAAAATTAATTTATAAAATTCTAGATTACGAATTAAAAAATTATATTCATTCTATTCAAATAATTCTAATTTAGCTGAGAATTTAAAAATTTATTTAAATTAGTATTATTAATCTGATAATTGGTAATAATTTTACCAAAATCTCTCATCAAAATTAGATTTATATTATCAGAAATATTTTTTTTATCTGATTTCATGAAATAGATTATTTTTTTGATATGTTTTTTATTAAACAAATTATTATAAGAATTATGAATTGGAATTTTTTTAATATGATTAGATATGATTTCAAATTTTTCATTAGATAAAATTTTTAAATTCTTGCTTAAAGATAATGCATTTTGTATTCCAAAAACTACCGCTTCACCATGATTAAGTTTTTTTGAAAAGTTTAATGAAGATTCATAGGCATGGGCAAAAGTATGACCTAGATTAAGTACTTTTCTAAGGTTAGATTCTTTTTCATCTTTTTGAACAATTTTTCTTTTTAATAAACAACTATTTATTATAGCTTTTTTCAAAGATTTTTTTTCTAATTTTAAAATATTAAAAAAATTTTTATTTAAAAAATCAAAATTTCTTTGGTTGTCTAAAAGACTACTCTTTAGAATTTCAGCATACCCACAGACTATTTCACGTTTAGGAAGAGATTTTAAAATTTCGATATCTGAAATTACCAAGTCAGGCTGAAAAAAACTTCCAATTAAATTTTTTCCAAATTTATTGTTAATTCCAGTTTTCCCCCCAATTGAAGAATCTACCTGCGAAAGTAAGGTTGTAGGTATATTTATAAATTTCATTCCTCTTTTATATGTACTTGCCGCATAAGCAGATACATCTCCAACAATTCCTCCTCCAAAAGCAATTAAACAGTCATCCCTGTTAAATCGTTTATTGAATAAAATGTTTTGTATTTTATCAATACTCTTTTGGCTTTTATTTTTTTCAGATGGGTTAAAAATATATGAAGCTTTAAAATTACAATTCAAATTTTTTATAATTTTTTTTTGATAATGTTTTGGAATATTTTTATCAATAATGATTAAACATTTTGAAAATAAAATTTTTTCTGATTTAATTATTTTTGAAATATTATTTAATAACTTATCCCCGATTATAATTGAGTATTCCTTTGCTTGTGTTTTTACCTTTATTTTATTCATTTTCATAATGACTAACTATTCTATTAACAATTTGTTTTTTATCTAATTTATCACAATTAATTTTATATTTTGAAGAATTATAAATTTTAGATCTTTCAATAATTAAGTTTTTAATTTCGAAGGTTTTAAGACTCATAGCTATTGGTCTTTTTTTGCTATTTTTAATTCTATTAATCAGAGTTTCATGTTTCCAATTAAGCCAGAAAGATATTGAATTTTTGAGAGTTTCTTTTCTAATTCTTGGATTTATAAATCCACCGCCACCCAACGAAATAACTCTATTTCCTTCTTTTAAATTTTGAATTGTTATTTTTTCTTCTAAATTTCTAAAATATTTCTCTCCATGATTTTTAAATATTTCAGATATTGTTTTATTTTCTTTTTCTTCAATTTTTTCATCTATATCAACAAATTCTAAATTCAACTTTCTTGATAAAATTTTTCCAATAGAAGTTTTACCAGATCCCATCATGCCGATTAATACTATATTTTTATTTGATTCCATTAGTTTCTTTATTGAAAAAACACAAATATGTCTTATTTTGAAATTAGTTAAAAGTATATGCAATTTCAAAAAAACTCAAGCTCAGGTGCATTAGCTAGTATAGGCAAACTTCTAATTAAACTTCTTTTTGTTGGAATAATTATTTTTTTAGTAACAATTCTATTAGCTAAAGTAGATTTTCCAGCTCCAAATAAGAAAATAGAAAAAGTGTTACCTAATGATAATTTTAAGACAATTAAGTAAACTATTTATAATTTTATTTACTGTTACTTATGCTTTTAAAGTTTTTTCAAATGAACCTGTGGATATATGGAATATTGAAAAAAAAAAAGAACCTGAGAATAACAGTTTAATTAATATAGAAGAGACAATTGATTTAGAAAATAATCAAGTAATTAAGATAGACCAAAAAAATGATACAATTACTGTTGACGAAAGTTTAGCTTCAAAAGAAATAAAATTAGCCGGTCTATATGATCCTGAGCAAAATAGATTATCCATTGACATGTGGAGCAATAGTGATGGAGAGAAAATTAAAGAAATTATAACAAATTTATATAATAAAAATTTATCAAGTTTTTCAGAAAAAGTGCTTGATGTTGCTTTATTAACTAATTCATATTTTCCAACAAATAATATAACTACTGACGAATTTCTCGACTTTAAATTAAACCATCTAATTTATAAAAAAGATTATAATTTGATTAAACAGTTTGTAATAAAAAATTCATCCACAAATAATACTGATAAAATTATAAGATATTACGCAGACCATTATTTATCTAACTCCGAATTAGATAATGCATGTGAAATATTTGATTATACTGGCTCTTTAAATGATAATTATTTAATAAGCTTTAAAATTTATTGCCTATTTCACCAAGAGAGAATTGAAGAAGCCCAACTACTATTTGATTTAAATACAGAGTTAGAAAACTTAGATAATTTTTTCAAAAAAAAATTTAATATTTTGATGAATTATGAAAAAGCTGATGAAACATCATCTGAAAAAAATATTCTATTTTTTCATTTATCGCACAAAACTTTAGAAAATTTTGAATATACGCCAAAACTTGAAACTCCAAAATTTATATGGAGTTATCTAGCTTCTTCTAACTTGCTTAAGGACTCCAATTTAATTGATATAGAAAATAGCGATCAAATTAAGCTCATGGAAAAAGCTACTCAAGAAGGCATTTATAACGAACAAGAGTTGTTTAGATTATATAGAAGATTCCAGTTCGATATTAATCAATTGTTAAATTATGATGATGCTTATAAGCTTTTAGAACCTTATCAAGCAAGAGCTTTACTTTATCAAAGACTTTTACTTTCTAATGATAATACGCAAAAACTAGATATTTCATCTAAGATAAAAAGATCTTTTGAAGGTGATGGTCTTCCTAATGTTTTTGATGGTGAGTTAAAGAATATTTTAAAATCAATTAGTGAAGAAAATATTCCATCAAATTTTAC
>Ga0066377_10000051_pt1 | contig 26692 bp, 39 predicted proteins | sample Knorr_S23_td_Sur_FD_70946 | JGI IMG/M metagenome (GOLD analysis project Ga0066377, IMG submission 70946) | Marine microbial communities from Southern Atlantic Ocean transect - Knorr_S23_td_SurfaceB_ad_5m_LV_B | ecosystem: Environmental > Aquatic > Marine > Oceanic | place: Southern Atlantic...
TACACCACGCCAACTGTCAACTATACGAGCAAATCTATCGTCGGTGGGTAATATGTATTCTCCACAATTGACCCAGTGGTGGTGTATGTCAAGAACGAGTGCGACGTGGGAGGCAAGTTCGAGACTGGCATCAATGCCCCACGATAGTTCGTCGTTCTCAATAGTAATACAGTTTCGTGCTTCTGGAGTGAGTCTTGGAAGGACGTCGATGATACCGGCTGGACCTCTTCGTCCTGCGATGTGGACGTTACACTTGAAGTCTTGCCAATTCTTGCCGTAACCCATCCACCTAATGACGTCAACATGGTATTCAAACTCCTCTATACTTCTATTTACTATATCTTCGTTGTCAGATGCCAACACAGTAAACTGACCAGGATGCATACTAAGCCTAACATCAAGTTCTCTTGCAACTTCGCCGACCCTTGCGAAATGTGTTTCGCAATACTTGACCACGTCAGGTAGTTTCCAGTAATAGCACCAAGTAGGCTCAGTGTATACAGGAAGGACATCACTGCCCAATCTAACCATTCGTAATTCATGTGGTAAACTCCCTACGTATCTAATCAAGTTCTCATATGACTTGATATTATGTACCATAATATCCCACAGTCGTTCTTCTGCAACTTCTTTGGTTTGTCTGTTTAGCCATGCAACAGTTGTGCTTCTTGTGTTTAAAGGACGCTGTATCTCCTCGAGAAGTTTCTTCTTCTGAGTCTGATCAGGGTGCATATACTTGCAGGCAAAACCTATACGTTTAGTCATAATCTTTTAATATATCCCAAGTTTCTTTATAGTCTTTTATAGTATAACAAAAACCTCTACCTTTGTCAAGTATTACTTTCTTTAACGGATAGTCATTGCCTTCCTTGTGCATTGCATCACCAAAAAAATGCAGTTCTTCTCCGTCATCAAAATATTTTAGAATCTGTGATTTATCGCTGTGCTTTTTGGAAATATCAATACCTGTCTCGCCTCCGACTTTTGCATTAACATTTGGAAACCTTACATTAAGCATATCAGCAATTCGATTACGCTCGTTATGTTCTTTATCAAATTTAACATAAAGCATACGTTCGCCTAATGTTGCATTACGTCCTACGATACTGAAATTACACATACCTGTGCGATGTTCAAAATGTAATCCTGTACGTAAAACAAACTTACTTTCTGTAAGAAACCCAGATAGCCATTCTTCTACATCTTTTGGTAATACCCAATAATCTTTAAAAATGTTTTTTTTGCTTTGCCAAATATCGGATCCATTACAGTTATATACTCTCCAGCAAAGATTGTAAGTGTCGTTGCCTATCTGTTCTACTGTTTTTTCTTTATCACTTCCTGTAACTAATGATACTTTATTTTTAATACAAAAATTATTAAAGAACTTTTTAAAGTCTGGATCTATATTTCGTCTACTTGGTGTTATTGTGCCGTCAACGTCGAATATAAAGTGTTTCATTTCCAGTTATCCTTACACCACTGATCAACACAATTATGTGGGTGAGGCTCTCCATGAAATACAGCAACAGAAGTTGTTGGTTTAATTTTAGGTTCACCCGGAATAGTAAAGTTTCTTACACCATTGATTCGAGTCATTTGTGGTTTTCCTCTCATTTCCCATTTGTAACTTTGAATCCATTCTTCTGGCCAAAAACACCAATTGTTTCTTATTTGACTATAAATCCAATCTTGATCTCCGTGCATTCTTTTTGTAGCAATAAACTGTTGTTCTACAAATGTAGTCCATACATGATTCTGTGTACCGCTTTTAAATCTAAACACACTTGAGTTCATCTTTTTCCAGTCGCTTCTAAGATGTCTATTGAAATCACGAATGATACAGAACTTGTCTTCATTGTATGTAAACAGATTATCAATGTTATTAAAAATAATAACATCAAGATCAAAGTAAAGAATATTTCCATTGATAGATAAATCTGGATTAAAAAAATAAGGTTTATACCACCAACCTTGAACAGGTAGTTTAGGTAATGGCAAAACTCTTATTCCAGACTGTATGCCATTTGAATTATCTGTAAAACAAACAAATTCGTAAGGAACTGTTGTATTACGTGCAACCATATTGGCTAACACGTTAACATAATCTGAACTATACTTGTCGCCCCACTTAAGGCACACAACATAGTTTTTCATTTCTTATCCTTCGTAGATTGCTGAATTAGCACCGTGTTCTGCACACTCAACCTTGACACAATAACAACGATTATCTGTTGCTTCTCTAATAAGTTTGTCTGCAAAGTTAAATGCGTGTTCGGCAAATTTCTCTGCACCAACACCGTCAAACTCTCTTACCTCACACAAGTCTTTATCTTGTAGATCATAAAAGTCTTGTTTGTGCGGATCATTAATATCAACACACAGTTTGTGATCAAAGTTATCTTCTAACCAAGCCTTTAAAGGTTTTAGTCCTCCAAAGTCTACTGCCCAGTTTTTGTTATCCAATTCATCACAACCAAATGTAAATGTAAATGCTAATGAATAACCATGAAGCAGATGACAATGTGAATGATCTGCGTTTGGTTGTCTAAAGACAGCACTCAACCCAATGTTGTGTCCGTAATGTTTTGTACTATAATGTTTTCCCATTATTATCTCCTACTAATAACGGCGGCAGAATTAGAAGGGTTGACGCCAAGTCCTTTTATTCTGTATATTATACAGAATTTATTATTCTTTGTCAACCGGTAAATGACCATAATGATGCATTTTGGCGGCAACCAAAGGAATAAGTTTTTTACGCATTGTATTAAAACTTACTGTAATTCGTTTTTCAGTTGGATTTGGATCTGTTCTATGCTCTAACCAACTTGGAAATATTAATAGCAATCCTGTACGTGGTCTACAACTTGCAAAGTAACTGCTATATGGATTTTGATTTTCGAAGACATCGTTCATGCGTAATGGACGTAATGGAGATTCAAAAATTAATGGACAACTTCCTTCGTCAACATATGGATAAAATGCTCCACTTATAACACTACCTTCATGCCTATGTTTATCTACTTGCCCGTCTTTTCCTAATACATTAAACCAACTTGTACCTAAAATACTTTCTTCAAGTCCTGCATCTTTACAGTATAAATCAATACAATTTTGTATATCTGCTCTTAACTTTTTTAGTTCTGGATTGAATAAAAATTCTTCGTCACCATTTATAAAACTGCTTTTGCCTCCGATAATTAAACCGTGATCTCCAGTTTCATATTTGTCAATTATTTCTAAACACTTTTCAATTTCACTGTGTCCATTTAAATCAAATGCACTTACAAGTGTAGGAAATAAGGATAGGTTTTCTTGGTTATACATCACTATATTTTAACATCTCTTTAAACTGTGTCAAGTTAAAAAATGATACGTTTTCCTTTTTCCAACTGTCTGGCATCTCCCAAGACTCTTCATTAAAGATTCTAAATTGTTTGTTAGGAAAGTGATCAAATAATTTTGAAATTTGATGAATCCAAAAACTCGGATCTACTGCACGAGAATCTGCACTATCGTAATTAGGTGTTCCCTTGTAAATATTATTCACAGTGTTAGATTTGCTATGTAAATCAAAACCTAATAAATCAATAGTATCATTCTCATTAGATAATAAACACCCAATATAAACAGCATAAGGACCACTACCCCAATGAAACGGTTGATCATGTTTAGCATCACTGCTATACCAAAGACCTGGAACCGAATTTACATTGTGATGTCCGCCAAAGTCTTCCTTCCAATCTGGTCTTGTCCAAACACCTGATTTTAAATTAACATATTTTTTTATAATTTCTGTGACCATACGTCTATCACAAGCAACAATATGACGTACTTTTGCTTCGCGAAAAATAGCATTACAACCTACCTTAACGCAGTTTAGGTTGTCTATTTTAATACCTTTTCGGCTTTCTCCGTTACCAATTATCAGCATACGGTATTTAATAAATACATATAACGATAGGAAAAATACTGGCTATGCCGACAGCAATACACGATATATTTAGATTTATTAAACTTTATTCATCTGATGGAAGTACTCTTGAGTTCACTTTAGAGGCAGATTCAGTACAAGACAGTCTTAGCATTAGACGAGGTGATGGTGTAAGTTGGAATGTACCAACTGTTGCACCAGGCGGAACTATTGCTGTCACTGTAGGAGTACACACAGGAACAGGCCAAATCACAGGTGCATATTATCTTGACGGTATAGAAAGAAAAGCAATTACACTTGTAAAAGGACATACCTACACATTTGATCAAAGTGATGCATCAAATGCCGGCTTTGGTGGTTATAACCATCCAATGACATTTTCTAATACTGAGGACGGTTCAGTAAGTGGTGCAATTACCGGAGATGAATATGCTACAGGTGTTACATATTATATAGATGATGTTGCTGTTTCTAAAGCAGATTATAGATTACAATTTACAACTACAACAAATAGAAAAATAGTTCTGGAACTAAATGATTCAGCACCTAATACGTTCTGGTATCATTCACACGATAATACAGATCAAGGTGGAACAATTACTACATCAACTGGTAATGATGTAATGATGATTGATGTTGATTATAGTTTAGATGTACCACCAGGAACTACAAGAGTAGAACTTACAGATGTAAACGCGGCAACTACAGGTGTTGATTTTAGTGCGGCAGGCGGTATTACACTTACAAGAAAAAATGCAAATGAAATTGAAATTGGATCATTTGCTGTTGCAGAAATAGATACGCTACATAGTGTAACAACCAGAAATGCAATTACTACTAACAAGTTATTCATGGAAGACCTTGAAGTAGGAGATGTGCAGAGTGCAACACAAGATGGTTTTGCAACATTTGATAGTACACTTGAAGGTACAGGTACAATAGGTGATGCACTTAAATTAAAAGTTGTTAATAGATCTACTACAACAAATACAACAACAATCACACACAATTTTACAAGTCAACCTGCACAAGGTTACTTAAATTACACAATCGGTTATCAGTTAGATAGCGGTACAACAGCGACAGCCGTATCAGCAACAATACAAAGATTTAATGGTGTAACTTGGGACACAGTTGATACAGTAAGTGGTGTTGCTGGTATTCCATATGAAGTGTCAAACTTGTATAATGAAACAAGTGCTTCAGGAGGTCAATACAGAGTTGTATATGCTATTACTGGTAATACAGGAACTATTACACTCGAACTTCAAGCATATTACGAAATTTTAGAAATTACAAATAATCCTGTACTAAGAACTGAAAGTGCAGTAGGTACATTAAGAACACGTGACCTTGCACCATTAGGTGTAAACGATATCGGTAGAGGCAGTGAGCCATATGACAATGTATATGCTAACACATTCCACGGACATCTACAAGGAACAGTTGACGGTAACCTAACAGGTAATGTAACAGGTGATGTTAAGGGTTCAGTGTTTGGAGATGACAGCACAGCAATTATTGACAGTATAAACAACACTGCTACACTTGCAGAATTAGATGTAGACGACATTAATATAAATGGCAGTATTATAACTTCCAGTAGTAATTTCACTATACGATCTGAGAATCCTCGAAATCTAACTATAGATTCAGGGCAGGACTTAGAGTTATATAGTGATTTTGGTAATACACTTATTAATTCAGGTGGAACTTTAACATTTTCTGCCGTAAGTGGTATTAATATTAATTCACCAGTAAACACAGTTATCTTCGGAACTGGTGGATTTGTTGGTGACTTAACAGGTTCAGTATACGGTCCAGACTCGACTATAGTTATCGATAACAACGGCGTTATCTTTGGTGAAATTAATAATGCTAACATTGCTACTGCTAATTTAGAAGCAAGTTACTTTACTGATCAAACAGGTGTTATTACTGGAGGAGCAATTACAGCCTTTTCTGTACAATCTCCAGTGTACGGTACAGACGCAACAACGTTGCTTGTTGATGTGGCAAACAATCAAATTGTTGGTGAAGTAAATGCTGATATTAACAAGACAGGTGCATTAACGATAGCATCTGATACAAGCGTTGCTGTTAATGGAACTGGTGTAATTGCATTTAACAGTGGCGTAGGTGCTGACGCAACTGGTAAACTTATTAACAGTTCTAATGCGGCTCAACCATTTACTATTGGAAGTCCTGTTACGCTTGAAAAAGAATTTAGAGCATTTCCAGGTGCTCAAGAAGTTACATTATACACAAATGTAACAACTGGAACTTATGATATTGATACAAGTGCAACACAAAACGTTTATTGGAATCAGCCAAGCGGTGCTCTTGTTGCTAACTTTACTAATCTAAACACTGATACACAACGTTTGAGAAAATGTAGAATCTTCATTAACACAGGTGCTACTGCTGTAATTCCTTCAATTGAAATTAATGGTGTGGCACAAGCATTTTCAAATATAGGTCCAGTAGCGGCACAAATTAACACAATTAATGTATTTGAATTCTGGTTCTACAGAACACATACAAATACTTGGGAAATTTTCTGTAAGAATGTTGATGCAAATGCATATGACCTTCAAGCAATCACAGACTATGGTGCAACTACAACTAACTCAATTACCACAGCAGGTGTTGATGCTGGTAGTGGAACCATTCAAACCACAGGTACTGTTCAAGGTGGAAGTGGATCATTTAATGGTGTTCCAACTCCGACAAGAGGTGGCGAACTTACATTAGGTGTTACTCCAAGTTGGTCAGGTAGCGTTGGTATTACTCCTACAAGACAAAGTGCAGGTAACTATAGACTAACATTCTCAAGTGCTTATGCAGGATCAACAGACTATAGTGTATTAGTAACAGGAATGGATACCACTGGTGAAGTTGTTTATGATATTACACGAGCAACAACACACGTAGATATTGCTGTATCAACAGCAGGAAGCACACAATCAGCAGTTGATGCCGGTGCCCTTACAGTTGTAGTTTACGAATTCTAAAAATTATTTTTTAAGATCTTTTTTTAAAGATTTAATTTCCTCAATTACTCTTTCGAATCTTTTTGTAGTTTTATTAAGTAATTCATTTAAATCTTTTACAGCAAATATAACCCACCACCACCAAGTAAATGCTACTACAGCAAAAAGCAAAGCAGTAAGTCCTATAAAATAATCTGTAAGTGTTTCGAAATCAAAAAATATAATAAGCGACAGTGCAGTTAGAGCAGTTAGTGGTGCTACTTTACCAATCCAACTCCATATCTTTACTTGTCGTGCGATTGTGAAATCTTTAAATTTTTTAAACAATGTCTACCCCTCAATATGACCAAAGGGTTTCCATTCTCCTGGTGTACCTTCACGTACACATATAAAGCCTATCCACCCACCTGGTACTGGTTCGTTATTCCAAATAATATCACCTTTGCTCCACAACCCTGTTGTTGGAGCGGCACTTCCTCTTCCAAACTTCTTACCTTCAAACTTGATTGGCCCTGCGACTTCAAAATTTGCACTTGGATTAGAAACACCAAATCCCACTTTACCAAACACAGAAACTTTTGTTTCGCTGTTACCTGATTGACCAATAGTAACGTGTCCGTATTGTGAAATTGTAATTCTTGGTGTATTATCAGTTATAACTTGTAATTCAGATGTAGAATATGTTCCAAGTTTGACTGACTCATTTATAGGATCAATAATAAATTCTGCACGTTCACTGCTAATACTTAACTGTCCGTTTGGTGCTTCTGTACCAATAGACATACGCATCGCCGCGCCGTCCCAGAATATAAAGTCGTCAACGTTTAAATCACCGTCGACAATTAATCCTTGTAATCTGCCTACTGTGCGTAGACTTGATTTAGTTACTGTTTCGCCTAAAGTGTCTGTTGTTAACACAGGAACTTGATCGATTTGATAAGACGAATCTCTGTGCAAATCAATTGGTTCTGTGCTGTATAGCCTATTTGGGTTAGTTTGTAAGATAAATGATTTAATTGTACCTGCGCCTTGCCACACAAGACCTTTACCAATTGGTGTGTCTCCGTTGCTGGAATCAAATACAAGTGAATCACTTCTTTCTTGCCTAATGTCAGCAGTAAGTTCATTAACGTGTAGACTATTACACTCAAGGTGTCCTTCTACTGTTAATGCTCCTTGTACTGTTGTGTCTCCTGAAATGTTATCTACATTTACAGTATCAACAGTAATGCCATTGTTATCAACCAACAAGATAGTCTTATTAGCACTGTCTGTAATACCTGTGCTACGGAACTGTGTAATTTTACCGCCTTGGATATGATTACCAGTTAACTGTCTTTCTTGGATAGGTTGCTGGGGCACAACACGATTTGCTATTGTTTCAATAGCGGTTCCGAGTTCTGCTAACCCTTGTTTTACCTTAATGATTTCGTTATTGTCAATGTCATTGTACTGCATAACATTATTTATCTAACGCACTTGAGAAGTATAGTATCCGGATTAATCCTACCATTAAGTTTGATATCAACAGCATTGATATCTTCGAGAAAAGTAGTCAGTTTACGTTTACCTGAATCGTTAAATTCCTTCAATTTTTCTTCTGGTTTACGTAGTGTTTTTTGAATACTCTTTTCTTCGTCAAATTGTGTGATTGTAGTACCTTTCACACTTAATCCTGTACCTTCTCTTTCTGCTCCGAGAGGATCGATAACCTTAGCAACGTATTTTCCAATCTTTCTTGTTTTAATATTAAACACCCATAGTTCGTTACACCCTACAATTTCAATAGGATTAACACTTGCTAATTGGAATTTGTCATTGTTGATTGCATACTTTAATTTTGCAATTAATTTTTCTTTGGATCGAGGTTGTTTCTTTCTTGGTTTACGCATTGCTTTTGCTGTGTTAATAATAACATCTAAAGCACCCATATATAAACCTAATGCTTGAACCTTTTTCTTAATCTCTGTTTTACTAAAAATGCTGTATCCTTCTTTTAGTTGCTGTGCCCAATCCTTTTCTTGTTCGGTTGCATTGCTACTAAGTTTCGGCGGATCAAGAACTTCATTTAGTTCATTTATTTCGTCTTGATAAAAGTCTTTAATCTTACGTGCATGAGCCTGAGTAAGTTTTACATCGTAAAAATGTTTCTTAAAATCAAAACCTTTTGGATTAAATTTTTCTGCATCTGTTAACCATTCGTCTAACCAGACAGCAGGTTTTTCATCCATAATAACTGCTTGTTGCTGTATTCTTTCTTGAATAGAAGGAACATAAACATTTTCCTTCTTCTTTTCTTCGGCTTTTTTCTCTTCTTCTTCTTGGGCGGCAAAAGCATCTGCTTTGTATTTTAATTCACCTAAGAATTTATTAATTGTATCTTTTAAAGGACGTACAGCACCCGATGTTCCTGGCAAACTCTCCCAATACTTACTGTATGCTTCGTTTTCGTTCGGGCGTCCTAATGTAGCCATTCGGCAAACTGCACCTACTGTACTATGATATCTGCTGTCAGGAATCTTTGCAAACTTATTTGCTTCTTTGACCCAGTCACTATCACTCCTCATATACTCAACAACCCAACGTTTGTAATCAGCAGATTTACATTCTAATCTATAATAGTCAAGTGCGGAGTGTATTCTGTTACCGTATGCCTTTGGATCTAACTCTTTCCAGTCATCCCATTTAGGTTCGATATTCTTTGCTTTGGATGCTCTGATTACTTTACTTTTTTTACGAGGGGCTGTCAAAGCCATTCCTAATCTCCTTGAAGTTTTAACTATTATATATTAAAAAAATAAAAAGTCAACTAAAAATGGCTTCTAACAATTAATTATTTGTAACTTTTGAAAACAAATCTAAGATTTGTTGTTTGTTTCTTGCTAACTGTTCTTTACCTTGTTGCCAACTGTTTGCTTGATATTCTTTAATATCATTCCACTCGTCAGTCACCCAACCTTTTATTTTTAACTCGATAGGTTTCTTTTGTGGCGCTACTTCATCTGCTTTAGTTGGTACTGTTGCAACCAATAAAACAAATCCTGCTGTAATTGCTACAAAAAGAATTAACATTAGTTTCTTACTCATCACTATTACCTCCTTCCAATTTTGTATACGGACTTCTATCCTGTGAAATCAAAAAACAGTCTGCTTGTATTTGTGCAATCATGTTATCAATTTCTTGGTTTGAACTTTTTATTGGTCCGTATTTTAATTCGCGAAGTCTATCAGCATCACGTTTAAGTCCGTCTATTTTATCACATAGTTGACTAATCTTGTGTAACATTATCTTTCTCCCTTTGTTCCTCTTTTTCCATTACATGAAACCATAACATAAAGAAAATGACAGTAACAATCATTCCTAATACAAATAATCCTATTCCGTGTCCTACATCCATTTAGATTTTCTCTCCTGCTTCAAATCCTCTAAAAGTTTTAAACCTTGGAAAACGTAAACTATAGGTTCCATCTTGGTTTTGTGTTACAGCATCTGCTCTTACTTCAACAATACGTCCAGGAAGACTGCCGCGATCACTCCAAAAACTATCACGATCGCTGTCGCTAAACCCACTACCAACATTAACCTTGATAGCCTTTCCGTCATCGATGCCTTCACAAACCAATGCACCCAATTTTCCTTCATTTCGTCCTGTTCCTTCTTCAACATCTTTAATCTCCAGTGATACCTCAATAAATGGTTTCATCTTTAACCAACTATGAGATCGTTTACATTCATAAGGAGCATCAACGTCCTTAATCATAACCCCTTCGTAACCACCGTCTACAGCCGCTTTATTTAGGTCTACAAAGCGTTTTTCGCCTTCAGGAGTACTTAGGTCTACATCTTCCCAGTCCAACGCTTGTACGTGCTTTAAAACGCTACTATGCTGGTCTACCCAAGCCTTAACTGCTTGACTTCTAAACGATTGTGGTTTGTCCCAACCACCTGCCAAAAACTTATCCAAAGGACACATATCAAATAAATGGAGTACTGCATCTGTGGCATTGCCTCCGCTCTTTCTGTGTACCTGTTTCATTAGGTCTTGGAAGTTAGCACTCATTACTTCTCCGTCCAAAACCAAATCATACGGTGATGGGTTATCTTTTAATACTGTTTCAATTTCTTCAATGATGTGTCCAAAGTTATGAAACTGTTTGCCGTTACGACTAAACGTTTCTACTTTACCATTCTTACAAACTGCAAGAACTCTAACACCGTCAAGTTTAACTTCTACCTGTTTCTTACCAACCATCTTCTTTTCGTGGTTAGCAGAGTCGTGTGCAAGTTGGCAAGTAAACACAGGAATTGCATACTGTGGAAATTTCTTAGCAACTTTGTTTACTGTCTTTTCACTAACACCACAACGTAAATCTTTGATTAAAATTCTTCTATAAAAACCATTCCACTGTTCCGCTGTTGCAATGCCCATAGTCAATTCAATAGCATCACGGGCCGCATGACCTGTTAATTCTCTCTTGTTTAGTTTTTCAGCAAGTTCTTTAAACACAGGCCAAGCAAGTCCTTGTGCAGATAGTACTTCATTTTCTGCTTTTTCAGGAACTTGTTTTACACCAAATGTATATAATGTATCGAGACACATCTTAACTCCTTCAAAGAATTCGTCAAGACCTTCTTGCATTGCTTCTTGGATTATTTTTTCTTTAGCGAGTCTTGAATTATCTGCTTCAAGTTTTGCTATGATATCTTGCGGTTGTGTTCTCATTTGTGCCTCTCTTGCCTTATTAATAGTTATACTATACACAAGTTTTAATCAAAAGTCAAGAGATTTTTTACCAAAATTCCAATACTCTACCGTTACCAATTATAATAAAAAGGCAAGTAATAATGTGTAGTATAACCCACACAGAACGTATAATCGCAACATTGTCTGCTTTTCTGTCATCATCGTATGCTTTTGTTCCTATAGCCTTACACCAATACTTCCACATTATACATCTTTCTTCTTTAGGCTCCAATTGCCATTGTCAAGTTCTTCCCATAATAATGTATCACCAATGTCCCAACCTACTTGGGCCAATGCTTCTGGGGGGAGTTCTAAGTATAATTCTTTTGTCTTGCCATCTTCTTGAACTTGAACAGTCCAAGAGTGTTCACCTGTCTTTTTGGGATATGTCATAACTGTCACCTATGCTAATATAATGTATTTAATTTGGCGCACTCGAAGAGATTCGAACTCCTGGCCTCCAGTTCCGCAAACTGGCGTTCTATCCAACTGAACTACGAGTGCGTAATTGTTATAGTACAATATTTTTTGGTGAAAGTCAAGAGAAAAAAATAGGCGACATAAAGCCGCCTATTTCTGAAAGAAAATAAATGTAAGACCTATTAGTTGTCTAATAAACCTTTTGCCATTGCTTTGTAGCCAGCACCAATTACTTTTCTTGGAGCCTTAGTACCCATTACGTAACGTGATACTGCGACACCTCTGCTGTTTTTTCTTGTGTTTAAGAACACAGGATATCCAGCAAATCTCAACGCTTGGATAACCGCTTGTGGGTTACCTGCTTTGAATCTGTTTTTGATATCTGCACTTGTTAGTGCTTTACCTTCAGTAAGAGCAGATAATACTCTTTCTTGAATAGTAGTTGTTTTAGTAGTCATTGACTTTTCTCCTATTAAATTATCAAGTTGTGACTGAGTTTCCTCATTCAACTTATACAGTATAACAAATTAATCTAATAAAGTCAAGTGTTTGTTTGCCAATTACGCAGGAATGGTTAACATCTTGTATAAACCTATAGCATCAATTACAAAATATAAGATATAAAGAAAGGTAAGTCCTACACTTCCTCTACTTACACCTCCATAAATTAAACATAATGCACTTACTTCCCACATTATGTACGCAACAAGTAAATTTGGATTAGGCATAGTGTACGCCAAAACTGTAGTGGCTCCTATACCCATAACCAAACCAAGGAATTCTGCTATAAATCTTTTTGGATTATTCTTAATATCTTCTTTAAAAAACTTAATTATATGATTACGAACGTCTCTTCTCATCTACACAATTTAACAGTAAACACAATCATATCAATTGTGTTTGATTCGTTTACCGTAAAGTATCGAGTTAGATATGCCGGTGTGATAATCAAGTGTCCGCTATTAATAATAAACTTCTCATTAGGAGCAGTATAGATACTTACACTCTTTTCGCTTGGTTTTTGAATTGGAGATTTAAATGGCGGATCTATAATTAGTCCTGCACTATTAAAAGGTACTTTTGGAAAGTAGTATCCAACAAATGTGTCATCTGGATATTTTCGTCCGTCTGTGGTCGAACTAATTCTTTCATACCAACTGTGTTTAATTTCATAATAATCTACACCATACTCATTTGAATATGCTTTGATACAGTCGTTAATATTTTGTTTAAGTAGTAGTAAATTATTTTCATCTAAAAAATCTTTTTCAGAATTGAATTCAATATCACTTTTTGCAGTCATGCTAATAACTTTTGGTTCTTCTGCAGGATGATAGCCTGATAAGTTATACATACCAATCACTGTTGGAAAGATTTGAAAATAATCACTATCGTGTAAAGAATCAGTTTGATGATGCATATATTTTAACTCCAAAATAATGCGGATTTTTTAAAGTAGATCCGCAACTACTCTGCCATCTAAGCCGCTACAGATTCTTTCACTGTTGCTGACTTTAAATATGACATAATGTTTTCTGATGATGTTTCTCCGTAAGGATCATCATCGCAGTTATCACAACGGCCCGGTTCTTCGAACCATTTTTCAATTACGCCGTTATTCACAACTGCGGCATAACGCCATGAACGTGGACCAAATCCAAGATTTGTTTTTTCAACAAGCATACCTATTTGTCTTGTAAACAAACCATTTCCGTCTGGAATAGGTTGTACAAGTTTAATATCCTGGTCTGCTAACCATTTGTTCATAACAAACGAGTCATTAACTGAAACACAATAAATTTCATCAATGCCCATTTCCTTAATAGCGTCATAGTTTTCTTCAAATCCGGGCAACTGCTGAGAAGTGCAAGTTGGCGTAAATGCACCAGGCAAACTAAAAATTACAACTCTTTTTCCATTAAAGAAATCTTCAGTTGTACAATCTGTCCATTTACCTTCGTCAAATCCGCAACCACCGCCTTCTACGACATCGCCTGATCTGCATTTAAATGTTACGTTTGGAACGCAAACACCTTCTCTCATAATAATCTCCTGTTATTAAACTATATATCTGTGTGTGTGGTGCCGAAGGAGGGAATCGAACCCCCAACCTACTGATTACAAATCAGTTGCTCTACCGTTGAGCCACTTCGGCATTTTTTTCAAATTTCTTTACTCTGTCATATCTAAAGGAACGCCAACCCTTTGCATTAATATCCCAAACAGTTACAGTTCCCTGCTTTGGTTCTTTATCTGTTTTGGGTTTATGTTCTTCAGGTATGATATCAAAAGATTTTGTACACGTCATAACTCTCTCATCGCCATCTAACTTTAAAAAAGTTACCGTGTATATATCTTCGCGTAGCATTTTATTAAGTTCTTCTTGAACTGGAATGCCTTTTAATTCTGCAATTTCTTTTTTAATGTCCATAGTTTCCTCACATTATTTGTTCAAACCAACGTTCAGCAATTTCCCTGTGTGTTTTCGGTCCTGGATGTTGGTGATCTCTTGCATGATCTTTTTCGACAACTTTACTATTAATATTAGCAAATTTTTTAGGTAATACTTTTTGTATAATATTGTTTGTTTCTTTACTCCAACTCCACATACTTAAAATTCTTGAATCTGTAGCAATATCGTTTATCCAATTTAAATAATTAATTGTTCTATGTATTTCTAATTCTTGCCAATAGTTTTCTACATATTTTGTATGGTCTTTGTTATTAGGGTCAAGACCAGATCCTAAAATCATATTAGTATGTTGCCATTCCTTTTCATATTGTGGCCAACAGAATCTACTATAATCTGGTAATAACATAAGTGCATAATCAAAGCCTATAACACGTTCAGCAACACTATAACATTTTGCAATATTATCTATACTACTTCCTATCATTCCAAAATTAAAAACAGCATATGATGGAAACATATTTTGCAATAAAGAAACATAAGTATCTTTTTCATCAACACCTACACCAAATGTACAACTGTCTCCGAATACACCTATTCTAACTTTTCTGCTTTTAGAAAGATCCCACTTCCCTCTAAATCCATATTCGTTTATGTTGTATTGAGTTCCGTTATCTTTCAGTAAGTTCCATTCATCACTGCCTTCAAATGGTCCACAGGTAAATTCTTGTTTAGTCTTATATTCTTTACTGTATTTTATAAACTCGTGGAAATCAACTAAATCATGAATGTTATTCTTATTTGCTGAACTTAATTGTCCAATATTTTTAAGTGCTACACTGTCCATTTAATCATACCTGTTGGTGATGTGTTCTGTACAAATTGATCAGGTGATGGAACATAGAACTTATCATCATACTCTTTAGGATTATCAATAAAATCTCTATGTGGATTACCACACAGTACAAAAGGTCCTTTTTGCACATCAAGTTTAATACCTAACGTATCGTCCTTAGGAATATGAAACCCTAACTGACACCAATGGTTAAAGTTATCACTGTTACGTCCGGGATTATTGTTTACAAATTCTTCACCTTCTGCAAATGCCTTCCAATGGAATACCATAAAATTATGATTATCAGGTTTGGGTACATCTATGATTAATCGTAAATCATCTTCTTTAGGATAGTTTTTTAAATCTAAACTAAACATTAGTGTTTCATTGTTTAAAGGTTTATCGTCAAGCCTTGTTGGTCTTAATCCAGGTAACGGATATAGCATATCGTGTTTTAGATTGACTGGAAAGTTTTCAATGTAACGCTTTTCTTTTTCAACTTCTTCTAAGAATAATGTACTGTAATACAAATTAATCTTATCTGGAATAGCAATACAACCAGGATTACGTGCAATTAGATCACTATAGATGCGTGTAAAGTTTCTTTCAATACCTATATCACCTAACGTTTCACTTAAACAAACATCAAAATAATTTGACGGTGCTTGTTGTACATCATAATGTATTGTGTAATTTTTAACATTATTCAGATCACAAAGTTCATGGATAGTTGAATGTAGATTAGTTTGATTCTCTATAAACCAAACTTCTTCTGCACCACACATTGCCGCATAGATTCCAAGTACACCCGTGCCAGCACCAAAGTCAATTACTTTTTTACCTTTACAGTGTTTTTCGATTGCTTTGAAAAATCCCATACAACGTGCATGATCTTTAATCATACACATATGACTTGCGTGATCCGCAAACTCGTGATCAAATAAAGCAAATGTATGATCGCAAAACTTATCCACGTTTAGTTACAAGAGTATCCGCTAAACCGTAGTCAACTGCTTCTTGTGCAGTCATATAGTTGTCACGGTCCATGTCCTTTTCAAGTTCTTCGTATGTTTTGCCAGTGTGCTTAACATAGATATCTGTTAAAACTTTTTTCCAACGCACAAGTTCATTTGCTTGAATTTCTACATCACTTGCTTGACCTTGCATACCACCGAGTGGTTGATGAATCATGTGTCTTGCATTAGGAAGAATTTTACGTTTGCCTGGTTCGCCAGCCATTGCTAACAATGAACCCATACTTGCGGCTTGGCCCATTACAATAGTGTGGACAGGACATTTAATAAACTGCATCGTATCATAGATGCTCATACCTGCTGTTACCGAACCGCCTGGTGAATTGATGTAAAAGTTAATTGGCTTGCTTGGCATTTCGCTTTCGAGAAAAAGCATCTGTGCTACAATTAAACTTGCTGACGTTTGATTAACATCAGTGTCTAACATAATAATTCTATCTTTTAAAAGTCTACTAAAAATATCGTATGAACGTTCACCACGTTGTTCTTTTTCAATAACTACTGGTACTAAATTTGGCATTATCTTCTACCCTCCTTAAATATGATTTCTTTTGGACCGTCTGTAATGAATTCTAAACCTGTCATTGATCCTAAGTAGTATTTCTTTCCTGTAATACTTTCTTTGTGTATCATGGATAGTTTAACACTTCTATTAATAGTAACCGTTAAGGTTTTTCCTGGGTTGAAACTTAACACTTCTGCTTCAACTACTTTATCGTTGTCTGTGCATTTTATTTGACAGACATCTTCATACATCGATCTATTCACCATTTCTTATCCTTTGTTTTAATGAACTATATTCTAACACATCATACAGTAGAAAGTAAAGAAAAAATGTACTCAAACTACTGAACCAACTCCCCCAAAGCAATAATGGTAAAAGTACAAAGAAGAACAATGTCTTAAGTATCCAGCCTCCTACAAATCTTTTCGGTATGTAGTAAAAAGGCCATTTACCAAAATCTTCTTCAGGTTTGTTTCTATAATCGTTAAACTCGTAATTCATATTCAAAATTCTGTGTTGCATCGTTGATACTAATTTGTTTTGCACCATTACGTATATGGAAATGTGTTGCCATAGGTGTTAGGGGTGACAATGTTACAACTCTTTCAATTCCGTTTGTTTTAGCAAACTCTAAAACTTTATTAATAATCTCTTTACCTGCACCACGTTTACGTGACCAAACTGTATATGCAATAGCAACATTTTTTTCATTTTTTAGATGTGCAAGTTCACTCATCATATCAAGTTCTTTTACACTATGCGGAACATCATTTGTAAATGCAATGCAGATGATCCCTTCAATATCATCTTCGTACTTGAGTCCAAATATTTTTCTGCCATTAGCCGTACGCCAATCTAAGGTAAGTTCGGGTCTTACAGGATCTTCAGAAACATCAACTTCGGTGAGTTCAACAAGTTCTGTGCCTTTAACCCATCTAAAAAATCCGTCTAATTTTCCCTTGTATTTTTGCATCATACAATATTCCTTCTGATAATTTTTAGTACTTTTTTGCTCATTCTTGCATTATCAAAGTATTCATAACACTTCCATAATGGTGTTGGCGGTTTTTGATTCTTTAGTGTAATACAGTCGTTGATAGGACTATGGAATCCCATTTGATCAAGTTCTTGCGGACTAAATTCTACAAGATTAATTTTTTCATCTGTGTTAAACTTGACATACATTAAAGCATCGCCTTCTTTAATGTCTATTCTATTTGAATTTGGTTTCATTTGGAATAATGGTCTTACACCCGGACGTAACCATCTACCAATGTCGTAACTACCACAAAGTGCTTGTACGTTTTCTGTATAGCCGTTAACGTCATAGTATGCAGGTAAGTTTGTTGCCATTAAAGGTTTGTCTGCAAAGAAAATATATCCAAAACCTAATTGATGGATTCCGTTTTTTCCTTGAGGTTGGCCAAAAAATATTTGACCGAATTCTGGATCTTGATTGTGTACTTTTAAATTACCTTCATCTTGATATTCTAAAGAAACTGTTACTGGACTTTTTATAACAACAGTACGAGTCATTTCATCAACCATGCCTGGACAGTGCAATAGGTCCGGTCCAAGATACTCTTTGTAATCAATATGTTTGTTTAGGAATACAGGCTCTGGAAATCTCAATCCACTTATAAAGTGTCTTTCTCCACTACCTGGAGCAATCGCTCTTGCCCAATATACATTAATGGTCATAATTGTTTACCCACATCTTGTAAGGTTTAACTTGTTTAGAATCCTTCCTAACAAACCCGAACTGGGCAATGTTAAAACTTAATGTAACTCTTTCTACATCACTCTTGAAAGGATATACTGCATGATGCATTCCTCCTGGAAAGAAAATACAGTCACCTGTTTTAGGTGTATAATTAATATGACTTGCCTGCCATATGTTATCAATCAACCCTCCGGTAAAAATAATATCCCCTGGTACTGGTTGATTGCTATGTTGTTTTACTTCTTCTTTTTCTTTTGCAATAATTTCTGGAATATCAACATACAGACTTGCACTAATAATACTTTCAGGATGTGTATGCATAGGATTAAACTCTCCTGCTTTAGAAAAGTTTACCCAAGGATATCCTTGTAATTGAATAGCAACATCGTGTTCTTCTTCGCTTGGCATTTCGTCAAGGTTACTAACCTGTAAGCCACTTCGTAAAAAATTATTTACGTGCGAAGCCATTAGTTTCATAAAGCGTTCTTGCTCTTCTGGTGTACCAATGTTCTTAAAATCGTATTGACCTTTAATATTACCTGCAAGTGTTTGACCCATAGAATCACCTTTTTCTTTTGCTTTATAAGATAGGTGTTGGAGAAACTTTACTTCATCATCTGTAAATTTTCCAATATAGATTCCTGGACCGAACGGTTGGCGTATCTCATACGCTCCGCTTTCCTCAACATATCCTTCGCCGTTATAATTAAAGCATCTGTTCACGCTTTGCTTGTTCCTTTTTCCATCTTGCGATTCCACGCTTCTTAGCCAGTCTTTTCTTTTCGCTTGGCTTTTGATAGTATTGTCTATCCTTTAGTTCTTGCATTATTCCGTCCTTTTTTTGTTTTCTTTTAAGAACTCTTAATGCTTTTTCAACGTTGCCGTTCCTTACTATTATTGTTGTCATTAGTCTCCTTTGTTAGTGAAGTGTGTTTGGTTGATCATCTTGCGATAAGTCCACTCCGAAATACTTCTCGCAGATGTATACTATACTTTCAGGTACCAAATCATCTTCTTTACCTTCGGGTATAAAAAGTCCTTTTAAATTACCGTCGGCGCCAATAATTAAACCCCAATCGTCATCTTCTAAGGCGTCGGCAAATTCTACGTACTCACGCTCGTCACTCATTGGCTTAATTCCTTTTACAAAATACGTACTACTATACTTAGATAATCTTAACATAATTTAACTGTGTTTCTGGCAACTTTGTTACAAAGTTTTCGCCGTGTCTTTTAACTTTACCTTTAATTTTTATAGTTGAGCCTTGTTCGGGTATAGGCTTTCCTGCTTCAAAATTTTTAAAGAATGAAACAAGATTATTTTCTATGTTGCCGTTTATAACATGACAACCAAATTTTTCAACAAATTTTACTTCGTTAATTTTTAATAAACCTGTTACTATTGCTCCAGGTAACCCTATGTGTTTACTCTCAGTAAACTCTGACTTTAGTTTTTTCTTATATTCTTTTTTATTTTTTGTTTCAAAATAAATCTTAGGCAGAACAGCAACAACACCGAAATCGTTTTTATGTATTTGTTCGCTGTTAATACACACAAGAAGATTTTTCATATAATCTGATAACGTACCTGCAATCTGTTGCAGAGAAGTATCTTTGTTTATATATAGAACAGCATCTTTAGAATTTTGAATATCTTCTTCTGTTGGTACAAAAGGAACAAAGTCTTTTGGACGAAATGCAATATCTTTAGCCGCCATAAGATTATAAATTAGCATTTCTTTGTTTGAAAATTTTGTAGCAACATCTTCTGAATATCTTCGAGTATCACTAACGTATTCATTATTATTGATACGATAAGATGCAAAACTCTGTGCTAATACTTTTTCTGTATTGTAGTATGTTTGGTGCATTGCCTATACCTGCCTTTGTTCTATTATGTTACTAATATAACAAATTTTACTCAAAATGTCAAGAGTTTTTTTGCCAATTATAGTATATGATCGGCAATGTTTAATTCAATTATTTGTTTTGCTGTATAGTATTGATCTGAAGGGTTTTTGATAAACTTATTACGAACTTCTTGGATAGTCATTCCTGTTGCTTCTCTTAAGATATTCAAGCAACGCAATTCACAGTTTTGGTTTTCTTTCATTTGTGCTTTCATATCGTGCATTTTGGCTTCCATAGAATCAGTATGTTGATGATTCATTATTCCTGCATTTTTACCAATATATCTTTCTCCTTGGTGGCCACTTGCAAAAATTAAAAATCCAGCACTCATTACACTACCAATACCAATTGTGCTAATTGGATGATAACTGCTTTTCATAATATCAATTAAAGCAAATGATTCGTATAAATCGCCCCCTATTGAATTTACATATAATTTTAAAATTCGTTTTGGTTTTTTAACAAGATTAGCACTAACAATCCATTTGATTGCTTCACCAACATTTTCATCACAGATTTCGCCACTGAGATAATGTATGTCATTGTCAAGTAGATTTCGTTCGATCGCATCAGAAGCCGACCAGTTTTCGTATTTGTTACTCATATGCTTGTTTGTACTTATCTAAGTCGTCCCAGGTCCAGGCTTCATTCCCCAATCCCATCGTTTCAACCCACTGCAAAAATAGTCCTGTTTCTCTACCGTGTGCTTCAATTTCCCAAGGACGATCCCAGTAATTTGGAACTTTTTTAAGGAGTTTGCCTTCCCACTTTGTTTGTTTAGATTTATACATTTCAACCATTCGCCCTGAAGCAAATTGGCTAATATGTACCATTTCGTGAGCAACTGTTTCTAACAGTCTACGTAGTTTAATGCTGTTATCAATACGCATTGAATACTGTTTAGGACGATGATTTCTATCTTCCCAAATTATATCCCCAATGTTGCCGTCTTCTTTGTAAAGTTTGCGAGTTAATTCAATATCTATTTCAAGAGAATTTGCAAGTTTTTCACTCATAAGTTTATAGCCTGCAAAAACAGCCATACTTTCTACATATTCTCGTTCTTTTTTGGTTCCGCCCTCGATGCTTAGATACATTGTAACCTCGTTAATTTGTGATTGTTTATACAGTATACTGTCATTTGATCAAGAAGTCAAGTCATTAAACACCAATTTAATTTTTTGGGGTTACTTATTAAATAATATTAGTTAGAGTGTGAGGGCCTTGTTCACAAGACATTGTAACGCGAATGGGAGGGAGTAATTAACCCTCCCATTTTTTATTTGTGTTCTACCTCAATTCCATTAATTTCACGTAACCAATTTACACGATCTTGCCATGCTTCTGCGTTAGAAAATAACAAGATTGTACCAAAAATCATTACGAAAATTACAGCCAAATTATTCTTCATCACGGTTATCCCATGGTGCTGTTTCATAGCAACCTGCTGGAATCTTGTCTTTGTATTTTATACGGATATCATATCCCCAAGTTCCTGCTGTACCATGAATGTATTCAAATGGCATTTCACGTGGTTTTCCAAAACACTTGTTGTTACTTTGTCCAGGATACATATACCTTGGATTATGTTTTAGAAAATCACGCAGTTCTGCGTATTCCCTTTTCATTTCGCCTACCTTCCATTGCTGATAGCAGGCGCTGGCCTTTGTCCAGTCAACATCATTAACACTTGGACCAGTTCTGTAATGATTAACACAGTCCTTCATTGTTAAATTGTTTATGTTTGGTTCTGTTTTTGCTTCGGCTACAAATGCCCACGACACCATTGCCGCGGCGAGTAGTCCTAATGCTATAAGATTGTCCCTCATGTTGCCCTCTCCTTCAGGTTATTGCTGAGTCATTGTCGTTGTTCCACACCCCGTGGATGTAAGACAATTTTGATTGATAGAATAAGTTTGACCTGTTGAACTGTTCTGTGTCAGATCAAGTGTCGCACTATACCCTGTCATTGAAATCGAAGCATTGTGATTGCCCGATCCGTCTTGTGTTACGTCGACAGTTTGATTACTGCCAACATCAATTTCAACATAGTGTGATCCTGTGCCCTGCTGATATAGATCTATATCATTGCTATTACCCTGTGCTGAAATAAATGCCTTCTTATCTCCGTCATTGGTTTGACTGGTTAAAATATTATTGTAGTTTCCGTCAACATCAAGTGAAAGGAAATGTCCATTGTTTCCTATACCGTCGTTGTGTGTTTGTGTGCTACTGATTGTATTGTGATCGCCGTTAATGTCCATTAGTATTCTATTGTCATCCGCACCAGAGGCGCCGCCTTGATTAACTGTTGTAGAATTGTAGTCACCGGTAACGTCAAAGAGTATTACGTTGTTATCACCTCTTTGTGTCATAGTTGTTGTGTTATTGTTACCTGTGATGTTTGCGTCAACAATGCTGTTTGTTGTAGTTGTAGGACCTGCGATTAAGTTGTCCGTACCATCCTGTGTAATATTAAGTGAGTTGTTGCTTCCGCTTTGTGTAATGTATATGCCATTACCATCGTGTGTTACACCTCTGGCATTGTTCATCAGTGTAGTTTGTGTTGAACTGATGCTTGATGTGTATGTAGGTGTTGACGAATACAATCCTTCTTCTGTTGCTATGGATGTGAGAAAGGCATCGAAATTATTATTATTGGCAGTAGAGCCTACAGTGCCTGAAAACTGTCCGTAACCAAAAGTCACATAAACTGAACCGCCATTTGTGCCATAATCCCATTTGTACCACATTTTATAGGTAGTATTGTTAGCACTGTTTGTTGCCACGGTTTCGCCACCAGTTGCAGAAGTAAAATATCCATCTGCGCCAGGCAAATAGTTTTCACTCGCGGTGCTTGAAGCATAATCACCGTATCTGACGTTTTGATAGGAATCATTGGCATTAACGACAGCGGTATATGATCCCACCTGCATCTTGTTTTCAATCAATGATTCAATGTTACCGATTCTGTTGGTTGCTCCATTTTCTGCGGCGATGATTAGTTTGCCACCACCACTAACATATGAGTCATACACTGAACGACAGGTGCTACCACAGTTTGAGTTGCCTGCTATGTCAATCACAAGTTCCTTGCCTGACACATCACTTGAACTTACTGTTGTAGATGTGCTACCTGTCACAGTAAAACCTAAACTTTCATAATGGCTCTTGAGGTTGCTGTACTGCGTACTTTCGTTAGAACTGTAATATATGAATAGATCATTGGCTTTGGCAGTGTTACTAATTGCCATAAAAACAATTATGCCAAACAGTATAAAAGCCAATCTTGTTATAAATCTTTCAAACATTAATTCACCTGTTTTATGTTTATGTTATTTTGTCCGTCACCTAATTGGTAATCATAATATTCAAATTCACCCTGTTGCATATTAATATTGTACCCGTATGGCTTATGCAATCTTAATTGGAATACATTTCCTAATCCGTCATCTCTTCTAATCAGCCAATAAGGTTCTTGGTCATATAATCCTATTTGTGTTTCAGGGTCTATACCCAACTGTATTCCTTTTACACTATCATCTAATTGGCTCATCATTAATCTTGCCAGTGCGGCATTTAATTGATCTAATACGTTTGCAAGATAGTTTTGTGATAAAAAGTCTATGTCGAGATCTGTCATCCAAAGATCTTTTTCACTTTCTGCAAAATAATTTGTGTTAAGTTCGTCAAAGGATAAAAAATCTATTCCTAAAAAATCTGTAAGACTTTTAATCCTATTCATCTCCATTTCTTCGTTATCATACACAGGTTTGCGAATAATTATTAAGTTACTGATGAACGTTGAATCGGGATCAAGTAGCAAGGGTTTCAGTGGAGCAGACTTTTGGGTGTCCACAGTTGTTACTTGGAAGGCTTTATTGAGTATAACTGTCCCTATGTCTGACTCCACTGAAATTTCTCCTGTAACACAAATTGTATCTTTACCGATAATAGTACAACTTGGTAACAGGATCACTGTAGTACGACCAGTTTCATCTACGGTCATACTAAAGTCTGTACCTCTAACACCTATAACTGCTGTAGGTGTAGATATCTTTACATTTTGGCGAGAATTTTTTGCTATTTGTCCACTTGCGTATCTAACAGTCCCAAGGCTGGCTTTCAATGCTAAACTTCCTGTAGATGTATTAGGATCATATACAAATTCATCTATGATTAAACTGCTATGAGGTGTTACATCAACTCTGGTTTCGTCTACAAACTGAATTGCCGTTGAACCGTTTTGGGTTTTTACAGTATCATAACTTTCCACACCAAGACCCTTTTTCGATTCATACACTTCTTTGTCTCTTTCGATGATAGCACTACCTTGTTGGTCAATGACATCACCGATATTCGCAAAAGCAGATATCGAAAATGACGATACGAGTATGGCTAAGATGATACTTCTTAACATATTAATCGCTCTGTGTTATATCAACATCAAAGTCATCACCTACGATAGTAAGATCAACAGTTGTGTCATAGATACCACTTTGAGTTATATCTATTGTTCCACCACCGCCTGTTACATCAAGTGTAATACCTTGACCATTAACATCACCATCGCCTGATTGTGTTGTTGTAATAGCAACACCTTCATCTGCGTTGGCACTATTAGTAGATAATGAAGCACTGTTATCAACTGTTACAGTTAATGCCGCACTTTGACCATTAATAGTTGGTGTTAATATGTTGTTATCACCAGTAACTGTAAATGCTACTGTTGAACTATCCGAGCCTGCTGATTCACCGATTCTAATAGTGTAATCGTTATCATCACCAGTTGTTGTTACGTTCAAAGTCACAGTATCACAGTTTCCTGTTGCTGAACTTGAACACAGTAGGTCTACAGTGTTTGAATCACCTGTAAACGACCATGTTCCAGTATATGTGTCACCTTTAATTGTAGCGGCAATAGTATTACTATTACCTGTTTGTGTTATAGCAAACGTCATGTCGTCACCATTTAAAGTAACATCTGTTGACGATGTTCCTATAACGTTGTTTTGTCCGTCTTGAGTTATGTCTAAATCTAATCCGTCACCTGATTGCGTAATATAAATGTCATTCGCTTGTACTGGGGACAAATAGAACAGCATAGAAACAAAAAGGACAGTTGCTAATGAAAATTTCTTATTCATCATGTATCTCCTTATTGTTAATTGTTTCTTCTTTCTTCTCCTGTATCGGTTGAACTTTTGATTTAAATTTCCAAAGTCCTTTCTTCTCACCTTGATTTACTAACTCTACGACAGCGGCTTCAATTGCCGCTCTTACTGCGTAGTTAGTAGGTTCATTGATCGCCGTGCCGGCTTCTATTTCTAAAGCCTTTGTGCCGAGATCCAAGAACCTAAATACGTCTGCTCCAGACGCATGGCTCGCGATAGTTTTTTCAGTAGCCACAGTTAGAAGTACTTCCCCAGTCTGCACACTCACTATTCGCATCGCAACGGTAACTTGATCAGTTCGGTATTTTGTATTTGCTCCTATACCAAAGTATCTGGCTCCTACACCACCACTTGTGATATTAGAATCATATCCAACTACACCCCCTTCAAGTACCAAGCCTGCAAAAAGCATTGGTTTTAATTTAACTGCCTCTTTGCCTTCATATGTTTCCCTTGTTGATCTAATTAATTGCCTTTCTTTAACTAAGTTGTCTAATCCAACTCGTTCTAAAACAGTAAACCATGTTTCATTTCCAATAGTTTTAAGAGCATCTATTACCCAAACTTCTGCTCCTTGGGTAACTGCTGAACTTAATTGTGAAAATTTATCGTTTGGTTTACGTTGACCTGTTTTATCTGTAAAACTGTAAACAGCGATTGTAATTTTTGGACCATCTAATTCTGGAGTTGTCTCTAATGCATTTTTAATAGGCGATCTGGCAACCACAGGATCGTCAAACTTCGTATTGGCAAGATTACCTGCACAACCTTGTAGAAGTATTCCTATCAGAACTATCGCTATTAATCTAAACATTCACTTCTCTTCTAAAATCCAAATCCACTTAACGGTACTACTATTTCAGTAAAGCCGCCGTCGGCTTCGGTAATTTGAACAGTAATAGTATCTGTTGATGTATCTTTAACCCAATAAATTGTAGCACCTTCGATAGTAGCAGTACCCGAAGTATCACCGTCATTAGTAAACATATTGTCTACCATCTGTTT
>Ga0066377_10000052_pt1 | contig 26371 bp, 28 predicted proteins | sample Knorr_S23_td_Sur_FD_70946 | JGI IMG/M metagenome (GOLD analysis project Ga0066377, IMG submission 70946) | Marine microbial communities from Southern Atlantic Ocean transect - Knorr_S23_td_SurfaceB_ad_5m_LV_B | ecosystem: Environmental > Aquatic > Marine > Oceanic | place: Southern Atlantic...
TTAAATAAGCTTCTTGAATTATTTTGTCAAAATTGAAAGATTGTTTACCAAAATAAATTTTTTCATTTTTGTATATTGGCTCAGATTTTGATTTAATTTTATATTTTGATCTTAAAAAACTATTCAAATTATCTTTAATTTTAGTAACAGCATTCAAAGCCGCAGCACCATTTAAGTCAGTTGTAGATGAAGCAGCACTTGCTGAAGTATTTGGAACTTTTGAGGTATTGGTAGAAGAAATTTGAACCTTTGCAAATGGAACTCCTAAAGATTTAGCAACAAGCTGAGCAATTTTTGTATGTGTTCCTTGTCCCATTTCAATACCACCATGATTTAAATGAACGCTTCCATCGGTATAAATATGAACCAAAGCTCCAGCTTGATTTAAGTGAATAGTTGTAAAAGATATACCAAATTTAACAGGTGTAATTGCTATCCCCTTTTTTTTGAATTTATTTTTATGATTAAATATTTTGATATTTTTATATCTGTTTTTATAATTTGATTTTTTGATTAAATTTCCAAAAATTTCTTGAATTACATTATCATTAATTTTCATCCCATAATGAGTGATATTTTTTTGTTTCTTTCCATAAAAGTTTATTCTTCTAATTTCACTTGGATCTTTCTTTAAAAACCTAGCAACATGATCAATTATATTTTCAATAGCCATCATTCCTTGATTTCCTCCAAATCCTCTAAATGCTGTAGAAGAGGACGTATTTGTTTTACAAAGAAAGTTTTTTACTTCGATATTTGGAAGATAATATGCATTATCAATATGCAACAATGCTCTCTCATTTATAGCAAAAGATAAATCAGGAGACATTCCGCATCTTGAAGCCAGTTTTATTTTTAAACCTTCTATTTTTCCTTCATCATTAAAGCCAACTTTATATTCAGAATAAAAATCATGCCTTTTACCAGTAATAATTATATCATCATCTCTATCTAATCTAAGCTTGATGGGAAGTTTAGTTTTGAAAGATAGCAAAGCACAAATCGCTGCAGTCATGAAATTAGTTTCTTTGCCACCAAAACCCCCTCCAATTCTTCTAACCATTACAGTTATTGAATTACTTTTTTGATTAAGCATTTTAGCAATAATTTGTTGTGTTTCTGATGGATGTTGTGTCGAACTATAAACCAATAAATTATTATCCTCTTTTGGAATAACTAAACAAACTTGACCTTCTAGATAAAAATGTTCTTGGCTGCCGGTATTAAAACTACCAGTTATTTTATTTTTTGAATTTTTAATTTTTGTTTCAGCATCTCCTTTTTTTATAATCCTAGGTTTAAATAATAAATTATTTTTTTTGAGCGCTTCTTCTATAGTTATTATTGGTTTTAATTCTTGATAAGTTACCTTTGCTTTTAATACTGCTTTTCTAGCAAGTTCAGTAGTTGTTGCTGCAACTGCAAAAAGTGGCTGGCCATAATATTCAACTTTTGTCCTAGGGAATATTGGATCGCCATCAAAAACTGGACCAACATCATTACGACCTGGAATATCAAAATAAGTTACTACTGATTTAACACCTTCACTTTTTTTAACATCATTTAAATCTATTTTTTTTATTTTTGCATGAGCCTTATTGCTCCATCCAATTGCAGCATACAAAGTATCTAAAGGCTCAGGAATATCATCAGTATATTGCGCAAAACCTGATACATGTTTTGAGGCGCTATCATGCGGTAAGCTTTGATTTTTTAAGAAACTATTATTTTTCATTAGTTTAATCTAATTAACTGCTTTTTATTTATTTCATGAAAGACTTTAATTAATAAGTTTTTAGCAACAGCCATTCTGTAATTGCTACTGGCTCTCATGTCATTGATGGGCGAATAATCCTTATCGATATATTTTAAAGCTTCTTTAAAAGTTTTCTCAGAAAAATCTGAGTTTAATAATTTCTTTTCAGTTTCATTGGCTCTTTTTGGAATTTCAGACATCCCACCATAAGCTATTTGAACTTTTTTTATTTTTTTTTTATCAATTAAAAAGTTAAATGATCCACAAACTGAAGATATATCATCATCAAATCTTTTAGAAATTTTGTACGCCTTAAAAATATTATTTTTATTTATAGGTATTAAAATAGAATAAATAAATTCACCTTTTTTTAATTTCGTTTTTCTGTAAGAAATAAAAAATTGATTTAAGGGAGTTATTTTTTTTTTATTGAGTCCTTGGATAATAATTTTTGCATTTAATGTTAATAGCAAAGGAAGAGTGTCTCCTATTGGAGATGCTGTAGCAATATTTCCAGCAATGGTTCCTACGTTTCTTATTTGAATAGAACCATATCTTTTTAAAATATTAAAAAAATCTAAATAATATTTTTTAATAAAATTTTGAAAATCAATAAGTGATGTTGTGGCTCCAATCTCAATATTACTTTTATTTTTTTTAATAAAATTTAATTCTTTAACTGAACTAATTGAAATAATTGTATTTAATTCTTTTCTTAATTTAGTTACTTCAAGAGAAAGGTCTGTGCCACCACTTAATATTTTAGAATTTGGATATTTTTTTATTATTTTTTTAAGACTATTGATTGTTTTAGGAGCAAAATATTTTTTATCTCCATTTATTATCTCAATATCTTTAATTTGTATTTTCTTTAATTGTTTAATGATATTTTCCTCATTTTTTTTAAATTTATCCTGACCAATCTTATTATTTAAGCTTTTAGCAGCATCAATAATTGGTCTATAGCCAGTACATCGACACAAATTTCCAGACAAAGATTCATCTATAACTTCCTTGTTTATCTTTGAGTTATTTTTATACATAGAAAATAAAGACATGGTAAATCCTGGCGTACAAAAACCACATTGCGAACCATGAGATTTTACCATCGCTTGTTGGACTGGATGAAGTTTATTACCTTCTTCAAATAAATCTTCTACCAAAATTAAATATTTATTGTTTAATGTAGGTAAAAAACTAATGCAGGAATTTATTGCTTTATAAATTAGTTTTTTATTTTTTAATTCAGCTAAAACAATTGTACAGGCGCCACATCCTCCTTCCGCACATCCTTCTTTGGTTCCTGTTTTTTTTAATTCGTTTCTTAAATAATTTAAAACTGTTTGATTAGGATCAGGATTTTTTATCTTATAAATTTTATCACTTAAAATAAATTGAATTGTATTGGAAACCATTAGCTTCCTCGATAAGTTGAATAACTCCAAGGGGAAACTAACAAAGGTACATGATAATGTTCTTTGTTATTTGAAATTCCAAATCTTACAACCACGTCATCTAAAAATGTCAAATTTTCTAATTTAGTAATATTTTTAAAATAATCTCCAATATAAAAAACTAACTCATATTTTCCAATTTTAAATTCATCTTTTTCGATTAAAGGTTTATCTGATCTACCATCAGAATTTAAAACTAGACTTGTAATTTTAGATTTTTCATCTCCACTTAAATAAAATAATTCTACCTTTATGCCTTTGCCAGGTTTTCCTGAATAAATATCTAAAACATGTGTAGTTAATTTAGTCATAATGATTATTGTATATTACATAAAATCAAATAATTAATATATTAAAACTTAAATAAGGTCTACTATGAGACTAGAAAACAATTTTAATAATTTAAATCGAGATGATTTTATATCTACGTTTGGTGTTATTTTTGAAAAAACACAATGGATTGCTGAAAGTCTTTTTGATTTAAAACCCTTTAAAGATAAAGATCATTTAATAAATCAAATGATTAAAATCTATGAAACAGCCAACAAAGACAAAATTTTAAATATTTTAAAATCTCATCCTAAGTTAGCTATTGAACAGAATCTTACAAAACAATCTAATGAGGAACAGCAAAGTGCAAACTTAAAAAACTGTACTAAAGATGAATTTGAAGAATTTAGTAAATTAAATTCTGATTATGAAATAAAATTTGGTTTTCCTTTTATTGTTGCTGTAAAAGGAAAAAATAAAAATGAAATACTAAATATTTTTAGACAAAGAATAAAGAATGATATAGAATTTGAATTCAAAGAGTCAAAAGAACAAGTAAAAAAAATTGCTTTATTCCGATTAGATGAAGTTTTTAAAAAATGACTAATTATAAAATAAAAAATACAGTAAATTTAGCAGAGCCTAAATTTGGAACTAAAATTATTTATAAAACAGATCAGTTTTTTGGTGCAGCCAATAGAATATTAAATCCTGAAAAACCAATTTTTAAAGAAGGAGTTTATGACATTCATGGAAAGTGGATGGATGGATGGGAGACAAGAAGAAAAAGGAAAGAAGGTCATGATTATCTAATAATTAAATTAGGAAGACCTGGTAAAATTTTTGATGTAGATATCGATACATCCTTTTTTTCTGGAAATCAACCCTCACAAGCTTCAATTGAAGCAACTTATTCAGCAAAAAATCCATCGAACAAAACAATATGGAAAACAATTTTAGAAAAAAAAAAACTTAGCCCAAATAAAAATCATAGTTTTAATATTAAAAATCATTCAACTTTTAATTATATAAAGCTAAATATTTTTCCCGATGGAGGAGTTGCAAGACTTCGACTAAATGGGGAAGTAGATCTAGAAAAAGTAAACCTTAAAGGAAAAAATGTAAATTTAAGTTCTATTTTAAATGGATCTACAATTATTGGTTGTAATAATGAGCACTTTGGTAGAGCAGAAAATGTTTTAAGCCCAGGCATTGGAAAAAATATGGGAGATGGATGGGAGACTAGAAGAAGCAGAGGAAAAAATTTTGATTGGATCGTTATTAAATTTGGCAAACCTGGATTCATCAGTAAATTAGAAATTGATACACATCATTTTAAAGGAAATTATCCTGACTCTATAACTGTTCAATCCGCTTATATTCAAAATAAATTGGACACAAAAAAAATATTAAATTCCTCAAAAAAATGGAAATTGTTAATTGATAAAACAAAATTAAAACCACATAAAAAGCACTCTTTTAAAAGTAAAACATTCAATCGAAATAAGATAAATTATCTAAAAATAAATATTTTTCCTGATGGAGGAATTTCAAGAGTAAGAGCATTTGGAAAGGTGGTTGGATGAAATTAGTTATTAAACCAAAAAAAATAAGCAAAAACAATTTCCGTAAATTTGGACAGGTTATAGATAATAAAAAAAAGAGTTTTTTAAAAATTAATAATGGTTACGCGAAAAGATATGATAATCTTGGAAAAATTGATACCTCAACAAAAAAAGGTAAAACAATCATTAGTATATTTTCAGCAAAGAGAAGAATTTTTCCAATGAAAGTGGATATGATGGAAAAACACCCACTTGGAAGTCAAGCATTTATACCAATGAGAGAAACATCTTTTTTTGTTTTTGTTGCACCAAGAGGAAACAAACCTGATGTTAAAAAAATAGAGTCTTTTTCTATACCTAAACAAACAGGAATTAATCTTAATCCAGGTATTTGGCATTTTCCTTTGATATCTACAAAAGATATGAATTTTTTAGTTATTGATAGAAAGGGAAAGGGTAAAAATTTAATTATCCATAAATTTAAAAAAGAGAATATTTACCTTTCAAAATGAAAAAAAAATATCCAAGAAATCTTATAGGTTATGGTTCGAACCCACCTAAAGTTAAATGGCCGAATAGAGCAAAGTTGGCAGTTCAATTTGTATTAAATTACGAAGAAGGTGGAGAAAGATCAGTTCTACACGGTGATAAATTTTCAGAAATTTTTCTATCTGAAATAATTGGAGCTCAGCCCATTAAGGGTCGACACATAAATATGGAATCTTTATATGAATATGGATCTAGAGTTGGTTTTTGGAGAATTCATAATCTATTTAAAAAATATAAAATACCTTTGACAATATTTGGTGTTGGAATGGCATTAGAAAGAAATTTGGAGATATGCAGAACAATTAAAAAATATAATTATGAGGTTGCTTCACATGGTTGGCGATGGATAGATTATCAAAATGTTTCTAAGTCAGAAGAAAAAAAGCACATGCTCAAAGCAATTAACTCTATAAAAAAAATTTTTGGTAAAAGGCCTATCGGATGGTACACAGGTCGATGCAGCCCAAATACATTAGATTTAGTAATTGATGAAGGTGGATTTTTATATTGTAGTGATACTTATAGTGATGATCTTCCTTATTGGGAAAAAAGGGGAAATAAAAAACAATTAATGATCCCATACACTTTGGATAATAATGATATGAGATTTTTAACAAATCAGGGTTTTAATTCTGGTGATCAATTTTTTAATTATCTAAAAGATAGTTTTGATAGTCTATACGAGGAAGGTAAACAAAATCCTAAAATGATGTCAGTTGGCTTACATTGTAGAATTATAGGTAAACCTGGTAGAATAGCGTCTTTAAAAAAATTTTTAGAGTATATTAAAAAATTTAAAGACATATGGGTCTGCAAAAGAGAAGATATAGCAAAATACTGGATTAAAAATTACAGTTGAAAAACTTTATTGCTCTGCGCTTATAGAAACATAATGTGCAACAGCTTCAATTTCTTCCTCAGATAACACGCCCTCCATTGCAGGCATTACGCCTATTCCATTTTTCACTGCTAATAATATTTTTTGAGTATCAGGTCTAATTTCATTTAAATTTGGACCAACGGTTGCATTTGATCCTGCATCTGAAAGTGTATGACAGGTTGCACAATTTCCTGTTTCAAGAAAAACTAGCTTTCCTTTATCAAATAATTCATCTGCACTTGATTGACTAAAAGTAAGTAAAAAAATTAAAACTATTATTTTATTTAAGTTTAGGGTTACAGTTTTCATTATAAATTTAGTATCATAAAAATAATTATAAAAAAGGAGAATCTAAATGAAGGGTTATTGGGTGAGTTTGTACACAAAGATTGATAATCAAGAAAATTTAAAAAAATATGCAGAAACAGTCACTCCCATTATTAAAAGTTATGGTGGTGTTCCTTTAATTAGAGGTGGCAAATATCAGTCTTTTGAAGGACAAAGTTTTTTAAGAACTGTTGTTTGGGAGTTTCCAAATTATGAAAAAGCAATTGAGTGTCATAAGTCTAAAGAGTATCAAAAAGGCTGGTCTTTAGCAAAAGATACAACGGAAAGACATATGCAGGTGGTCGAAGGATTTTAAGTCCTTTGTGTTCACCTGACAGAATTAATATTGAATAGGCTCATTATCTATAGATCTCCACAAATACCAAGTTGCAACCGAACAGTAAGGAGAAAATTTTTTCTTAAGCTTTTGAACATAGGAATTAGGTGGTAGATATTTTTGATTATAATTATTTGAAATAGCTCTAAGCAAACCAATATCCTGAACTGGCCAAATATTTGGTCTATTATAAGTAAATAATAATATCATTTCAGCCGACCAACGCCCAATTTGCTTTAATTCAGATAGATAAATGATCGCCTCTTCATCATTCATTTTTTTTATGATTCTTGGATTAAAAGTTTTATCTAAATACTTTTTTGCTAAATCTTTAATACCATTTATTTTCTGTCTACTTAATCCGCACTTTCTTAACTGGGGTCTATTTAGTTTATTAACTATTTCAGGTTTAATTTTAAAATTACACAATAAATTAAATTTGTTAAAAACAGAATTTGCAGCCGCAACACTTATTTGTTGACCTATAATGCTTTTACATAAGGAAAAAAAAACATTCTTTCTTGTTGTTAAGTTTTTATCTGAATATTTGTGAATTAATTTTTTCATTATTATATCTTTTTTTGATAGATATTTTTTTGCTTTAATCCAATATGGTGGGGCCTTACTCATTTCTGGTAACTGATAACTGCTTATTATAGTAAATTTCTCTTCTAAATATTATTATTGACGAAATAATTACTAATCCTGCCCCAAATAATCCTTTAACAGTTGGAACCTCATCCCAGATTAGATAACCAAAAATTATTGCAAATATTAAAGCTAGATATTTCAAAGGTGTAACTAATGACACTTCTGACAATTTATAAGATTGGCTTAATAATAAGTTTGCAACTCCGCCTAATATTCCAACCATTGATAATAAAATAAAGTCTTTAAAACTTGGCAATATCCATCCATATGGAATAGTAAATATCGATACTAAAGTAATTGTTGCGGTAAAATAAAATGAAATTAAGTAAACTGGCTCGGTAGTTGATAATTTTCGAATAGTGATTGCAACGTAAGATAGACCTAAACAAAAAATTATTGGATAAATATAATTAAAGTTAAGAGAACTTATTCCTGGTTCTGTAATAATTACAATTCCTATAAATCCAACAAAAACGGCAAGCCATCTATAAAAACCTACTTTCTCATTCAGTAAAAATATTGAAAAAATTGTTGTAAAGATCGGAGCTGCAAAAGAAATACTTACAACAGTTGCTAAAGGAAGCCTTCTTAGAGCGATAAATATTGATATCAAAGCTATAATTCCAGCAAAGCATCTTAAAAAATGTAAACCAGGTCTTTTAGTTAAATAAAATTTTTTAAAATTTTCTTTTGGAATAATTAATAACGTCGGCAACAAACCAAAAAAACCTCTAAAAAATAAAACTTGTCCTAATGGATATTCGCCTGACCATTTTACTATCAAATCCATAATTGAAAATGCACATACTGATAGAAACATGTACAAAATACCCAATTGATTTTTGGAAAGCATATAAATATCTTTAATTAAATTAAATTATTTATCAATGGAAATAGCAGTTTTAGCATTAGGATGTTTCTGGGGGCCAGAAATCAAATTTAGTAAAATAGATGGGATTGTTAAAACTGAAGTAGGATATTGTGGAGGAAATTCTGATAATACTTCTTACGGTGAAGTTTGTACTGGAGAAACTAATCATGCAGAAGTTGTGAAAATTGAATTTGATAATTCCAAAATATCCTATGAAAAAATTTTAGAATATTTCTTTGAAATGCATAATCCAACAACATTAAATAGACAAGGCCCCGATATTGGAACTCAATATAGAAGTGAAATTTTTGTAAATGATAATATTCAAAAAGAAACTGCAATTAATGTAAGAGAAAAATACAATAAAAAATTTAATGGTAAAATTGTAACTAATATTTCAGAAATTAAGAATTATGTTAAGGCTGAAGAGTATCACCAAAAATACTTAGAAAAAAATTGATACATGTCTTTAGTTTCGACTGAATGGTTAGACAAAAATTTTGATAAAGTTAAAATAATTGATTGTTCCTGGCATCTTCCTAATGAAAATAGAAATGGTCAAAAAGAGTACGAAGAAGAGCATATCCCAAATGCAATTTTTTTTGATTTAGATAAAAATTCTGAACAAAATACTGATCTACCACATATGCTACCCAATAAAAATTTTTGGGAAGAAAAAATTTCAGAAATGGGAATATCGAATGAAGATCAAATAATTATTTATGATAATTCAGATGTAATAAGCTCATGCAGATGTTGGTATAATTTTATTTTTTTTGGACACGATCCGAAATTAGTCAGTGTACTTAACGGAGGTTTTGAAAAATGGAAAAAAGAAAATCGAAAATTAACAAATTTAATAAATGAAAATAAACATTCAAATTATAAAACAACTACAAATGAAAAAATGGTTAAAAATATTGAGCAAATCAATGAAAATATTTTAAATGATAAATTTCATCTTATAGATGCAAGAAGCAAAGAAAGATTTGATGGAAAAGTTCCTGATCCAAGAAAAAATGTTAGAAGTGGATCCATACCAAACTCAATTTGCTTACCTTACAAAAAAGTTGTCGAGGAAGATAAGACCTTTAAGGATAAAGTTGAATTAAATCTTATATTTAAATCTTTAATAAAAGATTCAACAAAACCTATTGTATTTTCATGTGGATCTGGGGTGACTGCTTGTGTTTTAGCTCTTGCATATTCTTTAGTTAATACTAAATATCTACCAACTATTTACGATGGCTCTTGGGCTGAATTTGGAAAAATATAAAATTAATTAAATGAAAAGATCTACTAAAATTACATCAATTATTATCTTGTTCTTTTTTATTATTGCAGGAGTAATTGTTGCAAGAACAATGATCGGAAATCATTTTAAGAAAAAATTTAGTAAAAGACCTCCTCCCGGAATAATAGTTACAGTTGCTAAAGAAAGAACTTTTGAAAATAATATAACAACTTTTGGAACGGCTGTTCCTATACAAACTCAAGCATACAAAATAGAAAAATATGAAATATTAAAACCTATTGAGTTTAATAAAAAAGTAAAAGAGGGAGATATAATTGCTGAATTAAAAAATCGAAATATTATTGCTCCTTTCGATGGAGTAATCGGAAAAAGAGAATTTTCAGAAGATGTTGAAGTTTCAAAATCGTCTTTATTGATCAATTTAGATGATTCATCATCAATTTATTGTGATGTAAATATCCCTGAAATTTATTTACCATTTATCAAAGTTGGTCTTCCTGTAGATATTAAATTTTCTGGATACAAAGACAAAATTTATAAAGGTGAAGTAGACTCAATTGCTAGCAGAATAAGTGAAGACACGAGGTCTCTTGCTACAAGAATTAAAATGAACAATTCGACTGGAGAAATTATACCAGGCTCATTTCTTGAAATATCGATAAGATATAATGTAAGAGAAAATTTAGGAGTGCCTGACACAAGTACAATAGTAGAGGGAGAAAACGTATTTATCTATAAAGTTAGTGATGAAAATAAAACTGAAAAAACAAAAGTAAACATAGGAGATAGATATCTAGGATATGTGGAAGTCTTAGAGGGTTTGTCTGAGGGAGAAAAAATTGTTGCTGAGGGTACAAAAAAAGTAAGACCTAATTTAATTATAAAACCAATCGAAAAATAAAAATGTACATAACCGAAGTAAGCATCAAGAGACCAGTTGTTGCGTGGGTGATGTCTCTCATACTGATAATTTTTGGATTGTTCGTCTTTTCAGAACTTCCTGTGAGAGAACTTCCAGAAGGAATTCAACCACCTGTAGTTCAAATACAAACTGATTATAAATCAGCTTCTGCAGAAATAGTTGATGAAGAAATCACTCAAAAAATTGAAGATGTAATTGGAGGTGCAGAAGGTATTAAAAATATAGATTCCAGCTCATTAAGTGGAAGAAGTAGAATCAATGTTGAGTTTAATACGGATATTGATTTAGATGATGCTGCTAATGATCTTAGAGAAAGAATAGCACGAGTAGTTGATAACCTTCCAAGCGAATCTGATCCACCGCAAATATTAAAACAAGCAGCTGGATTTGCTACAACTATGTGGGTAGCCTTATCTTCTCCTACATGGAACGATTTAGATTTAGGAGATTATGCTGAAAGATATTTAGTAGATGCTTTTTCAAGTGTTCAAAATGTAGGGAGAATTTTAGTTGGTGGATTAAGAGAACTAAGTGTTAGGGTATGGGTAGACCCAATTAAATTAGCAGCCAACGATATTACAGTACAAGAAGTAGAAAGAGCTCTTAGAAATGAGAATATTAATTTACCAGCTGGAACCTTAGAGGCAACCAATAAAGATTTAACTCTAAATATAGATAAATCATATACAAGTATTGAAACTATTAAACAGTTACCAATTAAAAAAAATAAAGAAAAAGTAATAATATTATCAGATGTTGCAAATATAGAATTTGGACCTGTTTCAGAAAAAACTTTATTTAAATCCCAAGGAAAAAATACTCAAAATTTAAAAACTGTAGGAATTGGAATTTATGCAAGAAGTGGTGCATCAACAGTTGAACTTTCTAAACAGATAAAAACTAAAATTGATGAACTAAATAAATCACTACCAGAAGGTCTATTTTTAGAAATAGCATTCAATACAGCAACTTACGTAGGAACAGCAATTGATGAAGTTTATAAAAGTTTAACAATTGCTTTTATTTTAGTTGTAATAATCATTTATTTATTTTTAGGAAATTTAAAGGCTGTAATTGTTCCTGCGGTGGCTTTACCAGTTAGTTTAATTGGTTCCTTTTTAGGACTTTATATTTTTGATCTTTCGATAAATATTTTTGTTCTTTTAAGTTTTATTCTAGCGATAGGTATTATTACAGATGACTCAGTCATTATGACTGATGCCATTTATACAAGAATAGAAAAAGGAGAAACTCCTCTTGTTGCAGCATATAAAGGATCTAAACAAATTACATTTGCAATAATTGCAACAACCCTAATTTTGGTAGCTGTATTTTTACCTTTAATTTTTATTAAAGGAATAGCTGGAACACTTTTTAAAGAAACGGCAATATCTTTGGCTTTCTCCATTGTGGTTTCATCTTTTGTTGCATTAACGCTTTCACCGATGCTTGGAAGTAAATACTTAAATAAAAAAGATAGTAAAAATTTTGTAGTTTTAAAATTTAATAAAATGTTTAAAGCGTTTTCTGAATTCTATATTGATACTTTAAATTTCTGGATCAATAAGAAAAAAACAATCACAGTATTTATTCTTTTAGTTATTGCTGGATCTGTTTTTTTATTTAATTTTACAACTAAAGAACTAATTCCAACAGAAGATAGAGGTTCATATTTAATAATTGGATCAACAGATGAGGGTAGTTCTTTTGAATACACTCAGGAAAAAGCACAAATAATAGAAGGCAAATTATTAAAATTATTAGAAGCGGAAGATAGTCCTTACAAAAGACTTATTATGAGAGTGCCAGGCTTTGGAAGATCTGCCACCTCTTATAATAGTTTTATAATCATTGCTTTATTAGATGATTGGAAAAATAGAAAAAAAGACAGTCAAACTGTTTTGAGAGAAGCTATTGGGGCGGTGGTTTCAGTGCCTGAAACTTTTGCATTTCCTATTTCACCTCAATCAATAAGAGTATCTAGTTACAATAAACCAGTGCAGATGGTTATTTATGGAACAACATACGAAGAGTTAGAAAATATTCAAAACCAAGTGATGAGAGAATTAAGAAAAAATGAAAATCTTTCAAGATTAGAGAGTGATTATACAAAAAATAAGCCAGAGGTTAAATTAATTACAAATAAAAATAGAGCTAAAGATTTAGGAGTATCAACAGAAACGATTGGTAGGACTTTGGAAACTCTATATGGTGGAAAAAGAGTAACAACTTTTAATAGATCGGGAAGAGAATATCCAATAATTTTACAACAATACCTTGCTGATAGAAGAGATAAAGATGGTCTTGCTAAAATTTATGTAAGATCTGAAACAACTGGAAAACTAGTTTCTGTTGCAAGCCTTGTTGATTTTAAAGAAAAAGGAACCGCAGAGTCTCTTACAAGATATAATCGTCAAAGAGCTGTAACTATTTCAGCTGATATAAGTGAAAATTATAGTCTATCTGAAGCTATGAAATTTTTTGAAGAAACAATAAACAATGTTTCCCCTCAAAGTCAGATAACTTGGAAAGGAAAATCAGAGGAACTTAAAGAAACCAGCAATGAAATTTATATTATTTTTGCCTTAGCGCTTATTACTGCTTATCTTGTAATGGCAGCAACATTTAATTCTTTTGTTCACCCATTTATAATTATTTTAACTGTGCCTTTAGCTGTTTTTGGAGGTTTGGTATTTATTTTATTTTTAAATAGCTCAATAAATATATTTTCTCAAATAGCTCTGGTTATTCTCATAGGAATATCCACTAAGAATAGTATTTTAATTGTAGACTATGCAAATCAAATAAGAACAACAGGCATAACAATTCAAAAAGCATTAATCGAAGCTTGTAAACTTAGAATAAGACCCATTGTCATGACATCACTTAGTACGATGATTGCAATGTTACCACTTATTGTTGGAAATATTGGACCGGGCGCAGGTGAAGCATCTAGATTGGCGGTTGGATCTACAATTTTTGGAGGAATGATAATATCTACCTTTTTTACTTTATATGTAACTCCAACAATGTATCTGACTTTAGCAAAAAATACTAAACGTATAGATGCGGTCGATTTAGAATTAAAAAAGCAATTAAGTTAAAATAAAATAAATTTATTTGTAGAAAGAGAATTTTTACAATCGGCTAGTTGTTTCTTGTATTTTTTTGAATTATTTTCAACCTCTTTAGCTAATAAAATCACTTTTTGGTTAGATTTGTAATTTTTATAATTACCCCAACCTTCATGGTAAGCAATATATTGTCTAAAAGCATCATTTAGAGGTATATTTAAAATGTCTTTAGTTTTATTCGTGTACCATCCAATAAAATCTACACTATCTTTAAATCTTGCACGAGATGCAAATTTATTTCCTGTTTCATTTTTATATTGATTCCAGGTGCCATTTACTGCCTGAGAATAACCAAATGAGCTAGAAGGTCTTTTATAAGGTATTACCTTAAAAATTTTTTGTCTTGGTGGTTTTGCTAACCAATCAAATCCTGATTCTCTTTTTACTATTGCTAATTGTAAGTGTACTGGTGTTCCCCATTTTTTTTCTGTTTTTTTAGTATGTTTATACCAAAAATATTTTTCAGAAAAAATTGAACATCCATCTGCAGTATTTTTGGGAACTGATGAACATGCTGAAAGCAAAATAAAGGAAAATGTAATGATTATTTTTTTTATTCGAATCACTACTTAGTTATAAATTATCTATTTTTTTTTCTCCACTCCCAGGGATATTCAAATTTCATACTCCAAATTCCAAGCTTGTTTTGCTTTGCAAATAATTGAGCATTTGCAAATTTTTTTTTTGAATATCTAGGATAATCAAATGCATAGCCATTTTTAACCATAAATTCAGATATACTTTCACTATCTAAAAAACATTCTGCCAAGTATCTTCCATATCGATCAGGAGATTGTTCAAGCTGACAATAAATTGTCTTTTCTTTTAATTTTTCTTGAAGTTTTTTTTTTGAAATTTCTCCACAAGAAATCTTTTTTTTATCCTTTTCACAAATTTGTTTTTTTCCATTAAAAAATGATTCTGGTGCATCAATTCCTGAAAATCTTATTTTTTTTCCAGATAATTCTATTGTATCTCCATCAATTACTTTAATTTTATTTCCTGAAATAATTTCATCTGCAAAAATTAATGAGAAAAATAAAATAAATATAGATGCTAAAAAACCTCTAATTAAAATCAGATTTAGCTTTTTCATTAAGCTCATTCATCTTGCTTCTAATTTCATCATCTAAAATATTAAAATTTTTTAAGTCTCCTTGAATTTTTCTAAAAACATCTTCATCTCCTACTTCTGCAAAGTCAGCTTTGATAACTTCTTGAATATAGTGTTTAGTTTTTTCTTCATTTAAACCCATTATTTTTGAAGCCCATTCTCCAAGATATTTATTTCGTCTAGCACTTATTTTAAATTCTTTTTCTTCATCGTGAGCAAATTTTTTTTCAAAACTTTTTTCTCTATCATCAAAAGAACTCATTATTTTTTTCTCCTTACTTTTAAAATTTTAAATATAATAAAACTTAATATAACTGCTATTAAATTTCCAAATAAATCTTTTAATTCAAAACTTCTATTAGGTATAATTAAATGAAAAATTTCTAAAATAGTTGCTAAAAAAATTAGATAAAAAACCACTTGATTAACTCTAAATTGAAAAGAGTAAAGTCCCAAAAATGATAATATTATAAATGAAAAAAAATGATTAGAAGAAATTATAAAATCATCAGTTATTTGTGGCTGTAACTTACAATCATCGTAAAAAATACATCCTAAAAATGAACCTGGAAAAAGATATAAAAAAATAATTAAAGTATTTAGAATATGAAAAAAAATCTTTAACATTTTATCTTATTCTTTATATTAAACTTTCTTTTATGAGCAATCTTATTTTAATTAGACATGGTCAAAGTATTTGGAATCTTGAAAATAGATTTACTGGATGGGTTGATGTAGAACTTTCACCACAAGGAAAACTAGAAGCTTGTAAAGCAGGAGAGCTTATAAGAGATTTAAAAATTAAATTAAATTATTTTTTTTCATCATATCAAAAAAGATCAATTGATACCTTAAAGCTAATTTTAAATACAATTAGAGAAAAAGATGAAAAAATTACTAGAGCTTGGCAATTGAATGAAAGACATTATGGGGCTTTAACTGGTTTAAATAAAGACGAAATGAAAGCCAAATTTGGTGAAGAAAAAATACATATCTATAGACGGTCCTGGGACAATCCTCCAGAAAAACTAAGTCAAAATAGTCCTTATCATCCATTAAACATTGATATTTATAATGATATTCCAAGAGAATTAATACCTAATACAGAATCTTTAAAAGATACTTACGAAAGAGTAATTCCTTATTACAAAAAAAATATTGAAAATAAAATTCAAAATAACATCTTAATTTCTGCACATGGGAATTCAATTAGGTCAATGTGTAAATATTTATTTCAATTGGACAATGATGAAATAACAAAATTAGAAATTCCTACAGGCAATCCTCTTGTATTGAATTTTGATGAAGAAAAAAAATTAGTAAGTGCAAAATATTTAGATAATCAAAGAAGTAAGGATTTAATTAAGTTTTAATTTTGAAGTCTTTTATATATTTCAATATCTGTTAAATGCACAAATTCATTTAAACTCTCAAAACCGTAGAGTTCATTGTTTTGCAATAACTGGTCCCATATATCTGATATTGAAAAAACACTTTCTCCAAAATCTTTAAATATTTTTTTATTTAAAATCTGACAACCGGTGTAAATAAAATCGTTTGATTTATCTTTTGATAAAAGATTATCTTTTAAATTGAAATCTCCCAAAAATCTTTTATCAAAACTTTTATTTTTATTAACAACTAATAAGATATTTTTTGGTTTATATTTGTTATAAAAATCAGACATTGCATTTACGGTTTTAACATCTTTGTTACTCCAGATAGTATCAGGATTAAAAACTAAAAAGTTTTGTTCAGAGATATTTTTAATTATATTAGAGATGCCACCTCCGGTATTTAGAATTATTTCCTCATGAATAATTTGAATATCTAATTGATAATTTTTTTTATTAATAAAATCTTTGATTTGATCTGCTAGATAATGTGTATTTAATTTGATTTTTTTAATACCTAAATTTTCTACAAGTTTTATTGTATTATCTAATAAATTAATATTTTTAATATTAATTAATGGTTTTGGAATTTTATCTGTTATTGGCTTGACCCTCTTACCATAACCGGCACATAAAATAATTGCAGTTTCAATATTCATAATTTTGTTTTTTTTGGAAAATATTTTTTTAGAATTAGTTTTAAATCACTAAAATTATCATCATTTTTGATCCTCTCTTCAATTAATTTCCATGCATGGGGTATCATTTTTAGATATTGATGTTTTTTGTCTCTGATAGATAGTCTGTTAAATATACCTATAATCTTAAAGTTTCTTAAAACTGATAAAATTTTAAAGTCATTAATTATTTTTTTTAAATTTTTTTTATTTTGTTTTTTTAAATAATAATTCAAGATTTTATTCTTTAAAAGAACGCTGGTATTAAACCTTACGTCGTCTATTAATGATGCAAGATCATATGCTTTATTTCCAATTAAAGCATCTTGGCTATCAATTAAGTACAATTCTTTATTTTTAATCATAATATTTGATATATGAAAATCTCTATGAGTAAAAACATTCGATTTTAATAAAATTTTATTTAATAACTTCTTAAATATTTCAAGAAAATCTTTTTTTACTTTTTTACTATTTTTTTTATTAAAATAATTTGGCAAATACCAATCTACAAAAAGTTTAGCTTCATCAAAAAGAATCTTTTTGTTATATTTTTTTGGAATATAAAAATTTTTGTTGAAATCTTTAATTTTATAATTTTTGATTTTTTGAATTCTAATCAGAATATCAATTATTTTTTTATATAAGCTAAAAATATTTTTTTTATTTTTTTTGAAAAAATTTGTAACCTTCACATCACCTAAATCTTCAATTTCAATATAATTTTTCGCATAGTTGTTTGAAATTAATTTAGGAGCTTTAATTTTGTTTTTTAACAATAATTTATTAATTGCATCATAAATTAACAAATTTTTATTTTTCTCTTTTTTGCAAAAAACTATAACTGATTTATCAGTTCTATAAAAAGATCTAAAAGATGCATCGCCTGATAATTTTTGTAGATTATTTAATTTCATTAATAAACTTTTCATTGTTTGACGAATAAATTGATAAAAATCGATTGTTTAAAGTTTCATCGTATTCAAAATATAATTCATAAATATTTTTAGGCTTCTGAGTTTCTAAAATTTCAGGCCACTCAATAAGTGTTATTTGATTTGAAATATCCTCAAATATATCAAGATTATTTAATTCTTCTTTTTTCTTAATACGATAAAGATCAAAGTGTTTTATAATTAATTCCTTTATTTGGTATTCATTTAGTAAAGTAAATGTTGGAGAAGGTATTTCTTGAACTTTAACTTTATTTTTTTCCTGCAAAAAATTAATAAAGTATTTTATGAATGTAGTTTTTCCAACTCCAATTTCACCATAAAAAAATAAAACATCCCCATTTTTAATTCTATCTGAAAATAATTTTGCAATAATTTTAGTTTTATTTTCTTCTGAAATATCAATTTTGCTACTTTTAGTAGCGATAGGCATCTGGTTTAAATGGCCCTGTTTGCTCAACACCAATATATTCTGCTTGTTCAGCAGTCAGTCTAGTTAATTTTGCTCCAACCTTTTTTAAATGAAGTTTTGCAACCTTTTCATCCAAATCTTTAGGAAGCACGTAAACTTTATTTTCATACTTATCGGAATTCTTCCATAATTCTATCTGAGCAATTACTTGATTAGTAAAAGATGCGCTCATAACAAAGCTTGGATGTCCAGTAGCACAACCTAGGTTTACAAGTCTACCTTCTGCTAGTAAAATAATTCTTTTTTTATCATTAAGTTCTATTTCATGAACTTGAGGTTTAATTTCAGTCCATTTATAATTTCTTAGTGCATCAACTTGAATTTCGTTATCAAAATGACCTATGTTACATAAAATAGATCTATCTTTCATTTTTCTAATATGATCTGCAGTGACAATATCTTTATTACCGGTAGCAGTTACAACTATATCTGCCTTATCTATAGCTTCATCCATCAAGACTACCTCATAGCCTTCCATTGCAGCTTGAAGTGCACAAATTGGATCAGCCTCAGTAACCATTACTCTAGCACCACTTTGTCTTAAAGACGCAGCGCTCCCTTTTCCAACATCTCCAAAGCCTGCAACTATAGCCACTTTTCCTGACATCATAACATCTGTTGCTCTTCTGATTCCATCAACCAAACTTTCTCTACATCCATACAAATTGTCAAACTTCGATTTTGTAACTGAGTCATTAACGTTTATTGCGGGAATTAATAATTGTTTTAGGTGTTGCATTTTCTTTAATGCCTTAATGCCTGTAGTAGTTTCTTCGGAAACACCTTTAATATTTTTCAATAAATCTTTATATTCTTTATGCATTAAAGCTGTAAGATCTCCACCATCGTCCAAGAGCATATTAGGCACCCAACCCTCTTTCCCTTCAATTGTTTGCTTTATACACCACCAATATTCTTCTTCGGTTTCCCCCTTCCAAGCATAAACTGGTATTCCTGCTTTTGCTATTGCTGCTGCTGCGTGATCTTGGGTTGAAAAAATATTACAAGAAGACCATCTAACTTCAGCGCCAAGTTTAACTAGAGTTTCTATAAGTACTGCAGTTTGAATTGTCATATGCAGACATCCAATAATTTTAGCTCCCCCTAAAGGTTTTTTTCCTTGATATTCCTCTCTTAATGCCATCAAGCCAGGCATTTCACTTTCAGCAATTGATATCTCTTTTCTACCAAAGTCAGCTTGATTAATATCTTTTACTTTAAAATCTTCCATGCCAACGATTTAAACAAATTAATTATAAAATCAACTTTAGATTTTAACCTTTAGGCTTCTGGAAAGTTAATTTCAATTCTTGCACCTTTATTTTTATTATTAGATGCTGATATTTGCCCATTATGAAGCTCTACTAAATTTTTTACTATATTTAATCCAAGTCCTGAGTGCTCTCCAAAATTTCCAGGTCTATTGCTATAAAACCTGTTAAATATTTTACTGGTGTCTTTTTCGCTAAACCCAGTACCCTCATCAGATACAATAAGGGCTAATTTACCATTTTCTTTTTTTAAAATTTCTACAATGATTTCTTGATTGTTTTTACTAAATGAAATTGAGTTTTCTAAAAGGTTTGCAATTATTTGTTCAATTCGATTCTCAATTCCAAAAATAGAATAATTTTTAGATCCATTTGTCTTGAGTTTTATCGCTATTGATCTTTTGGTTTCATAAATACTATTAAAATCATCAACAACAGATTTGGCTATATTAACTAAATCTATTTTTTTCATTTTTTCTGTTGAAATTGCAGCTTCATCTTTAAGCATTTGAGAGTAATCTGTAATTAATCTTTCAATCCTCTCAACATCATGGGACATTATATTGATTAATCGATCTCTTTGATCTTTATCTTCAGTTTCGGCAATTAAGTCTGAAGCACTTTTTAATGATGCAAGAGGGTTTCTAATTTCATGTAATAAATCAGTCGAATAGTTTTCAGCAGTCGTAATTCTTTTCTTAAGTTCTACAGTCATTTCATCTAAAGAATTTGATAAAACACCCAACTCGTCGTTTCTATTTTTAAAATTTTCTAAACTTGAAGGTTCATTAATTTTATCTTTAATTAACTTAGTATACGTAACTAAATTTCTTATCGGCTTTAAAAAATATCTATTTAGGACAAAAGAAAATATTAAAATTACAATACCTACAACTATTGCAGTTCGAAAAATAAATATTTTTCTCTCATTTATTGCTGCTTTTATATCATTAGCATTTTCACTTAATACTAAGTAGCCGACTGTTTTATTTTCTTTTACGATATTTTTAATTGTTAATAATAAAAATTGGTCATAATTATCCTCAGTATACGAAAATGGTTTACCAAATTCTTTTGAATTTGAATAAAATGTTAATTTATCAATTACACTAATTTTTTTCTTATTCGTTTTTTCAGAGTTTTTTTGAAGTTTTTCCTCTGTTTTTTGATTTAAATTATTCATTTCAACAACATCAAGTCTTTGAGAGAAAGCTCTTGGATCTAAATCAATGGTATCTGTATCACCAATTAGATTAAATTTATCATCAAATAATTGAACTCTATCTAAATTTTGAAAAAGAAATCTTGTAGAAATTAAAAATTTCCTAACATCAGTTTCATTAATGTTTACTTTCAATCTATTAATATTTTCTATAGTGTTATTTATAGTCCTTACGTGAATACTAGACTTATTCTTTATAAGTGTTGGTTGAATACTATTTAAATATATTAAGGTTAAAATACCAAAAATTAAAAAAACTAGAAAATTAATAAATAAAAATTTTTTTAGGATAGAAAGATTTTTTAAAAAATTACTCAACATTATTTAATATTCCAACGATAACCACTTCCATATCTTGTTTCAATCGCTGAAAAATTACTATCAATCTTTTTGAACTTTTTTCTAATTCTTTTAACATGACTATCAATAGTTCTATCTTCAATATCAGTATCTTCTCTATAAGCAACGTCCATTAATTGAGATCTTTCTTTTATAATTCCAGGTCTTTTTGCCAATTCTTGGACTATTAGAAATTCTGTTGTTGTTAATTTATCAGGAAGCTGTTTTCCATTCCATTCACATTCAAGTTGAGAGGGATCTAATTTTAATTTTCCATGAGAAATAATGTTTTTATTTTCCTCTATATTATTCTCTTTTTTTCTAAGTTGAACTCTAATTCTTTCAATAAGAACTTTTACAGAAAATCCACCAGACTTTTTAACAAAATCATCGGCACCAAGTTTTAGACCTAACAATTCATCAACTTCTTCATCTTTTGAAGTTAGAAATATAACAGGTAAAGAAGTTTTTTTTCTTAATTTTTTGATTAATTCTTCTCCATCCATTCTAGGCATCTTAATATCAACAACTGCTAGGTCAGGGGGAGTTCTAGATAAACCAATTAATGCGCTTTCGCCGTCAAGATAAGTCTGAACTTTAAATCCTTCTTTTTCTAAAGCAATACTTAAGCTTGTTAAAATATTTCTATCATCATCTACTAAAGCAATTGTATGAGTCATTATTTATATTAAAAATACTAAATTGTTTAAATTTGGGCAATTGAATGTTTGCTAATGTAACTGCCCCCAATTATCTCCCATATTTACATCAACTAATAAAGGAATAGAAAAGGAATGTAGATCACTATCTTTAACGCTTATCATTGTATCTTTAATAAACGCTAAAGATTTTTTTGAAGAATTAATATTATCTTCAAAAATTAACTCATCATGAATTTGAAGTAAAATTTTTAGATCAGTACTTTTGTTATTTTCTATTTCATCACTAAGTCTTATCATTGCTAGTCTCATTATTTCAGAAGCCGATCCCTGTATAGGTGCATTGATCGCAGCTCTTTCTTGAAAATTTCTTACATTAAAATTTTTATCATTAATTCCAGTTATATGAGTTTTCCTTCCAAAAATATTTTGAACATAGCCACTTTTTCTACAAAACTTGACTGTATTTGACATATATTCTTTTATTTCGGGGAACTTTAAAAAGTATGAATTTAAAAAATCTTCAGCTTCAGTGTTTGAAACGCCTATTTGTTTTGCAAGTCCATATTGCGAAATACCATAAATAATCCCAAAGTTTATTGCCTTTGCTTTTCTTCTCATATCAGGACTTACTTGTTTAATATTTACTCCAAATACTTGGCTTGCAGTTAAAGAGTGGATATCAATATTATTTAAAAAAGCTTTTTTTAGCTCTTTTACATCCGCAAGATCAGCAAGAATTCTCATTTCGATTTGATTGTAGTCTGCAGAAATTAAAATTTTATTTTTTTCAGCAATAAATGCTTTTCTTATATCTCTTCCTTCTTCTGTTTTAATTGGAATATTCTGTAAATTAGGGTCACTCGATGCCAACCTTCCAGTTGTTGTTGCTGCAAGTAAAAAAGAAGTATGAATTCTTTTTGTAATTGGATTTAAATATTGTGGTAATGCATCCGAATATGTATTTTTTAGCTTGCTTGCTTGTCTCCAATCTAAAACGAGTTTAGGAAATTCATTGCCTTTAAATGCTAAATCCTCCAAAACACTAGCGCTTGTTGCAAAACTCCCCTTTTTTGTTTTTTTTAAAGAAGCAATTTTAAGATCGTTATACATAATTTCACCAAGCTGTTTGGTAGATGCAATATTGAATTGCTTTTTTGATATTTTGAATATTTTTTTTTCTAATTGATTTATTTTTTTTTCAAATTTGTTAGAAAGTTCTAATAAGAATTTTTGATCAATTTTAATTCCATTTATTTCCATCTTAGCTAAAATTCTTACAAGAGGTTTTTCAAATATCTCATAAATATTTAAAAGCTTTTCTGCTTTTAAAGATTTCTCAAATATTTTATATAAACGAAATGTAATATCTGCATCTTCAGCAGCATAATCCTTAGCAATATCAATATTAACTTCACTAAAATTAATTTGTTTTTTTCCAGTTCCAACTAAATCTTTAAATTTAATAGTTTCATGACCAAGATGTAGCTCTGATAAAGTATCCATATTATGTCTATTTTTACCAGCATCTAAAACATATGACATGAGCATTGTATCTTCTATGCTCTGGATATCTATTCCTCGCTTTTTAAAAACGATATAATCGAATTTAATATTTTGACCAATTTTTTTTATACTTAAATCCTCTAGATAAGGTTTTAAAATATCTAAAACTTTTTTTTCATTTAAGTTTTTACCTTCTGCATGTGCTAAAGGAATATAGCAAGCCTTTCCTATTTGACTAGAAATCGAAATTCCAACTAAATTGGCTTGGTGAGGATCTAAAGAGCTTGTTTCTGTATCAATTGCAAATTCTCCAAATTCTTCAGCTTCTGTTAACCAGCTAATTATTTCATTTTCATTATTTATTAAAAAATAATTATCTTTTGAAATTTTAACATTTTTTTTTTGTGTATTTAAATTTTCAGAATTATTAAAGTCCAAATTTCCATAAATTGATATCGCAGAGCTTAACAATCTATTAAATTCCATCTCTCTTAAAAAATTATATAACTTTTCTCTATCAACCTCTTTCATCTCAAACTCTTCTATTTGATTTTCAACAGGTACATCATTTTTTAAAGTTACTAATTTTTTACTCAGGATTGCTTTGTCTTTATTTTGAAGCAGGCTTTCTCTTCTTTTATTTTGTTTAATTTTATTGGCATTTTTTAAAAGATTTTCTAAATTTCCATATTCATTAATTAACTCTGCTGCTGTTTTAACTCCAATACCCGGTACTCCTGGAACGTTATCTGTACTATCTCCAGCTAATGCTTGAACATCAATTACACTTTTTGGCTTTACTCCAAATTTATTTAATACATCCTCTTCACTAATAAATTTATTTTTCATTGGGTCATAAATTCGAACATTGTTTCTATAAAGCTGCATTAAATCTTTATCAGATGAAACAATTGTAACTTTTGCGCCTTTATCTAATATTTGTTCCACATATGTAGCAATTAGATCATCGGCTTCATAATTTATGAGTTCTATTGACGGCAAATTAAATGCAAGAACTGATTTTCTAATATATTCAAATTGTGGAATTAAATCATCTGGCGCATCTGATCTGTTACCTTTGTACTCTGAATAAATTTCATTTCTAAAATTCTTTCTGGCTGAGTCAAAAATAACTGCAAAATGAGAGGGTTTTTCTAAATTTTCATTTGATTTTGAATCTTCCAATAATTTAAACAACATATTGCAAAATCCACTTACTGCACCGACTGGTAAACCATCGCTTTTTCGTGTTAGTGGAGGCAGAGCGTAATAAGCTCTAAAAATGTAACCAGATCCATCGATTAGATAAAAATGATCATTTTTTTTTACTTTTCTCATTCTTAATTTTTAACCTATCTTAATGTATTTTAATAAGTCTTTATTATGTTGTTAATAAAAAAAACTAGATTAATCTCTTTATAAATAGTAATTAACAAACATGGAAATTGCTAAAAAAATTACTGATAATAAAATATTAAAAATATTAGTTATTACTTTTATTGGTTCAATTTTATTAACCATATCAGCTAAAATAAAAATTCCTTTTTATCCAGTACCTATGACAATGCAAACTTTTGTGGTTATATTGCTTGGTATCACTTTCGGTTATAAAACTGCTGCTCTTACAGTTTGTTTGTATTTGGTTGAAGGAATAGTCGGATTTCCAGTTTTTTCAAATTCTCCTGAAAAAGGAATTGGAATTACCTATTTTGTTGGACCAACTATGGGATACTTAGTTGGATTTCTTTTTGCTACAATAGTTGCAGGTATTTTTTCTTATAACAAAAGCTATGTTGCTAATTTTTTTAAAATACTAATCTCAACATCAATTATATATTTATTTGGAGTTTTATGGCTTGGAACTTTAATTGGTTGGGATAAACCAATAATGAGTTTTGGAGTTTATCCTTTTCTTTGGGCTGAGCTATTCAAAATATTATTACTGTTAGCAATATCTAAAAAAGTTTCTAATCTTAGAAAAATTATCTAGGGGATCTTTTTGACAAAATTCTCTGTAGTGTACGTCTGTGCATTTTAAGTCTTCTTGCAGTTTCTGAAACATTTCTATTACACAATTCAAATACTCTATGTATATGTTCCCATTTTACTCGGTCTGCAGACATAGGGTTCTCTGGTGGTTCAGGTTTTTTATTAGGATCTGCAAGTAATGCTTTTTCAACATCATCAGCATCTGCGGGTTTTGCCAAATAGTCTATTGCCCCTTCTTTAATTGCAGCAACAGCCGTAGGTATATTTCCATAACCAGTTAGCATTACAATTCTACTGGTCTCATTATTTTTTTGAATTTCTTTTACAACCTCAAGGCCATTTCCGTCGTTAAGTCTTAAATCAACTACCGCAAAGGCAGGCTTTTTTATTTTAACAGATTCGATTCCAACTTTTACACCTTCAGCTTGTGAAACCTGAAAGCCTTTTTTCTCCATCGCTCTCGCTAATCTTTCACGAAATGGAGAGTCGTCATCAACTATTAAGAGAGATTTATCATTAAATTCTGTTATTTTTTTCATACTTTGGCTTAGTTCCATAGAGCTCTATATGGAAACTATTTTATCAATTTCAAGAAAATAATTTACTTTACATTGCCCTACTTATCTCATAAATGCTGAAATTATATGGGAATCGCATAGCTATTATGTGATTTTTTTTGTTAAATTTTTTTTAGGAGCGGAGCTAAATGAAAAAATTTAAATCAGTTGAAGAATTAATAAATCAACTGAAACCAACAGAACCTGTTTATTGTATTAGACAAAAGTCTATACATATCGCTTCAAA
>Ga0066377_10000053_pt1 | contig 25346 bp, 40 predicted proteins | sample Knorr_S23_td_Sur_FD_70946 | JGI IMG/M metagenome (GOLD analysis project Ga0066377, IMG submission 70946) | Marine microbial communities from Southern Atlantic Ocean transect - Knorr_S23_td_SurfaceB_ad_5m_LV_B | ecosystem: Environmental > Aquatic > Marine > Oceanic | place: Southern Atlantic...
TAGATATGTACGCATCCACCATACTGCTTTGTTCCAGTTCCTATGCAACCATACTGCGGTAACAAGTTTACCAATCTCTAATGATACACCCATTACAATAATAGGTATAACAGCCGCGGCGAATATAGCCGCTAAACCAGCAACACTATAATAAATTGCTACACCCGAAATAGTGATAGCAGTCAAAAATGTAATTAATCCAAAAAACATACTATTTCCTAACATAATATTTACCTTGGTTTGTTTCTAATAAAAAATACTACTTTATCTAACAAACCGCCACCTATTATCTGGACCATTACGACAGGCGGTTTCTTTAAAGTCTCTTGTTTTATCTTTGTAATTAATTTGCGATAAAACTACTCTACAATACCCACCACCTTGCGGATATGTCATTGCTATCATAACTTTACCATGACTATTGTTATCGTTGCCAAACCATTCGACAACATCACCCTCTGTACTGTTATTTAATGCAAAGAAAACTGCTTGTTCTTGTTTTAACTGATCTTCGTTTGGAAGTTTGTGCATTTTCCAACTAAAGAAATTTGCAACAAGATTTACATAACTGTTGGTAGGTTGATAAGAGTTGTTAGCACTACTGCCTACACTACTGCTTATATATGTTTCCTTATTTGATGCACAGCCTCCTAAAAGACTAATGCATAAACTTAGGATTAACAATCTCCCAACCACCGTGCTCTCCATTTATATCAAGTTTCCTACAGATATAACCTTTCTTATATCGTAGTTGACCATTAATATGTACATTATACCAATACTCTCTACAAGTATCTGCAATACCGCTCTTAACAATCATACTGTTATTCAGATCAAGCCTATCGGAACAAGTTAATACAGTTTCACTACTAACCTGTTCGTTATCTTTGTTTACGATTTTTTGATCTGTGTAACAATACTGAGATTGATCTGCTAATTGTGCCTTCGGAACCGTAGAACTACAAGCACCTAAAAACACAACACTTAGAGCAAGTAACACAAGAGACCTCATGTTACTGCTCCTGATTCTGTGTCTTAGCCTCGTTGATCAATGCATCAAATACTTCTTTAGGCATTTTTAACCTAACGAATGTATAGTGTTTGCCACCCATTGTAAAGTGACCACTTTCTTTGTTTAGATGCTCTCTGATTACAGTATTATCAACTACATATGATATTTTAGTATATGTGTCTTTTACATCATTATTAAATGTAATTTTAGTTTCACTGTTGACTTTACTGTTAATACGTTTCGCAAAGTTATTCATTGCGATTGCATACATCTGCTCTTCAGCCGCCTGTGCGTAAATACTCTCGCCGGCACCACAAGCATATGCATAGTCTTTTGTCCACCAGAACCAACCTTCGGTTCCAGCATCTTTACACTTAGCATACCATTTAGGTTGTGCATAAGTTTCTCTTTCAGCAACAGTAGTCATTGAACTACAAGCACCTAATAGTGCCAACAATGAACCTACAGTTACAAGTTTTAGTACGCCTTTCATAGTGTTTAGCCTCCTTAGCCTATTCATTACAAAAACAGTATATACAAAAATTGATCATAAGTCAAGAACTATTTTGCCAATTTCTCTTCTAAAATTGATTTGATTATTTTGTTCTTTCTCTTAACCAATTCTGTATAGTCTGGATTAGTACTCCATTTGTTTAATAAATCAATTTGTTTGTTTAAATCAATTACACCAGATTCAAGTTGCTCTGCTCTTTCAACCCTAAAGTCTTCATAAGCAGAATGTCTATTAATAATGTCTACCATATCTTGGACACTATCACATTTGGTTTTATATTTTTTTACACCAAATTCTGCATCAGGATTTTCTAAAGGTTTAAGTTGTGGAACTTTTGGATCCCAGGTTCTAATACCAAATAAGTTATTTGCTTCGTGAGCAAATCTACTTTTACCGTAACCTGTTTCCAATACAGCCATTGATATGATAATGTACTTGTGAACTCTGTCCGAATGTGGTCTATGTAAATTTAAGTAGTCTATACATCTGCCAACTGCTTGTATAAATTCAAGATCGTTTGTGTATTCAATACTTGGTTGTAGGAATCCAAATGAATCCCAATCTTTAACCATTTTATCTTCGGCGGCTTTTGTTATTGTACCCACAGTCCATTTATTAGGATGAAACGTTCCTGTTCCAAAAGTAATTGCTGATACTGTTGTTACCAATAAAAATACTTTTAAATAAAGTCTTGTTGTTTTAGGAATATACAACCAACCTTTCTTAATTAATCTTAGCATTTAGTTCCTTCGCATTGTTGCTATTTCTGTTGCCTGTTTCTTGCCTGTTATATCGTCGTCATCTGCAAAGATAGGAACCATATTACTTTTGTGCATTGTAGCAATACCTACAAGTCTACGTTCACCTGTGTACTGCATAGGTTCTTTCTTAGTCGCTGGAGAAAAACTTGCAGTTGATGTAAGACTTGGAATGTGTGGTGTTTCTCTAACTACTGGTGGACCACTATAATGCCATGGTGTTGACATAACTGTTTCAGTTTTACGTTTAGGTTTGTACTGTCCGTGAACGTAATCTATGTATTGATCAATAGTCATAATATGATCTTTCATACCAAGACGTTTCATTTGTTTATTATGCAAACGCAAGTCTTCTGTCCAACGAGCCAATTTGGCTTGTGTAACTTTACGTTTACGCTTTTTGGTATTGATAGTTGTCATACCTCTTACCAAATGCATTGTCATAATATCACCTATCTGTTAAGTTGTTAATTATAACTTTACTATCTTTAGGGGTAAATGTCAACCTTTATCGGTTGATAAAATAAAATTGGTTAACGCTGTATCTGCCATGTCCTTGGACTTTTTGAACCTCGTGTTGCTCAAAACTTGGAAAAAGGACAATCGTGTTGTTTTCCATATATGGTGAATAGTCATATTCTGTGAAGTATAACTTACCACCGGAAAATGTTTTTGGTGATTCCCAAAATGTTGTTACTGCACTAATGACAGCATGATCGGCATGATGTAAGTATTCGCTACCATCTGGATAGTAGTTTACTTGAGTTAAATCTTCGTTCACCATATCTAAATAAGTCATAAACTTATTTTCTTTAAGTTTATCTGTAATATTAAAAATTTGTCTATTAAAATTTAATATATGACTTTGTGTTCTATCTGATTGATAATGCCAGTCAAGACTTAGTCCGACCATATTATTACTTCTTGGATCCCCTGTTTCAGTTTTATCTTTCATATGAGTACGAAGGGATTGTAGTTCTTGTAATATGAGACTTGCTTCTCGAGGACTATAATAGTCGTAAATTATAGTATGTGGGAAAGGACTGTTAAGATTATGAATTCTCATTCCATACTCTCTTTTCTTCTAAAGCGTACCGAGCACCTTCAATATAATCTTTATCTTCTTCAGACAGTACACTCCAAAATTTGGAAATACTCGAGATATGATCGGAAACTTCATCTGCTTTTGTTAAGTGATGATTTGAGTCCATCATATGCTCGAGTTTATCCATTCTTAATTTAATCTTATTTTTAATGCTCATACTTGTATAATACTACAAGTTGCATTAAAAGTCAAGACTAAAATTTATATCTAATGCTACCTAAGATCTGCTGTCCGTGATCTGTTTGAGCACCAGTATATACATTAGTTTGTTCTTTATCATGTAAGTACAAACCAATTTCTAAACCATCCTGTTTGTCAGGTCGTTTAGATGGATCATAATTTGTTACGATATTGTGAACAATACCATAATAATTTCCGTCATATCCTAAATCATCGTTTTCGGTTCTATGTGCTGTAACGTATGTTGATTTAGTTACATTATACATTACACCATAGTCTAAACGATCATCTTTTGTATAAGTTCCTGTGTTCTTATCATCCCATAGTTCAACACCCCAAAGCATTGGAACGCCAAATCTGTGTAATGATCCTCCTACAGAATAACCTTCTTGGTCACCTTTAGTTGTTTCTTCAGGTCCTGTGATACGCATATATGACACTTCTGCAAATCCAATATCAACTGTTGCTGTACCATAAAATACATTGCCGTCATTATCATAACCTAATGATACACCCCATGGTGTTTCTTTCTTTAGTCTATGAGAGTCAAAATCAAATTCGTTATCAAACTGCCAACCACCAAATGCTAACACAGTTTTTTCTCTGTGATCAATTCTGTAGTTTGTTTCTGTATAAATTAGTGGAACAGAAATCTTAGGAGTTTTTGCAAAACCCATTCTCTGTGCATCAGTTTCACCAATGTACCATCTTGCATAGTCATTACCAAATCCAAGTTGTTTTTCTTGTACAGTATTGTTTAATGATGTATCTAATGAATAGTGTGTATCATAAGTCATTGATGCACCTACCCAATCAACTGATAGAGTTTCAGGAATCTCAGTTGAAATACCTACTTGTAATTCGCCTCTCGAATCCCATCCTGAATCGTAAGTTTTATCGTTGTAATAACCTTCTACTTCACCATTAATAAAAAGTCCATTTGGTAAATTAGGAATATTATTTTCTAAAGCCTCTACTCTACTTTCAAGACTTTTGTCGGCTCCTGATTCGCCAGCAAGTGATACTGTCGCAAAACCAAAAAACAAAGCCAACATAAATGTTAGTTTTTTCATTATTATATTTTTCCTTATTTTATTCGAATAAAAAAGACACGGTCATCGTGTCTTCTTTATTAGTTATATTGCACTCTTAGAGTGCAGTTTTAAAAGTGGCACCGGAACAAGGAATTGAACCTCAGTCTGCGGTTTTGGAGACCGTCGTGTTACCACTACACCATTCCGGCATAAAACTGCATTTGATTGTCCTTCTCTAATGATATTGCAACTAAGAGCAACTTTTCTGTTGCCAGGTAAGTTGCCAACCCCGTCAGTTTAGTTTACACTAAGCCGCAAGTGCAAAGTTTTCGTTTGCGTTTGTTGTTTTGCTTGATTTACGGTCATCGCCTACCGGTAACTCCACAATGCCTATTTCGCCAGTCGATCCTACATCACCCCCTCAAAGCACACTCTTAGAGTGTGTTTTAAGTGATTGGTGGAGGTGCCGGGAATCGCACCCGGGTCCTGCTCGTCGTCGCCACGCTTCAACGTTACCCTTTATTTATAACACCTTTATACGGTGATGTCAACTTCTTTTTTAGTTTTTTCTTTGGATTTTGGTTGCCTAATTGGTTCGAGCCAACTATCAGCAATGTAGGCTTGTGGACTTGGGCCAAGCAGTGTATTAATATCATCTGCTTCTATCCACCAAAAATGATCAGTAACTGCACACTGGCAAGGCATTCCTCTAAACTGAAATTGTTCTCCAGCATTAAATTTACCAATATACTCTTTAACCTTAACTATCCTACCTATGTTTTCAGGACGAATAGAAAAGACTATATGAGCAAGGTCACCTTGTTCACACTTCATATTGATACTTATTGATTGATTTATTTCTTGTGAATGTTTCCGGCTACTTTTTTGCCTCGAAAATCAAGTTCGTCATATGTTAGTTCCATACCTTCCATAATATGATCTTCTTGAATCCCTGCTTTTTTAAGTTCCGATATATGTACAAAGATGTCGGCAGAACCCTCTGAGTCAGGAGTAATAAATCCAAACCCTTTTACAGGATTATACCATTTTAATTTTCCATTATGCATATTGTGATGTTTACCCTCTATACAACTATTTATTAGTTTTTGGGTTATTTAGCAAGAGAACAGCACAGAATTAAACTGTGCTGTTATCCTTACTTCTTGAGATTATAGAGAGTTTTTCTTCTCTTGGATTTCCGCTCTTCTTTGTTTTGCAAGTTTGCCAATATTACCTAAGGCTTTTCTTGCTCTTGCCGCGGCCGCTTTCACATTCTTTGTATCAAATGCTTCTGCTTCTTTCAAGTAACTTTCATATTCAGCAATAATTTGCTCATGAATTGTAGACATATCGTTCTCCTGTAATGTGTTTATAAACAGTGCTCCAGAATTTAGCAGTTGGGATGTCATGAACATAATCATTTTTGTTATAATCATGTTCAATAATAATTGGTTTCAAACCTAAGTCTTTTCCGACTTTAGCGTTTTCAACTTTATCCTCTACCCACCAGGCCCCTGAACCTTCATACTTTGCAAGTGCTTCACGTTTATCTGCACCTGTTGGTAAAAAGGTTATATCGGATATAGTGCCTTCTCCAAAGACATCTGCAAGATTCATTTTGCGGAGTGCTTGTGCTGGCTTATCCTTATGCATAGATGTAATAGCCTTAAACTCATAGCCTTTTTGTTTAAGATCTTTTACTACCTGCACCGAATCTCTGAAAGGATCTAAGAAGCACATCCATGCAGAACGATTAAAATATTCTATCATGAATCTTCCCTTCTCCTCATCGATTGGTTTTTTGTCAAGTGTTTCCATCCATTCCCATACATTGTATTTGGTCGTGTCTTTTTCAACAATACCTTCAATTGCCATAAACTGTAAAAATCCATTTTTCCAGTCTAAGAGAACGCCGTCAACATCAACTAAAATTAATTTGTTACTCATAGTGTTTTGATTCCTGTCGTTGCTTCAATATACTTTTTTGCATGGTCTTTTAAAGTGTGTGTAATAACTACAACACTTCTTTTTGGGATAGAAAGATTTTGTAACGGATCACCGGTCATTAACCATTGTCCTAATACTATACCATTTGGTCCTTGCATTAATGTTAATGGTTTGTGAACTATCCAACTGTCGTCTTTTTCTTCTTCAACACGAGTTACAATTTCCTCACCTGAAGTAAGTTTAATTGAGACGGTGTCTCCTTTTTTATAAGGTGTTTCGACTAACATTTATATTGTATGTCCTGTTCCGTTAAATCCTGTATCTTCAATGTACTTAACAAGTTCATTATATCCTCCAATGTACTTACCGTTAAGTATGATTTGCGGTACAGATCTTGGCGCTGGTAGTCCGTTTGCTTCAAATTCTTCTGTTAATTGTTGTACAGAAATGTCTGTACCAACTTGAATTGATTCATATTTGACATCCAAATTATTTAATATGTGTTTTGCTTTATCACAAAATGAACACATTGGTTTTGAATATACTACTGTTCTCATAGTTTAAATCCTTTAAATGTATCTTTTTCTACATCTTGTTTGACACCGCCAATAATGTAAGACTCGACTTCAGTCTCTTGCGGTGCAACCTGCAAGCCTGCTGAACTTAACCAATGCTGTGTCCAAGGTAGTGGGTTAGTATTAAGTGGACGATCATAAATCGTCTTAAGTCCAAGTGCCTTCAATCTCTTGTTGGCAATGAATTCTACATATGCATGAAGTAAGTTTTCATTTAGTCCAATAATCGATCCGTCTTTAAATAGATAATCGGCCCAACGCTTTTCTTCCTCAACACAGTTACGCCACATTTCATAAACTTCTTCTTCACACTCTTTTGCAATCTTAACAAAGTCTGGATCGTCATCACCTTTTGCCCAGTGTTTAAGAATGTGTGTAGATAAGTTTAGGTGTGTTGCTTCATCACGTGCAATCAATGAAATGATCTTTGCAGATCCTTCCATTAGTTTTAATTCTCCAAATGCAAATGTACAAGCGAATGATACATAGAAACGTAAACCTTCAAGAATGTTTACTGTCATCATTGCTTTATACAATGCTTTCTTTACTTCATATATGTTGCCTTTACCTTTATTAAAGTAATTGTTAGCAATGTCATAAAAGTTATCATATTCTTTTGTTACACTAATTGCACGTTCAATAATTCTATCATCATCAAGGATAGTATCAAATACTTCACTTGGATTAGCATAAACATTTTTTACAATATGTGTATAAGAACGTGAGTGAATAGTTTCAAAGAAATCCCATGCAACAATACAACTTTCTAATTCTGGGTTAGAACAGTAAGGTAAGAAAGCCAAACAAGGTCCGCGGCCTTGTACACTATCTAATAGTGTTTGATATTTTAGATTAGAGGTAAAGATGTGTTTTTGTTCAGGTCGAAATTCTGCATAATCGCTTCTGTCTTTTTGTAGCGATACTTCTTCTGGTCTCCAAAAATAACCAAGCATAGTTTGGTTAAGTTTATCATACTCTGGATATCTAAATGTATCATATCTTTGAGTATTTTGATCTTCTCCAAAAAACATAAACTGTTTAGTGAAGTCCACTTTATTCTTGTTAAAAACTGTTTTCGCCATTGATAGTTGTTCCTGTTCCTCTAACTTTTATACTATAATATACTATGTTTACGCCCTTGTCAAGAACTAAATTGCACAACTATCACAAACTTCTTCTTCGTTTTTCCCAGTTGCTTGTTCTTGGATAAGTGGAGTACTTATCTCTTCTTTTGGTTCTTCTACGTCATCAGCACCTTTAAAATCGTAGGTGTTTTGATAGTAAGAAGTTTTCCAACCATACTTGTATGTGTTCAACAAGTCTTTAAACATAACACTCATTGGAACTTCATTATCTTCATACTGTAAAGGATTATATGACCAGTTACCGCTAATGGCTTGATCAAAGAATTTTTGCATAACAGCAACAATATTAATATAACCTTCGTTGCCGGGCATATCCCAAAGTAGCGTATAGTTATTCTTTAGCGTTTGATACTGCGGAACAATCTGCTTAAGAGGCCCTTTCTTCGACTTCTTAACGGACAAGAATCCACGTGGTGGTTCAATTCCGTTTGTCGCGTTCGACACAATGGAACTGCTCTCCGATGGCATCTGTGCGGACAGTGTTGAGTGCCGTAAGCCGTGTTCTCGAATAGACTGTCTAAGACTCTCCCAATCATACTTTAATTTAATATTACATACTTCGTCTAAATCTTTTTTGTATGTGTCGATTGGTAAAATACCATCTGCATACTTTGTTCTTTCGAAGTATTCACATTTTCCTTTTTCTTCTGCAAGATTATTAGAAGCAGTTAACAAGTAATATTGAAATGCTTCTGTGAGTTCATGCACTTTAGTAAGTGCTTTCTTATCGTTGTATTTAACACCTTGACGTGCCAAGTAATGTGCTAATCCGATATAGCCAATACCTAATGAACGTCGAGCCTTTGTAGATTTCTCTGCGGCCAATACTGGATACTTTTGATAATCAATAATTTCGTCTAATGCTCTTACTGCCAAATCACATAGTTCTTCAAGATCTGTTAGTTCTTTTAAAAGTCCTACGTTAACAGCAGAAAGAATACATAAAGCAATCTCGCCTTCTTCGTCATCAATGTGCTGTAATGGTTTTGTAGGCAATGTGATTTCTTGGCAAAGATTGCTCATGTAAACTGTGTCTTTAAACGAACTGTGTGTGTTTGCATGGTCTACATTCATTAAGTAGATACGTCCTGTTTCAGCACGTTCTTTTAGTAATGATGAGAAAAGGTCCATTGCTTTTACAGAACGTTTTCTTTTTGTTACATCTTTTTCATACTGCTTATATAATTTTTCAAACTTGTCTTGATCTGCATAAAACGCTTCATAAAGGTCTTCCACTTCATGTGGCGAGAAAAGAGTTATATCGCCGTCGGATAATAATCTCTCATACATTAATTTGTTAAGTTGAATTGAATAATCTAATTTGCGTACACGATTGTCTTCTGTTCCTTTGTTATTTTTTAACACAAGGACGTCTTGAATTTCATAGTGCCAAAGTGGGAAATGAACTGTAGCACTACCTCCACGTACACCATTTTGTGTACAACATCTAACAGTACTTTCAAATTTCTTTAGGAACGGAATGATACCTGTGTGTGCTACTTCTCCGCCTCTGATTTTTGAGTTAATCGCTCTGATTCTACCAGAGTTAATTCCGATACCTGCTCTCTGGGCAGTATAACGTCCAATAGCCATGTCACTGCTAAAAATGGAATTGAGAGTATCATCGCTATCAACAAGAACACAAGAAGCAAACTGACGAATAGGAGTTCGTACACCAGCCATAACGGGTGTAGGGATATTGAGTTTAAAAAGCGAGGTCGCGTCATAGTATCTCCTTACATAATACAGTCTATCTTCTTTAGGATAGTTTGCGAATAGTGTTGCCGCAATCATCATATACATATGTTGTGGAGTTTCAAACAGTTGACCTGTACTTCTGTCTTGGCATAGGTACTTGTCTACAATTTGTCTTAGTCCTGCGTATGTAAAATTTTCATCGCGGTTACGTTTAATATATTTGTCAAGTTGGTCAATCTCATCTTCGGAATAGTTGTTAAGAATATCTGCATCATAAACGCCTCGTTCAATGTTAAGTTTAATCATTTCTATTAAACTCTTTCCTTTAAACTCTCCGTAGACATCTTTGTATGTTGCATAAAGTAAAAGTCTTGCCGCAACATATTGGTAGTTTGGATTTTCAAGTGTAATCAAATCGTTTGCAGATTTGATCATAATATCTTGAATCTCTCTTGATGTCATACCATCATAAAACTGAATGTGTGATGACATTTCAACTTGTGATGCACTCACACCTGTTAAGTTTTCACAAGCAAATTCTACTACTTTATGGATTTTGTTGACGTCTAATGGCTCACTTGTGCCATCTCTTTTTACAATATTAATACCTGTTCCGTTTGACATTCTTGACTTCCTTTAAATTACAAAAAATATTTAGTGGATTGCTGGCATCTGGTAAATCTTTTGTGAAATCCAGTTGTTTGGTACAGCATTCCTATTCATATAACGACCTTCCTGCGGTTGTATAACAGTGTCATCAACAGCCAAAAGTAAAAAGGTTTCGCTTGTTTCGTTATCTGTACTAATATGTATCTCGAAATCACTCTTAGAAAACCTTTCAGTTAATTGCAAAGTATAACAGATTCCGCAAATAATGCAAGTGTCTGTGTAACCGTTTTCTTTAATTAATTGCCATGGGTCCAACCAAGTTTGTTGGTTCCACATATCTATTCCTTTATTATGGATACGAGGTGCTTTACTGTAATACATTATTACTTCGTCAAAAGGATTGTCAGCAACATTAAGGCGTTCTCTGAATTGACGCCAGGATCGTAATCTATCTTCAAATACTTCTGAAAACATTAGAACTAATTTATAATTTTGACTTTATATGAAAAGGTTGCGTCTTCACTTGTAACAGTATTTTTCATTCTGATTCCTACAGTATCATTAACAGTATCTGTGTTCAAATCAAACAGTTGTGCCTTAAGTTCTAATACTTCCGAAAAACTTAGTTCGCCGTTATAATCATAAGTGTCTGAGTATGTTACTGTATCTGTTGTTTTATTAACAATAACTTCTAAAACACCTTTTCGCATTGCATCAACTTGATTACTTTTGTAAACATATTCGATTTGATATGTTCTTGTGAAGTCGCCTGGTAAGTTAAAAATAGTTGTAAATGTATTTTGTTGTCCTGTGTTTAATTGATTTGTGTAAACATATTCACTTACTAATGGGCCTTCAATCTCTGAAATGTAGGCAACGTTATTAAACGCAACGTCATTCTGTAAGTCATTTGTTCTGCTAAACCAATCATTAACACTTAGGTTTTGATCAACATCTGATTTAATAATTGTATAAGCCGCCGCTGAACTTGTACCGCCATTGTTTCCAACAGCATAAAATTTGTTGTTTGAACTTTCGTTGTAGTGTCCTGTTTGGAAAATAATTGCATTTTTATCAATGTTATTAAAATTACAATGATTAAAAGTATTTCTTTCAGGTCCTGTACTTTGGCCGACGTTACCTATTACAGTGTTCTCTCCAAAGTGAACAGCATAACCTAAAGTATCAAATAAACATTGTGACCATCTGTTTTCGTAAATGTCAAAGTCTGATTTGATTCCATAACCCCAACCTTGAATTTTAACATTTTCAAACTTGTTGTTAAAACAACCTACTACTGTACTTAGGTTAGATAGTTGAATAGCAATGTTTCCTGCGTTAACAGTATTACCTGAAGTCCAAGTTGATAATAGTTCTAAGTTTCTAAACAAACTGTCTTTACAGTTTGTAAGATTTAAACCAACAAATCCGTTTGTATAATGAGAAAGCGTTAAGCCTTCTAAAGAAATGTTTCTTGCTTGGTTCAATGATGTTGTACCTGCATCATTATCATATGAACCCGGAGTACTTGTATCGTTTACAGTTTTAAAGATAGGCTTGTCAACTGTTTGATTAATAATAGTTTTACCTTGTCCTGCTCCCACAATGTTTGTGAAAGGAGGTAGATAAATTGTATCATTAATAGAGTATGTACCTGCTTCAATATGTAAAACAACTCTACTTGCTGATGTACCTTTAGTAGCAGTATTAATGTATAGTTGATCTATTGCTCTTTGTAAAATAGCAGTGTGATCAGATCCGTCACCAGTACCACCGAAAGCACGTATAGAAACTATGTCGTCTAATCTATCTTGGAGTGTACGTTTGATTGGACCACTTACTGTAGCACCTGTTTGAATAGTAGTATTTGATTTGTATGTATACTGATCTGCAAGTGTGAATAAGTTATCATTTTCTGTAAGAATTTTAGTATTACCAACAGCAGGCGAACCTTCTGAAACTGCACCATTACCAATGAATAGTTCTTGTGCATCAACTGCCCAACCAAGTTCTCCGCCTGCTAATTGCGGAATACCTGATCCTGTATTCTTACGTCCTCTACGAATTTGTATACGTGATATTTGTACGACTGCCACTGTTTACTCCTTATTACAACTATTTATGCGAATTTGTCGTAATACTGATACACTCTATCCCACCATTTAGATTCCCAATGTTTAAATTCGTCTGGTGTAAGGTCAAACTGTTGATATTGCAGGTCTCTACTACACATAAACACATGGCCTTCTTTAATATCAGTACCATACACTTCGTTGTGTGCAAGAGCATAGGCTACAAGTTGTAGATAGTAATCTTCAACCCATTCTTTTTTCTTAGGTTTATTAGTTTGTTTAAAGTCCATGATAGCCGGCTGGCCTTTGTATGTTCCTACAAGATCAGTCGTTCCTGCGTAAATTTGAGGGTGATACAGGTTGATTTCACTGCCCCATATTTCGTCTACATCTACCATAGCATTATCTCTAACTTGCTCGGCCATTTTGTGTGCTTGTTGCGAATATGGGTTACTTCCTGGAGTAGGCCATTCACCTGTGTCAATATAGTCTTCAAGGTACTTGTGCATACGTGTTCCAACACCAGCGGCTTCAGTTACAATTTCTTGTGCTTTCTGCTCGCCTACACGTTTTTTCCATGCAATAAGATGTGTTTTATCTTTTGTTTTATCTAAGATAGTTGTTACACTTGCAACAGCATTGCCGTCTGGACAAGCATACAGTCTTTTGCCGTCTACTTGCTGTCGTTTGATTTCTTCATACAGGTATCGTTTAGTTATTAATGACAAAATTATTTCCTTTTATATTCTATATCGTAGACTACTGTGCGTCTAATACTGTCTGTAGGGTATACTCCGTGCCATACTCTACCGTCGAGACAGATAACTCCGCCTTCGACACTTGCAAAATGATCAGGATGTTGAAAGCCACTTGGTTCTGGCATGAGTGTCCAAAGCATTCCGTTAAACTTATTTCTTGTGTTATGTAAAATAGGAACAGTATCTAAATGTATTACTGCACTAAAAGTATTCTTATTCATATCCCCTTGATGCACATGAAGTCCTTGGTATCCACCTTTTTGATAATAGATTATCCAAGACTCAATGCATTTAAAATCATAAATGTTTTTAAACTCAAATTGTTTTTCAAGCCATTCAAAAAATCTATCTTGGATTCTTTGATATTCATGATTGTCTTTTGGAATATAAATTTGCTCACCATCAACTGTTGTGGTGCCTTGGCTTTCATCGTCCGCAATTATCTTATCGAATAGTACTTCGAACTCTTTGTATTGAGGATAGTGTGAGTGCAAAATCCATTGCTCACCAATTTCTTTATAGTTTTGAATCATTTCGACCTTCATTCATAACGTACACTATACAGTACTTACGTAAAAAAGTCAAGTGTTTATTTTATTGTGACATAGCATTGGCTGTTGCTGACTTAGCCATGTTGTCTACTGTGTTGTCTTGAGCAGGAGCCTGAGGTTCTTCACCACCTTTAAGTGTTACTCCTTCGGGATCAAAACTTGATACAAGTGATTTGATTTGTGGATCTTGATCGTATGCGGCTTTAAATGTGTCTTGGTTATATTCTTCAGCACCCATGTTATCCATGTACTTGTTGAGTTCGTCCCAAGACACTGTTGCCTTTTTGTTTTTTACAAGAAAATTTAAGATTTTCAGCAGATTGGGTGATGCTGATTCAATTACTTTTTTTTTGAATCACTTAGGATTGACCCAAGCCTTCTGCTTCTTTCGATTGACTCACGTTTTTCTCTACCGGCTTCCTCTTCGCCACCAGCCGCAGGAGCCGCCGCGCCAAATTCATCTTCGCCTTCTGCTGGAGCCTCTGCTTCTGCATCTGCATCAACTGTTGGTTCCATTTCTGGCTCTTCTGCTGGTACTTCATCGCCCATAGTCTCTGGAGCACCTTCGCCTGTTAAGATGGCTACGCCACCTGTTAGTGCGTCACGTGTTTGTTCTAATGTTGTGAAAAGTGTTTCAAGTGCTGGCTTAACTGTGCCAATAAATTGTTCTGATTGTTCACTGCCCATTTCGTCTCGAATTTTATCGCCAATTTCGAGCATTGATTCTGTTTGCATTTCTGCTGTGTCTTCCATCCAGCCTGTAATTCTATCTACCATATCTTTAGCCGCCATTACAAGTGTTGCCGCTTCTTCAGCACCTTCTGTAATTGCTTCGTCGGTATCTACATCGCCTTCAACAATGTTTGCTCTTTCTTCAATTGCCTGATTAATTACTTTAAGGAACATATTTGTTTTCTGATACTCATCATTGTTTACAGCATCAAAGGATTCGTTAGTTTCAATATCGCTTAATTTAGTACGCAATTTGTTACGAGCATCTTGAAGTTGCTCTGTGGAAAATGCATCAACATTGATAGTTTCTCCGAAACGTTGCTCGAGACTCTCATTTAAGCGTTTCGCTGTAATTGGTTTTGTAAATTGACTAACTTTCATTATACTGTTCCTTTAACTATATTTATTTATCAAATATGTAGTTTTCAATTTGGTCTTTAATGGCCCAACATTCTTCAATTGCTATCTCAAAACGCATCAAAGCCGCATCTTTTTTAATATCGTCCTTGGTATGCTCTATAGTATACTTATAAAAAACAGCATCATTGTAGTGTTTGCTCAGTTTATTATCCAAATATTTAATGTTATTTAGTGATTCTGTTTGGTTAGTTGCTACACAATGAGCCATTGCTAACGCAGTAGACTTACTGTGAGAATATCCTATATGAGCCTTTTCTGCTAAATCAAAAACATGATACCCGTGTTTGTTCTTTCTTACAACAGCATTTTTTATACGAATACTATTTCCTTTAACCACAGGGAGCGGAACAGCATTAAGTTCTGCATCAACTATATCTTCAAGGATTTTAATAAGTTCAGGGTTTGTATTCTTCATTAGCCATCACCAAAACAGTTCCATTCTTCACTACTTTACTTACAAGTGCCTTACGTATAAGGCCTTCAATAACGAATTGTTCTCTTGGTGGGTAAGAATATAAAGGAGCAATTTTGTCCTTCATGCTCTCTAACACTTTAGATTCTTCGTTACTTAGTGCTATAGTGAATTTGGTTAGTAGTTCATTTATTTTCATTTACATACCTGTCGCTATTTGCTTTAATATAGGTTCTAAATCTTTTTTGTTATGAACTGTTTTGATTGGCTCGCCCGGTTTTGGTTTGGGATTTTTCAATGTAATTTCTTGTCCCTTAACTGTATCAATCTCAAACTCTTGTTCTTTGCCTTGTTGATCTGGCATTGGAAGAGTTGCTCCAGGCTTTAATACTTGTTGTGCCATTTTGCCAACGGCTTTGTCAGCAACTTTGGCCATTGCTTTATTTGCCATATTAGTTGCCGCACCTTTAGCCATGTTGGCGGCTCCTTTGGCCATGTTGGCCGCACCTTTGGCAACTGCCTTGCCCATTTGTGCGCCTACTCTACCAGCGGCTTTAACTCCGGCACCGACAGCCTTTGCACCCATCTTGGCCGCACCTGCTCCGATTCGTCCTGCCACTACTCCAAGTGCAGGTAGTATTTCGTCTAACTGTTCTTCAGTTAGATGCGGATAACGTTCTTTTAATTTTAATCTCAAGTCTTCTTCTTTTAATTGAAACTCATTGTATTTCATTAACGTTTCCTCTTTCTACTACGTGTTCTTGGTTTAATATTACGCAAGTTACGTCTACCTGATTTGTTAATTCTTGTTAGACGTTGTGTAGTTCCTCTTGCTCTTTTTGTTCTTGCAGATGCAACTTTTATTGCACTGCTTCTTCTTGCTTTTGCCTTTTTAATGTTAATACTACTTTTAATTCTTTTCGGTTTATTACAAGTATCAGGTGATGCTACAATTCTTCCTTTACGTGAGCCTGATGTACAACGATACTTGCGAACAAGTTTGTTGCCTTTGCGGCCCATAATTTGTAAAGCACCTTCTGTTAATAATTCTGATACTCTCATCGTCTTCTACTAATCTTTACTCTTTTACCCTGTGCCGCTTTGTTCAACTGTTGAACCCTTATACTTGCAGGATTTACTCTTTTTGTTCTACGAGCCTTACGTGCCATTCTTGCACCTAATCTTGCTCTTGTTTTTTTCAATCTTATCTTTGCTTTAATATTAGGTGCGGCAAAGCATTGACCTATGCGAGATACAATACGTCCCTTACGTTGTCCTGAAGTGCAACGATACTTACGCACGACCTTTTTACCAGATCTTGCCCAAATTTGTTTCTCTTCCAGAGGTAAGGTTATCTCTTGTACTAACATAGTACTTGTATTTAGTGTTTAAAATGTTTAATTGAAGTTGATAAGAATAACAATGATAGTGGATAGTAGTCCTGCAACAATAGTACCTGCGGCACCTATAACTACTTTGATCATTGATTTGTTTCCGTGTTGGATATCTGAGTGGATGTGTTCTACTTTTTGTTCAATTTTAGAGAGGCGGCTTTCTAACACTTCGTACCTTTGGGCACAAAGATCAACGTGTGCTTCTAAATTTTCTTTTTCTAAACTTGTGGCTTTTGCCATCTTTAATCTCTCCATTGTACCCTGCTCCAGGGCAAATTAGTAAACTCGTTAGTTGGCCTAATTATGATTTATGGATGCCTAATTGTGATGTAAAGTTGCCTATTCTATAATGATATTTATTCTATTGTTCGTGCTCATTATCAGGTAATATAAACAAGATATTACGCTCTTCGTTATCTTTTGTTTTGAACACATTATTATTTATCGTAATTGATTCTGTAAGTCCAGGAATCATAGGTATAAGATCAAAGTCATTAATAAGTGTTGCTTCATCAATACCTGCAACTACTGTTTCTAAGTTAAACTCAAAAGTCCATACTTTGTGTGTTCCTTTGTATGCTGACCCAAAACCTAACTCATCTACTACCTGTTCAGTCATTGTAGGACCTACATCATAGTAAGGGTTAAAACGCATACTCAAACAGTTAAAGAAACTCATAAAGTTGCTCTGTTGATTTACCAACAACTTTTCAGTACAATTATGTTTGTGTTTTTTGGTTTCAGTAATGTCCAATAATGTTTTGACTATAATCTTCATAGTAATACTTATCGGTCATAAAAAAAGGGCGCCTACAAAGTGACGCCCTTTTAAGTTACACTTTATTATGATTATGCAACTGTGATTGTCGCACCGTCTGCTACTGTAGAGTCATTCGCGCCTGCTGTCGCTTCGAATACTTTTCTAACTCTTTCTTGTAGAGATGCCGCAGTATTAGCGTGACCATCCATGATCACTGATACTGTGCCAGCCGCACTGTCAGTTGCTGTGTACATCAATGGGTTTAAGTCATTGATTAATTTGTTTAAGTTACCGCCGACTGTACCGTCGTCTGCTCTTAAATCGATTGCAGTGTTTGAGTCATCCTTAACTGTAATTAAGAATGCTTTCATTTGTGCATGAGATTTAATTCCACCAACTGTAATATCAGCGAAACCGTTTACTTTTGTGATACCTGCCATTTTATTTCTCCTATATGTTTTTCTCTGAGAATGTGTTCTCTCTCTAATGGCAATAAAGCGTTACTCTACGCTCTACTGTTACATTTATTTAGTCGATTTTGGAAATATTACTTCTTATGCTGTGTTTTTGCACGTTTTTCGAGTGTTCTGAGCATACTAACAAAGGCAGGACCGCCTTTTACTATATTATCTATCATCTTAATTGCTGGCAAGTATGCCTGTACAAACTGTGGTGCAACTGGTTTGCCTTGTTTAGCAAGTTCAATGAATTTCTTTGTAAGCATAAGATTGTCTGTGCCTACAAGATATCTATACAGTGCAAGGTCTCTACCTTGTACACTGATATCAGGAACACTTACTGTTGGTTCTGGATCGCTAATCTTAGCAGTTTCAAGATCTCTTACTGAAGCAAGTTCTTCTACATATTGAATTATATCACTTGAACGAAGTTTTGCTCTAACAGCAAACAGTAAACGTGTTACAATTTTTTTCTTGTCTGCTGTTGCTAATCTTTCTAAGTTGAAAATATTACGTCTAACATCTTTATAGTCTGTGTTAGAAATATGAAGTGCATTTTCAATACTTACAAATGTTGCTTGGTCAGTCATTGACGAAGCACGACCTGATGCTAATGCCATCAAGTATCTATTGAATGCCATAACAGGTAATGTTGTTCTTCTACGAACAGTTATAGCCGCTTTTGGATCTTTTAATTTTTTAAGTGTTTCGTCATCGCCTGTGACAAAGTGTGCAAAGTTATACAGGTCAGTTGCATACATTCTAAAATGTTTGTAACTATCTCTGTCAGTGGTCTTTCTGGCATACCCATGTGCGAACGGAGCAAACTGTGGATATCGTCTAAGCAGTTCTAAGGAAAGCAAAGTCAAATATAATCGCTCACAACAATCTGTGTAGGTAAGAACCTTTTGATTGTTGCTATCGCGAGTCATTCTCGCTTCATGTAGTTCCGCCAAAAATTCCATTATGCGTAATTACTCTTCTCTGTACTCTCTGGATTGTACTTTGTTAAAAATGCTTTGATCATATCGTTTTGATCTTTTGCTTTTAATAACATTTCAAGAGTTTCTGCATTCTGCACATCTTTTGTAAACTGACGCTTTACAGCAGGCTTAACTTTATCTGTGGTTAGTAACATTTTAAGTACACTTGCTTGTTGCGGTGTAATAGGATGTTCTTTACCATCATCAGTTGTAACTGATTTAATTGGGTTTGGATTACCACGACTATCAAGTACTTTACCTACTTGCATAATCATTGGTGTTTGTTTAAAATCTGGATCAAGACCAGCGTTGTCGTCATCTGCTGAGTCTGGTCCGCCAATGCCTAAGTCACGAAAGTCATCATCGATTTCGTGCATCTTAACATCGTCTAACATTTCTTTAAGTTTCATAGTTTGCTCCTATCTCATTTGTGCTCTGTTAGCCGCAGTAAATCCTCTGCGATTAACAAGTTTCATATCTCCTGTAGGATCAGACAGCACATATCCTTCTCCCCCAGGTTGTCCATTAATGGTTGCAACTACATCACTATCCTGTGAATCAAGTTGTCCAATAATATTATCTTTAACTTTCATTATGCCATTTACTACGTCCCAAATAGCACTGAATGTATTAATGTTTTCTTTAACGTATTGTGTAATCTTTTCTTGTTTGTTTCTACTCTCTTTAGAGTTAGACAACCATTTAAGGAAATCACGTCCTAAGTTATCTAATCCTGTATCAACTTTACTGTTTGTATAAGCATAAAGGATGTCGGCGAAGTTAGAGACTTTCATTTGTTGCAATTTGCTTTTGTCAAGGAAACTGTCAATAGAACTTGCATTTTTATTAATAAGAGCCTCCAACTTCTTTACCGAACTTTCATCTACCTTTGGGGTGTCTGAAACTGTTACAGGTGGAATAACAAATAGGTCGTTGCCTTGGAACATATCAAACTGTTTCAATGGCGATTCTGTACCGTTTTCGTCAACCACTCTGTGTATTACTACACCAACTGAACTTTGTCCTATCCTCTTGCCAATCTTACTGTCAGCCTTAACCATATACTGTACAATTTGTGGCTTGAACATATACATATCTTGTTCTAAGTTTGGTGTATTAAAATAGAGCATATCTCCTTTGAAGTATCCTCTAAAATTCTCTGGTGTTGCTTTCTCCATTACAGAGTAAGCCTTTTTCATATTAGCCGCCAGTGCTTTAAATCCTTCTGGATTTTTCTGTGCGCCTGGTCTTGCAAGGAACATTTTTTCTACTGCTTCAGGACTTTTGTTTTTACCATCGTATCCTTTTGCTCCAAATCCTCCTTTATCGGTAAGCATAAACTTTCCATCTTCATCGCGTCCAAAAATGACTGCGGGAGATCCGTCCCATTTAATAGTAACTTTTCCTTGTCCGCCACTTGCCAACTCCTTTAACTGTGCTAATGCACGTTTAGCCCCTGCACTACCTTGAAAGAAAACTAAGTCTTCTGCGTGTTGGATACGTGCTTCTGCTTCATATAATTTGCTTTCAACTTTTGTTCTTGTCTGTGCTTTGTTGAAAAGATCTATACCTTGTTTTGCATTGAGTGGTTTAGGATATGTTTTACTATTTGAATACCAAGCATTTTTATTATAAGTCCATGTAACACCTTTTTCATCAGTAAAGGCAGATCCGTCTTTTAATTCTCTTGGAGTTCTAATAGGTTCACCTGACAGCACTCCTCGTTTCTCTGTTCCTTGACCAGTTGTTGGAGTATCTTTCTTTTGAAACTTTGTACCTGGTTTAGGTTTGTCACTTTGCATAGCACCTTTTATTTCACCGGCTGTGTCGCCTACAGATCTAATAATAGAACCAAGGTCACCACCGGCTTTATTGCCAGCACCTATTTTTCCTATTTCTCTACCTTTCTTGAAAGCCGCTTTTGCTTTAGCAAACATACCTGGTCCTTTTTCACCTGGGTTTGTAATCTGCTGAGTAGTAGTTTGGTCGTCATACTTGACGGGTGCTTTTTTTGCAGTTGGTGCTTCTACTTTAAAATCTTTAAACTTCATTTAACTTATCCAATGTATTTCTAAACCATTCACGTCCTTCTAACGCAACTGCTTCAGGTAGTTTTAATCCGTCTTTCTCAAAATATTTTATAGCATCGTCTACCATTGCTTTGTAATTAGGATCGCTTTTAATTTTAGCAACAATAGTTTCAACGCTATCTAAGTCAGCACCTTTAGCATTATCTCCTAATAGATACTGAGCAATCTCGTCTGGGTTTTTAGAAACTGTTTTATTTGTAATTCTATCTACAAGTCCTGTTTGACTATTAAATTTATATCCATGAAACTTTGCAATGCTCGAAATAAGAACTGCTCTGTGCATACCTTTGTAAGGTGTGTTATCACCGGAACCTTTCATAGCAAACTTCATAAACTCAGGCTCGCCAAACATTAAATCTAATTGTGCAAATCCATTTTTAGGATCGCCCTTGATAGGAGTTTTAAAGTGTACGTTGATACCCGACTTTGCTACCCACTGTCTTGGATCATCGTCTGGGTGGTTCTGTTTAACCCAAGCATTAAGTTTAGCAGTTAACTCATCTTTGCTAATTTTGTCTTTATCAACAGCAATATCCATGTCGCCGCTTGTGCTACGGATGCCAGTTGATCCTAACTTATGATCTGTTAGGTTAAACCCAACAATCTTCTCTGCCCACTGTAGGGTAGGATCTACATCTGCTTGATTAATACGTTGTGTTACGGGAGTCCCGTCATCGTTTTTAAAAACGTTTCCACCTTCTTTAAGAATCATTACTGCCCCTTCTTGCTTTCTTGCACTTTTTGAACGCCTCTTCTAAACTTCTTAGGATCACCTGTTCTGATACTATTAATAAACCGACGTTCAAGGTCAAGTGCTTCTTCGCTTCCGTAAGTCTCGTTTATGCGATTAAGTAAGTTTACAGCACTCTCGATAATATTAGCACCTGTAGTAGCAATAAAGGAGTCATTATCCCTATCACGGTGAAGATTGTTTAATTCTTCGAGTATTGATCTGGTTCGTTTTTTCATAATACAGTTTCCTTATTACTATTTATGGCGATTTGCAAATAAATATTATAAAGAAGGAGGGCAACAATGTCAATAAAAGACTTTACCTTTAACGAACGCAGTTTATTGTTCGCTAAATTAGCACAAATAGCATACTTAAAGCCTGAAGATGCGACTAAACAAGTTAAAAAGTTAGGCTTTACAACTGTAGAATTTTACAACATAGACGGTGCCCAAGCATATCGCTTTATGAACAAGCATGATCTTGTGATTGCTTGTAGAGGAACAGAGCCAACAGAATACAATGATATCAAAGCAGATGCAAATGCATTACCTGTCATTGCCGAAACTGTTAGCAGAGTACACAGAGGTTTCAAACAAGAAGTAGATGAATTATGGCCGTTGGTATTGGAAGACCTTAAACGCAAAGCCAATGATAAAAAAGAGATTTGGTTTTGTGGTCATTCATTAGGAGCGGCTATGGCAACTATCATGGCAAGTCGCTGTCACTTATATCCAGATGTAGAACCTGTACAGGAACTTTACACATTTGGCTCGCCAAGAGTAGGTTGGCCTGAATATGTAAAGAGTCTTGGAGTTACACATCATCGTTGGGTAAACAACAATGATATAGTTACACGAGTTCCGTTATGGTTAATGGGTTATAGACATCATGGTACTGAACACTATCTAAACGCTTATGGACTAAAACGTAATCCTACTGGTTGGCAACGTGTTAAAGATCGTTTCCGCGGTATGTGGATGGGTATTAAAAAAGGAACAATTGATAACTTCTCAGATCATAGTATGGTTGAGTATGTTAAGCACATTTCTAAGTTATAGTTGAATTATATTTTACTGCTTCTTTAATAAGAGATAAATCAATATTATCTCTTTCTGCTGTTTTTATAATTGCTTTTGTGTCTTTAGGAAAACAGTGTCCGCCGAATCCTCTTTCTTGTGTCACCCAACTGTGACTTTCACCTATACGACTATCCGCTGTAACTGCTTGTCTAACTGCTTCGTAATCAACTTTGGTTTCTTGACATAGATCAAATATCTGATTAAAGAAAGCAACCTTGGTTGCAAGAAAACTGTTTCTAAAATACTTCGCAAGGATTAATGCTTTTGGATCAAACTCTTGAATAGGCTTTTGTATAACCCATTTCCAAAATTCAGTATCGCCGCCGCCTATAAAAGTTTCTTTAGAATTTTGTAAATCTTCTACTGCTGTATTGGCTCTTAGAAATTCAGGAGAGAAACTTAACTTACGATTAGGAAATGTATCAACAAGCATATCCCAACCTTCAAGACTAATTGTGCTTTTAATTAGGATAGGTACACGAGGGGAACGCTCAATAACATCAAATACATTTTGCATTTCACAACTACCATCTTGACGTGAAGGTGTGCTAACACATATAATAACACACTCTGGATTGCCAAAGTCGTTGTAACCTTTCCACGGATCATATATGTTTACGTCATACATATCCTTTAGGAGTTCGTAGTGTGCTTTGCCTACAAAGCCATATCCTGCAATAGTAATCTTCATAGTTTTATTTACTCTGTCTTGCTCTGCAAATCTTTTATTGCGGCTTTTATAGCATCCTCTGCCAATACCGAGCAGTGAATTTTAACTGGCGGTAAAGCCAATTCTTCAGCGATGTCAGTATTCTTAATTTGCTTGGCCTCTTCAAGCGTTCTACCCTTAACCCATTCGGTAAGTAGACTACTTGATGCAATGGCCGACCCACAACCGTATGTTTTAAATTTTGCATCTTCAATTACTCCATCTTCGTCTACTTGGATCTGTAGACGCATAACATCTCCACAGGCAGGTGCTCCTACCATTCCTGTTCCTACGTTTTCTTTCTTGGGATCAAAACTACCTACGTTGCGAGGATTCTCATAATGATCCATTACCTTATCGCTGTATGCCATCTTTCTCTCCTATTTCACAATACTTTTCTTGCTGGGTGAAGAAGTCTTCTTCTTCCCAGTTGGGTGCTTGTCTAAACTGTAAGGGATTGCCAGTGCGTTTTGAATACGCTCCACTGTATTTAACAACGATTGTATCATCTTCATATAGTATCTTGTCCTGGGCATACGTATTTGATACTAATAATGCTAACAGGATCGATGTAATAATACCCATTTGTGACTGCACTCTGGTGAACAAAATATTTTACTCTTATCCGGAGTATGATATATTAAACTTAAAAACCTTTTATTACAAACTGAACAAATAAAAATTGCACTTAACTTAGACACGTCATTCCTCCGGTGCAAGTTGCCAACATTCTAAATATTCCCCTGTTGGCTGAAGATGAGGTTGTAGTTCTATTTGCTTCACTAAACACTCCTGATGTGTATCATACGAACCTATCAACTTTATTATGGGCACATCTCCATAAAGCAGGAAGAATATGAGCCCATACATTATTTTACTACACGTAAATGAGTTTTCTTTTCTATTACGTGTTCTTGATATGCTCGGCATATCATTTGTCTGTTAGTGAGTAACTCCCCATACAGTTGTCCAAACCAAACCTTATTTCGCATAGGCAGTTTGTCCCACCATTCAAACGCTCGTCTTTGAATAGTATTCATTCTACGTATCGCTTCATTCGTTGCCAATCAGTTTCTACTGGTTGGTTGTCTTTTGTAGTTGGTAGTGTGTCATATTTTCTTACTCCTATGCTACTTTTTCTTTCTTGTTTTCAAACCATTTGGTTGCTTCTTCATCCCACTTGTCCATACGCACATAACTCATATAGCGTGGACTTTCGATCATGTTAGGGTCTACGTCTAAGCCTATTCCTTCAAGGAAGTTAACAATGCCAATACGCTCAATCATTTCTCCTGTGCGTTCATGCTCAAGAGCATTTTCAGCAAAGAAGTCAATCATCTCGCCTGCTAATTCTTCTAAGTACTCGTAGTCTTCTTCTGTTTCTACTTTTAGGAATGGAATAACAACTGTGCCAAACAGGTCGCCAATTTTAAGTGTACGCTTTCCGCCTACACTAATTGTAACGCCTTTGTCATCTCCTGGCTCAAGTATACCACTAAAGTCTCCGATGTCATTGTACTTGTGTGTCATAGGTGATGTTACGTTTATGCAATGCATACACTTGACACAATTTTTATTGTCGATACTAAGTTCACTTGTATTAGGATCCAATCGCATA
>Ga0066377_10000056_pt1 | contig 24520 bp, 24 predicted proteins | sample Knorr_S23_td_Sur_FD_70946 | JGI IMG/M metagenome (GOLD analysis project Ga0066377, IMG submission 70946) | Marine microbial communities from Southern Atlantic Ocean transect - Knorr_S23_td_SurfaceB_ad_5m_LV_B | ecosystem: Environmental > Aquatic > Marine > Oceanic | place: Southern Atlantic...
TTAGTCATTGAATATGCTTTAGCACGTAGTAATTCTTGAATACTAGGACGATACAGATTATTTTTCTTTGCTTCTTCTTTTTCTTTTTCGTCTTTTTCTTGTTTAATATTCTTGCCTTTTTCTATTGCTCTTTCTATTCTTTGTTTAACAAAGATAGTTGCAGGTTGTACATGTCCCATAGTGCCTGCAAGTGTTTGCCAATAATCATCTTCTTTCTGATTAAAGTCTGGCATACCATCTAGTAAAAGTTTACAAGAAATTGCACCAGTAACACTTACTTCATAGTCTGGTGCGGCCTTTACACTACGGATATCTTCTTTTGAATAACCATTCTTTTCCATCCATGTGTATACATATGGATATAAGTCTGCTGGTTTATAATTTTGGTAATAAAATTCTCTAGCGGCTTGTGACTTACGATGAAACTCTGCACCAGATAACTTTTCCCAGTCATCCCATTTTGGTGACTCAAGTTTTGCACCACGGCGAGGCGCCGCTCTTGTAGTCTTCTTTCTTTTTGCCAAACCCATCGGGAACTCCTATAATTGTTTTCGAATCAGCTTTGTTAATTTCTATTTAACTACAAAACGCATTTTTTGTCAAGTTTTAACGTTATCCGTGTTATTATCTAAAATTCTTACATCATCTATGATGTCTTTTTGCAATGCATTAATCAACAATGCACTTCTAAACGATGAAGAATTATTTGGCATTGTACTATGCAGTGTTCTTCCATCATACATCAAAACATCACCGGGTTGGGCTAATAGTTGTTGTCCTTGCGACAACAAACGTTCATCATATTCTTTTCGATTCTCTTCCAAATCTTTAAAATCTATTTTTTCTAAGTGTGATCCTGGCAAAAATGCAGTACCACCGTTTTGTAAAGTAAAAGGATCTAGTGGAATAATTATTTGTACACCCAATACTCTATCTACTTGATTATACTTCTCAAATCTATAAGGAGTATCAATGTGTGAATATACTTTTGATGCACCAGGGCGTGTTGTTATACAATCTACTGCATGAATATCCCATTCTCCTGTTCTAAAGATTGCATCAATATGTCTTTGTAATCCCCAAACTACAGGTCTCCACATTTCTTCTGGAGGTGCAGTTGTCCACCAAACATCATATTCTCTTTTTCCATCATGTTCATCATAATAGTTTCCGTCTACTGCGTTACCTCTATGGGCTCTTGCTGGGTTCATTGCCCATCTTTTGAATTGATTTACTGCGATTCCCGGAAGATAACCCCTACAAATCATGTATCCGTCTTGCGGATTATAGTTTGGATACTGTTCCACTGCCTTCTCCTTTAATCTATTTAGATATAATATGATAAATACACATAGAAGTCAAGGAAAAAGATATGCCAAGATTAAGTTTATGGAATCCTCGTAAGGGAAATGATTATAAGTTTATAGATAAATCAGTTAAGGCCCACTTTGAACATGGTGGTACTTCATTGCTTATCCATAAATATTTGGGGTCACAAGATACAACTGATCCAAACTATGATCCTACTAAGCCAGCAATACAAGACTTGCTATTCATGGAGAATCGTGATAGAAAATATGACGATAACATCTATGACTTGCGTGGTGTTTATACAGTTACAGACCAAGATATGGACTTATCTCAGTTTGGTATGTTCTTAGGGAACGACCAAATTATCTTTACACTGCATCTAAATGATATGGTAGAAAAGATGGGAAGAAAGTTAATGACTGGTGATGTAATTGAGTTACCTCATATGAGGGACGACTTATTGCTTGACGAGGATGCTCCTGCTGTGAATCAGTATTGGGTGGTACAAGATGCATCAAAGGCCGCTGAAGGTTTTGATCCAGGTTGGTGGCCACACATTTGGCGTGTTCGTTGTAAACAATTACAAGACACACAAGAGTATGCTGATATTCTTGGAACAGGTGAAGAAGCAGATGATTTAAAAAACATCTTGTCTACTTACAATAAAGAACTTCAAATCAATGATGCAATCGTTGAAGAGGCTCAAGAAAATGTTCCAGGAAGATATTGGGATTATAGAACAAATAATTTACAATATGCAGAAGAAGGTCAACATCCTAAAGATATAGACATGGCGACAGTTGCCAGTGGTACACAATTTCCAAATGAACCAGCAGAAAACACATACTTCTTACGTACTGATTACAAACCTGCAAGACTATTTCAATACAGAGATGATAAATGGTACAAAATTGAAGACAGTGATGGTGAATGGGAAGTTGGACATCACTTGCATCATCAATTTATTAATAATGATGGTGTCGTTAAACTTGAAGATGGTACAACAATCACTGGCAAGGTAAACTTATCTAAAGCAGTGAAACCAAAGGTAGATTAATATGGCGCAGGTAAAACAATCTCATTTTTACGATGAACAAATCAGAAGATACATTTTACAATTCATAAGATTGTTTAGTGGGTTCAGTGTAAAAACAGGAAAGAAAATGAAAGACGGTACAACTGATTATTATATTCGTGTACCAGCAAGATACGGTGATATATCAAGAATAGCCGCTACTATTATGAAAGGTAATTCTGAAAACATCGTAAATTCTGCACCGTTTATTGGTTGTTGGATACAAAGTTTACAACCAGATAGGTCTAGAGTACAAGAACCGTTCTTTAATGATGCTGTAGCAGTTACAGAAAGAAAATTTGATGAAACTACACAAAAGTATGTTGATGAACCAGGCAATAGATTTAACGTAAGAAGACTTATGCCTGTTCCTTATCTACTAAACATGCAAGTAGATGTTTGGACATCAAATACTGACCAGAAGTTACAACTATTAGAACAGATTTTAGTTTTATTTAATCCAGCATTAGAGATACAGCATAATGATAACCCTGTTGATTGGACTACAATTACTACTGTAGAACTTACTGACATTCAGTGGTCAAGTAGAGGTATTCCTGCAGGCATTGAAGACCAAATCGATATTGCTACTATGTTCTTTCAAATACCTATTTGGATTAATCCTCCTGCACAAGTTACAAGACAAAACGTAATTAGAAACATTATACACAACATATATAACTATACTGACTTAGACACACTAGATTATGATCCTGATGCTTTTGAATTCTTTAGTGACTTACAGAAGCAATCAAGTGTAATTGTTACACCTGAAAACTTTTCATTAAAAATTATAGAAGACAACGGAAACTATATGTGTCAGCCATTAAGAAATGGAAACTATGAAGACGGTATAAAATGGGAAGACGTATTAAAATATTATGGAAATTTAGATGATGGCATATCAAGACTTAGACTTAAATATCATGGTAGACTTGAAGACCTTAATGCAGACGTTATAGGTACATTAAGTTCTACTACTAATCCTGAGTTCCTATCATTCACTGTAGACAAAGATACATTGCCTACAAACACTGTAACCGCAGTAGACAGAGTGATAGATGCCGATAAGGCAAAACCAGGCTTCAACGGTATTCCACAACCAGCAGTAGGTCAAAGATATCTTTCTCTTACTTCTGCTACTTCTAGCAGTGTATGGGGTCTAGATATTGATATGAATGATATCATTGAATACAACGGTACAGCATGGGTTAAATCATTTGATGCAAGTTCTTATGACTTACGTGCTTATGTAACTAATACATTCACAGGACAACAATTTAAATTTGAAAATGGTGAATGGTCAGATACGTTCCAAGGAATATACGATGCAGGCTATTGGAGACTAGAACTCATACAGTAAGAAAGTTTGAGAAATGATTAAAGCCGCAGGCGCATGTATAATTGCTAAAGACACAAAAAGAATAATACTTCAACAAAGAGATAAATTTGGTTCTCACCCTAGAAATTGGGGATTTTGGGGAGGCAAAGTTGAGGATAATGAAAATATTTCTCAAGCATTATTAAGAGAAGTCTGTGAAGAACTAAATCTTAACATCAAAAAAGATGTAATTAAGATTTATCCATTAGACCAATATCATTCCAGAAACAAAGATTTTAGTTATTATTCATTTGTTATCGTAGTTAAAAATGAATTCATTCCTAAACTAAACCACGAAAGTGGTGGGTATGCTTGGATAGAGCATGAATACTTTCCAAAGCCATTACACCCAGGCACTAGAAGAACTCTTTTCAAAAAGAATAAATTAAAAGTGATTAGAGAGATTATATCGTCATTATAATTAGTCTCCAAAAATAGTAAATACATGTAGGGAGACACGTGTGGATATTATAGACTTCAAAAAACAAAAATTTATACGTGACTGTATTGAGTTTCTAAAAACAAAAGAAATGTCAGAAGAACTCAAAAAGGTCATTAATACCGCCACACCTGGATACTTAGAATACCTTAAAAAAGGTGAAACTAGTGATACAGTAAAAGTTATAGAAACTGCTATCACTAAAGTAAGACAATTATCTCAAAAAGAAATAACATCAAACAGACAAAAGATTAACATAATAGCATTAAGTGTATTAGAAGGTCTATCAACTGATGATACAAGATTTCAAATAAAAGAAGTTACTGATAGATATAGAGAATCTATAAATCCTGTAAAAGCATTATACTATGACTTACAAGAAATTATGTTTTTATATGATGGTAAGCCAAAAAATAAACATCACAAATTTTTGATAGAAAAGTTTTCTAAAAAAGAAGCATTTGATGATATAATCAATGCTGTAAATAGAGACTTAGAAGATTTAAGAGAATGTAAAACACGTATAGATAATCTAAAAAAAGAACTAGGCTTTTCTAATAGAAGTGAATACCACAAAAAAGTTTTAGATTTATATACAGAAATGAAACAATGGAAAAGATTGTTTAGTAAATTCCCAGAATGGGTCAATGACAATTACACACAAGAAAGTTCTAGTGGACTTATTCAAACATTAAAGAAATTCTTCACATAAAAAAGGGCGCCATAAAGACGCCCTTCTCTTTTAATTTTAGATAGGATTATTTGCCAACTTTGACTTCTACCATGCCTTCGCCTTCTTCGATTTTATCTTTGATTGCGATACCGACATATGCTGTCATTTTTGGATCATGGTCTTCTTTCCATGCTGTAGCGTGGCCACAAGTATCAGAAGCAACCATAATGTCACCTTTTGAAACTTTACCTACTACTTTAACTGGAACACGACCTTGTAGTGCGATTGCTGGGTGAGTTGCGTTATCACCTGCACCTTCGTTCATTAAATACGCTGGTTTCATTGAAACAACACCTGCTAGTTTGTCAATACCATGACCTTCTGCACATGTTACTTCTTTTTCACCACCAAACATCATTACTGTACCTTCTTCGTACTCTGCATCTGCTTCGTAACGTTCTGCAAGGTCGGCATATTCTGCCGTTGTTGCTTTACCAAAGAATGTACCTGCGTTAGTAACATCGTTACCGCCCATGTTTAGGTCGCCTGACATTGTATCACCTGCTTTTGCAACTTTACCTGCTAGGTTAGTTGTCATTGTGCCGGCGAAATCTGCGTCATCACCTAATGCCGCCGCTAGTTCATTTAGTGTGTCTAGAGCGCCTGGGGCACCGTCGATAACTGCTTGTGTGCCTGTTGTAATCAATGCATTAATTGTTGACTGTGCTGATGATGATAATGTTAAAGAACCGTTGATTTCTGTTGCACCATCTAGCTGTGCTTTACCATCAACTTCAATAGCGTTATTGAATTTTACTTTACCATTAAAACTCTTAGAGTTACCAGTTGTACCACCATCACCTTTATCTTGTGATGCAAGAATAGATACGTTACGCTCTAAGTCAGCAATACGTCTTAAGTTTGATTTTGTACCAGTGAAGATGATATCATCACTAGTCATGTCTACTGTACCTGTAATCTCTACGATATTACCGGATGAGTCATATTTGTATTTTTTACCACGGTCAATACTTGTATTCGTAGAACCGTTATGTCTAAATTTTCTTCCCATTAGTGTCTCCTTAATTCGAAAGGCCTTTAGATGACCTTATGTTCATATTGAACTGTAGGGGATTACTCCCCTACATTTGTTAAGTTAAAATTACTTGTAGATAACTGCTTCGATTTCGTCATCCTCTAGTATTAGGTCAGCTATGAATGTAACAGCACCTGTTGATGAGTTAACTGTATATTCATCTTGTCTTAGTAGCTGTCTGTTTAAGAACAGCATAAACATCGCCGCCCCAGCCGCATTAAAGCCTAGCGTTGCCGCTGATAGCGTTATTGCCGCGCCTGAGTTGTTTGATTCATCTGATGCTGAAACAACATACTCTGATGCATGTGACTGTGACATTAGACCTTTAATTGTGTTTTCTGCTGATGTTGACAGTGTTAGACCTGAACCTAAGATTAGGTTATTATTAATTGTAACTTCATTGTTGATTGTTACATCTAAGTCAATATCTAGTGTTGTGTTTGATACATCAATATCGAACACTGTTGTAGATGATGTGTTATTAACTGTGAAGTTGTTATTAATTGTTGTCGCATTGTTAACTGTGAACGCCATATCAACATCGAATGTAGCATTTGTAACATCAATATCAACCATTGTTGTTGATGAAGTGTTATTAATTGTTAGATTGTTGTTGAATGTTGACGCATTATTTACAGTTAGATCCATATCAATATCATATGTATTAGCAGTTACATCAATGTCAACTTTTGTTACACTTGATGAATTGTTAATAGTTAGATTGTTATTGAATGTTGATGCGTTGTTAACTGTCATATCTAGGTCGATTGCTAGAGATGTGTTAGAAACGTCAATGTCAAACAATGCTGTGCTTGATGTGTTATTAACAGTGAAATCATTGTTAAATGTTGCCGAGTTATTTACAGTTAGGTCTAAGTCAATATCTAGACTTGTATTTGAAACATCAATATCAAATAAATTTGTGTTTGATGTATTCTTAACTGTAAAGTCGTTTGCAACGTTAACTGTGTTGTTAAATGTTGCATCTAAATCAATATCCAATGTTGTGTTTGTAACATCGATATCAAACATGTTTGAGTTTAATGAGTTTTTAACAGTAAAGTCATTAGCAACTACCATTGAATTGTTGAATGTAGCATCTAGGTCAACTGTTAAATTTGTATTTGCAACATCTACATCAAATAAACTTGTGTTTGATGAGTTTGTAATTGCAAAGTCATTCTTGAATGTTGCAGAATTGTTTACAGTCATATCTAAGTCAACTTCAAACGTTGTGTTTGCTACATCGATTGCAAATACATTGTTTGATGATGAATTTGAGATATTGAATGTGTTGTCACCTTCAAATGTTACATCATTAGCAACGTTCATTGTGTTGTTGATGATTGTTGGACCAGCAATAGTTGTCGCACCTGTTGATGCAACGATTTCAAATACGTTTGATGTACCGTTTGAAACATCAATATCAACAGAAACTTCCATGCCTGTTGCGTTAACTTCAAATGTGCCTGTTTTCAGAGTTGTCATTGAACCTGAACCTAGGCGTGAGTCAACACGACCGTCTGTAAAGTATAATGTTGTTGAACCTTCTGCAAGGTTGTCTGTTGTATGATTTGAAAGTGTTGAAACTGTACCTGTTACATCACCTGTTACATCACCTGTTACATTACCAGTAACATTACCTATTAAGTTACCAATAAAATCACCTGATGAGTAGATATCTTCTGCACCTACTGACCATCTGTCATTTGATTCGTCCCATAAGAACTGAACGTTTAGGTCATCACCTCTTTCAACTTCGATACCTGCTGATGCAGAAGCGTTGCCTGTTGCATCTGAGTTTAGAAGTAGAATGTTATCAGCTAAATTAATTTGTGATGTATTAATTGTTGTTGTTGTGCCTGAAACTGTTAAGTTACCACCGATAGTTGCATTACCTGATGTAGTTAATGTTGTACCTGAGATAGCATTTGTACCACCAGACATTGCTGATGCCGCCGCTGTATCAACATAGTTTTTGTTAGCCGCGTCTGTTCCTGATACCGGTGTAGCAACTTCTTTTAGTAGGTTTGAATTCATATCAATGTGGTCACCAACTTGAATATCACCTGATGATGTGTTAATTTCACCATCGATTGCGATACCATTAGCTGATGTGATTTGAAGTACACCTGTTCCTGATGTTGCAACTTTTAAGTTTTGGTCTTGTGTTGTTGAAATTTGAATTGTTCCAGAGTCATCGTCAATAACTTTTTTACCATTCACGTAAAGTGATCCTGGACCTACGTAGATATCACGCCACATCATTGTAGATGAACCTAAGTCGTAAGTTATGTTAGCCGCTGGAATAATGTGACCTGTCATATCTAGGTCGCCAGTAACTGCCGCGCCACCCGAAAGTGTCACTGCATTAGTAACTGCTAGTGTTCCGCCTACTGTAACGTTAGATGAGAACGTACCTGTTGTTGAAGAGGACGCCGCACCTTCACGTGCAAGAGGGTAACCACCAGTTGTCGAACCATCGTGTACTACAAGTGTTTTCTTGTCTGTATCGACTGTAACTTCACCAAGTAGGCCAGTAAATGATGAATGTTGTGTCGTTGTACCACGACGGAATTGGATTGCATATGCCGCCATTGTATTTTCTCCCGTCTATAAAAAAATCGATTTCATTTATAAACTATGCTGTATCTGTAACAGCATAATCTAGTGTTATTTATCGGATTTCCTTGTTTAGAGTATGTTTGTATTTAATTTTTTAGATAATTGCAACTTCGATTATTTTAGCACCATCTGACATATCTTGTGTCAAAGACTTCGCAAAAACTGAACGTCCCATGTCTACTCCAGCAACACTTTTTGCGTGTCCGGGAGTATCAGAAGTAACTAATAAGTCGCCTTTTTCTACTGGTCCAATAACTTTACACGGTACCCTACCACGTAAAGCTAGATATGGATGTGTTTTATCATCACCAGCTGATGAATTTAGTTTTAACCCTGGATCTGTAGATATAACACCCGCCACTCTGTAATCGGATGGTGTATCTGTAGTTGTTATCTCTTTATCTCCGCCAAATATAACTACTGTTCCTGGTTCATATTCTGTGTCTGCTTCATATCTTTCAGCCAAGTCAGCATATGTAGCCTCTACAGTATGACCATATATTGTTTTCCATTGATAGTTTGGAGCACCTATGTCATATGTATTGTCTTGTGAAGGAAACATACCTCCTGTTTGATTAGCAAGATATGTTTTTACTTTATCGTCTGTGTAATACTGATTATTACTACCTTCATTTAAATTATCAGTAGTTGCATCAATGATATTACCTGTAATTTTTACATCACCATTATGACCAATATTGAAAATCGCATTTGCTTGATTTACTGTTTGTGTATCTGGATTTTTCTTTGCATAAAATCCAAAATATGAGTTTGATAGTACATTATTAGGATCAACAAAGAAGTTCATATTTGTGACCGCATTAAAAGCCATACCTCTATTTCCGTCACTTGCTAAATCGTAATTTACTTTAATGTAGTTAGGATTTTCACTAGTATAAATCTTAAAATTGTCTGCATCTAAATCACCGCCTAAAGCAGGAGTTGTATCATCAACTACGTCTGTAAGATAACCTGCGTCATTCAAGAATGAACCAACATTAGTTGGCAAACTAGTACCGGTAGATCCGCCAGTTGAACCTGAAATAACATTTGTGTCTGTTAAAAGACCAAAATCTGTTGGAGCATCATAACTGATAACACCAGTTGCGTCATCATAACCAATTTCATTTCCTTCAACACTAATAGCCTGTCTTGCATCTGTGTCTGTATAATATTGGTCTGTGAACGAAATTACACCAGTTGCTGGATCATATGTAAGACTTGAACCTGTAGCTACTGATATAGAATTTCTTGCACGGTCCTCTGTAAAATATTGATTAGTAGTTCCTTCTGATAAATTATCAGTTGTGGCTGTTAGTATGTCACCTGTAATTGTAACATCTGTAAATGTTGCTTGTGATGGTGTAGTTGAACCAATAACTGTTGCATCTATATTACCACCATTGATATCTACAGTTCCATCACCTGATACATCTATAATCTTGATACCATTCTCTGAGTCAACATCGCCTACTAAAGCACCCGTCAATATAATGTCAGTACCTGATATTGCTCCAGTTGATAAGTCACCACCAAAGGTAGACCAATTACTTGATGTTTCTACCCAACCAAATTTTTGATTAGTATCATCACCTCTGTTTATTTCAATACCAACATCTTCTGATGCAGGTCCTGTATGGTCTCCATTTAATAACATAAATGGATCTGCAACTGAAACTGTTTCTGAATTAACCGTAGTTGTTGAACCTTGTACTACAAGGTTACCTGCGATTTCGACTGTACCACTTCTTGTTTCTAAAATAGCGTTATCTGTTGGACCACTATCAAGGAATACTTTTGAACCTTTTAAAAATAGTCTATCACCAAATTTGATTTGTTCTGCCATTTATGCCTCCAATGCTCTCTTTGTATCATATGCATTTTGCAGACGAGATGTTAATACTGCAAAGGTATCAATATATGAAAAATGTAATGGTGATTCTGCTATTGCGAATGAATCTATATCTATTAATTTTATTTTCCTATCTTTTGTTATAACAAAATTAAGAAGATGTACATCTTCGTGTACCCAATATTGTCCTGCAGGTAAAGTGTTAGACTTCCATAAAGTCTTAGAAAATTCTACACAATCTATTTGAATTTGAAGAAAGACTTTTAGTATATCCTCAAGAATATCTTCCTGAATATTATTCTTGAAGTTAGGATTATCTGGATGAAGATATCTATCAACTGTAGAATAGATGTCTAAATATTCCATAGAGTATTCAAAAGAATCTTTAATTTCAAGAATTTTTACATAATAGTCTTTTCTTCTAATAAAATTATAAAATCTCTTGTGATAGTCTGGATAAAGTTGTGAACCATACATTTTTTTGGTGCAAATACCATCTTTTAAAAAAATATCTGCGTACCCACTTGAATGTAATTTTACTGCATCTGCCATCATCATGTTTCTCTCTCAAAGATTGATTTGTTATTAGTATTTATCAGTTTAGGAGAAACGGGCAAATAAAAAAACCCGGGATTGCTCCCGGGTTTTAATGTGTCTAAAGTATAATCTTAAGATTATACGAAAGCTAGATTGCTAACTGCGATTTTAGATACGTAGTCAGCCGCGTTACCTAGAGATGACGCTGTGTTTGTTAGTTCAACATAACCATAACGTGTCATGAATGAAACTACTGGCTCAAAAGAAGCCGGATCAACAACAACACCTGAAGACATTAGCGGAACGTACGGACAATAGAATGCCGCCGCATCGATTTCGCCTGCACCTTTGTAACCAAGTAATACGTCATCGTTTGCCGCATATGTGTTTACATATACACGCATTGTACCGTTTAGTGTACCTACGAATTTTGTATTTGTTGGTGCTTCAAAAGTACCTTCAGTTGTTCTAGCGAATGCTGATGTTGTAGCAGACTGTAGAACAGTTAATGCTGATGGTGAAAGCACAGCCCAGTTTGCCGCGCCTCTACGAGTACGCTGTGCTACTAGGTTAGCTTGTTGGTTGATTAATGTCGCAAGAACGGCATGTCTGTCACCGATGAATGTTGGTTGACCAGTGAAAGTTGCGTTCATGTCATATGTACCACCTGTTGTTGCAAGTGCAGATAGTGAGCCTAAGATTTCTTGGTCGATTTCAGCAGTGATTTCCATTGCTAGAGCCGCCATGATTTCAGCTTCGATATCTAAACCGTGCATTGAGTTTGCGTCCTGTGCCGCTTCAAATGTCCAACGTGCAGATAGCTTTCTTGTTTTAGCTTCTACAGTCTGTTTTAGGACTTGAATTGACATTTTAGAACCTGGCTCACCTTCTAGTGATGCAGTTGCCGCCGGAGCCGCTGATGCGTCACCTGAGTATGCGTTAGCAATTTCAAATGGTGATAATGCTTCGTCACCAGCTGATACGCCAGCTTTTGCTTCTGCGTAACGTACTCTTAGAGTGTGAATTTGGCCTACTGGACCTGTCATTGGTTGTACACCGATGATTTCGTTTGCGATTACTGTTGGCATTACACGACGGATAACTGGTAGGATCACTTTGTTTAGTGTTGCGATGTTACCAGCCTGTGTTGCACCAGCAGTTGCACTTTCGTTAAGTGCTACTTTAGTGTTTTCTAAAACTGCGTTCATTGTGTCACGCTTTGTGCCTTCTAGGCCTTCTAATAAAGCGTCACGTGTTGAATCCCAGTTATTTCCTTCGAAAAGATTTTCCATCTTTTTATCTCCTGATAATTATCCTGGTTTATTTCAATCCAGCTAATTTCTTAAGCTGAATAATTTCGGCATCGCTACCTGACGACTGTGATTCTTCCGTTACTACCTCACGGTCACCAGTATGTTCAGTCACTTTGCCTTCGGTTAATGTTTGTGTTTCTTCTTTAGTTGAAACGTTTTTCTCATCTAATACTGCCGGTAGATACTTCTTGAAAGCAGATTTTAGATTTGAAGTTTTTACTGATTCTAGAAGTTCTGACATAACTTCACGCTTTTCTTTGCCTAACGGTGCTAGTAGACCTGACATAACCTCTTTACGGTTCATCTTGTCTTCTAGAATACGTTGTGCCTTCTTAGCGCCTTCAATGTCAGCTTCTTTGTCAGCGATTACTTTTTCAAGTTCTTCAACCTTAGTAGCTGATTCGTCTAGTTTCTTATTCATTTTAGCAACTTCTGTGCCTTCATTTAAATGTGAAGTCATGAATTCGCCTGAGAACGCTTCAAATACCTTACGACCAAATTCGTTTTCTTTAGCCGCTTGAATATCTTCTTTTAACGCTTTCATTTCTGAACGTAGAGAATTTTTAATTGTGTTCTCTACTAATTCCGCTGAACGTTTGATAAAGTTCTCTTTAGTTTTACCTAGGATCTCTTTACCTTCTGCTACTAAACGTACCTTAGTGTTAACTAATTCACGTTTATCATTATGGAACTCAGCTAGTTCACGTGATAGTTGCTTGACAACGAATTTCTTAGTTTGTTCAAGATTTTCGTTAACTTTTGCTCTATCATTTCTAAGTTCCTTAACTTCGGTCGCCAAACGAGAAGTAATGAATTTTTCAAGGAGTTTTGCATGTTCAGAAATTGCTTTCTTATATGCAACTCGTTCTGCGATAAGAGCCTCACGGTCTGTTTTGAACTCTTCCATTTCAGTTTTAATTGAATTGTTTAGCATGTTGTCCATTGCTTCAACAATAACTGATTTGTCGTGTTCAAACTTCTGTGCGAACTCCTCACGCAACTCGGCTGTAATCTCCTCTCTTGCTTCGTCTAATTTTTTATCTAGAGCCTCTTTAATTTGTGCGCCAGCCTCTTCGGATAGTACACCAGTCTCTAGAAGATTTGCAAGGATTTCTGTTGCCATTGTTGCTTCTCCTGTTAAAGTTTAAGTTCTTTAATAAACTTAATTATTTGTTCTGACAAGTACTTTTGAGCGACCTTGTCTTGTTGTACATTTTGTGCTAGTTGCCAAGTTTGGTAACCACCACGCATGTTCATTAAACCTTCGTAGATTGCCTTAGGGTAGGCCTCGGGAGCACTTGGTTGTGCTACGATGTCTACAGTGACAATCTCAAAATTGCTTACCTCACCGCTTGGGTTAACTTCACCAGAACCACGAGATGAGACACCTAGTGTAGCGCCTGACTCGATTAGTGTTCTGATAATGTTGCCCATTGGAGTCGGTACAATTTTAAGTTTACCATAACCATTAGGTCCATCCATCCACATAGATTCAATAATATGCGAAACTCGGTCAACGTTTACTGTTAGTTCTGGCGGATGGTCACATTCACCTAATACAGGAAAACCTTGGTCGATTTTCTCTTGTACAGATTCAACTGCTTTCGCAATTTCTCTGACCGGATAAACACGTTGGTTAGCATTTTTAACGTTACCTTGAACGAAAATACCTTCCATAAACATGTTCTTTGCTCCGTCATCACCTTCAACGATACGAGACTTTACTCCCGCTTGTTTATGTGATAGCCTTTCTATAAGAACGGTCATTGGTTATCTCCAAAAGTATTTCTTAAGATGAAACTGACTTAGTGTTAGCCCCATCGTCACCTTCAGAAGCCTTTTCAGCCTTCATTGCAGGTGCTTTACTGTTTCCTGATACGTTTACATTACCTGTAGCCATATCTTTTGGTGCTTCACCTTTACCACCTGATGTGTTACCATCGTGTGTTTTTACTGGTGCCGCATTTGAATCGTCGCCTGGACGCTTTGGATTAGCATTCACTGGAGATGCACCTTCACCATTGTCGCCTGCTTTTGCAGTCTCTGGCTTAGTGTATTCGTCTAGTTTTGCTTCTTCTTCTGCATCGTCTTCTGATTCGTCTAAGTCAAGTTCTAGTTCATCTTCTGAACCTTCTTCTACTTTATCTTCTGTAGCTTCTTCTGATGATTCTTCTACTTCTGATGTTTCTTCGATTGCTGGTTCTACTGATTCCATTTCTTCCTCAGCCTCTTCATCGGCTTCGTCTTCCATGTCATCTTTTTCACCTGACATAATTTTTTCGAACTCTGCTTCTAGATCCGCTAGATTTGACTCTAGGTCATCTACACGATCCTCTAAATCTTCTGCCGGAGCTTCTGCGTCACCCATTTCTAGGTCGTCAACTGCTTCGTCTTCTGATTTTTCGTCTTCGTCATAGAATTCTTCATTCTCAATCTCTGCTTCGTCTGACTCAATTTCACTTGTTTCAGGCGCTTCGATTGATGCTTCCTCAACGGTTTCGTCCTCAGACTCGTCAATATCTTCCAAATCTTCTTCTACAACTTCGTCACTTTCGTTTAGAAGTTCTTCATGGATTCTACGGGCCTCAGCTACGATGAAGTCATGTAACATGGCTTCCGCCGCTTCACGCTCCTCGTTGATAAGAAGTTCTAGTACGTTTTCTAGTGTACTTCTTGACATAATTAGTCTCCTTATCTAAAACGCCACAATTCGTGGCTAATAAGCCACAAAGTTATGAATGTGGCAATGTTGTAGAAACACTTCTTTTTTGTTTCACATGTATTTATAGAGGTTTTTGGGGTTTATTAAGGAAATGTAACAAAACGGCTATTTTTTAAGCCATTTCGGATCATAAGTTATTTAGAATGTTACTTATGTATTTTATATGCGTAGTTTAATGTAAGAAATTTGACGCTTTTTAGATGAAATATTATAGTTCAGGCTGTTCAGAACCCTTAGAAGCACCGTATTGTTGCTTTAGTTGAGACTTTTTCTCATCGTTTCTAAGTTTTCTGTATGCTCTAATCTTTCTCAAATCATTAAGGTGCGAAAGAGTTAGACGTTGCTTTCTAGTATCGTCTAATTCTATACTGTTGTGCTTATCTCTATCAGGAGAATAGTTTTCCTTAATATCTGAATATTTCATCTTAGAACTCCAATTTCTAACTATATGTATTTATACTTGTTCGTCAGAATCAGTGTCTTCGGCGTTTTCTGCACCACTAATTGGTGAACCTTCTTCTGTATCATCTACATCGGTTTCATCAAAGTCTGCGCCACCGCCTTCGAACTCGCCACCAGGAACACTTGCACCTACCGACTTAAGACCGTCTTGGCCTTCAGGATCACCAGTGCCTTTTTCTTCTGCCCATAGTTTTTCGTTTTCCATGATTTCTTCATCAGATAGTCCCAAGAAACGTTTCATTGCAAAACGTTTACTTACGTACTCTGCACCTTCGATTGCAGTGAATACGTTCATCATTACTTGGTCAACTTCTGCTTGACGATACTTACCAAAGTTTTGTGGAGTATTGAACTTCAAATCAAATAAAGAACTTTCAATTACAACACCTCTGTGTTTCAAGAACATCTTGAATTCTCTATCTAAGTCTTCAACTACTAGTGCTTGTAATCTTTCACAGAATTTAGTAAATCTAAACTCTTGAATGAATGCAGTTCCTACACGACCATCATTGTAACCGTTACCATCACTATCTAAACTACCTAGATAACTTGGTGGTACTCTAAGACCACGCATTAACTTGTCGTTGAAATATCTTAAGTCATCAATCTGGCCTAAGTTTTCACCACCTGGTAGTGTCTCAACTTTAGAACCACGACCTTCAGCCGTTTGTGCAAAGAAATAATCTTCCATAATAGACAGTGGGTTGTATGCACTATCTGTGATGTTTTGACCACCGCCTGTTTTTGAAGGGATACGTCTTTGATGAATATCGTTTTTAATACGTTCTAAGTGGGCACGTGCTTTGTGTGTTGGCATATTACCAACATCAATGTAGAATACTCTACGCTCTGGTGCTCTTTGAACACGATAAATTAAGATTGCATCTTCAAGTAATTCTTTTTGTTTGTAAACTTTGAATACTGGTTCAAGAATTGAATTACCAAAAGGCCAAAAGCCATCGATACCTTCACTTAATGAAATATGAACAACATGTTTTGCATCAACTGGTGTTGATGTTTGTTCTGATACATATCTTGTTCCTCCTACAGAACCAGCCGCATATCCCTGAGTTGTATTTGCATTTACGTTAGGACTAGATGGGAATCCAGCTGATGAGTGTAAGAGTTTATTTTCGTCTGCGGTAACGTTAAGACTTTGTAGATTGACATCCATATCTTTAATATAATATGCTTCAATCTTTTTACCTTTGCCTTCGTTGACAATAACTTTTTCAATTTTTGCAGGATCAACCCAGAACAATTTGAATGTTTCTGGATCACGAACAAAGATTTGGTCACCGTACTTGACAGAATTTCTAAAAAGTCTAAACATACGTTTGTGCATTTCATTCATGTTGCACCACTGTTTTAATGACTTTTGAATAATGTCGTTTTCTGTGTCACTTGCTTCTTCGTTATATTCTACATGAAATGGTAACTTAGTGTATTCATTCTTTAATGTAGAAAATTCTGCAATCGTGTCTAATGCAGTATTGACTTCTGAATCAAGATCCATCTGGTCATATTGTCCATATCGTTGTACACGATTTGGTTGACCTTGATAGACTTCTGGTAGCCAACTGCTATATCGTTTTGTGTCTGCATCTGCCGATACACCAGTGCCTGTAGATGCAGGCATTCTTTCTGGCATCCCGTCATATGTTTTAAAATATTTTTTCCAACTCATTTTTTAGTCCTTAACTATTATAGTATCACACCTGCGATACGTTGTCAACCCCATTATTGAGGATTCCTTAATGCATCAATTAAATCTTCTATCTTTCCTAGTAGTTTTGCTCTGTCTTCTGAATTTTCTTTATTCATATTAGCTGTCTTTTCATCACTTCTAAAAAATCTATCTTCATATTTGCCATCTAATTGTCCGATAGCTTCATAAAGTTTCTGTAATCTATCTGCCGCATCAGCGTTTTGAGAAACGTCTGTTTGTCTAATTGCCTCTATAGCGGCCGCAAATGCTTGTTGATTTTGGTCAAATGTATTATTAAAATCGTTGAATCCCAATAGTTTTGCTAAGTCACTTGCTTGTGAACTCATGTTACCTGGATTAGAAGTTGTTAATACAGACATTATCTCATCAAACATATTTTCGGCATCGTTATCAAACATTCTAAGATATTTTCTATCATCTAGTGTTTGTCTTCCGCTTTTCATTGCCTGGGCTTCTGCATCTTCTTGTAGTTCATCTGTTGCATCTGGTGTCCCAGCATTTTTAAAATTTTGTCCTATTCTTGTATCGTCAAGTCCTGTAATTTCTAACGCTTTATTAATAAGCATATCTGCGGTTCCTACAACTGCATCTGCGACATCTACAAGTGCCGTACCAATCGTTCTAGAAGCTATTTGTATGATACCTGCTTGTTCAACTGCTAATGTGGCAAGACCTGCAGTACTCATTCCTAATTTATCTAAGGAATCAATAGCATTGTCATTTGCTGTGTTTAATCCTTGTTGAACATTCTTGAATGTTTCCATTTGTGTATTCATCAACTTTTCAATAGTAACTGTGGCTTCACGAATAATTTCTGCTCTTTCAACTACTGCCGTATCAGCATCACCTAATACTTTTTCTTGTGATGTTTCTGCAATATCACCTAGGTTTGCATCTTGTATATTATCTGCCATTCTTGCCATCTCAGATACTATTTTTGCAAGTTGTGGGTTTTGCTGAATAATTGCTTTATCAGCCTCTGTAGCGCCTGCTATAATTCTTTCAAATTCTGGACCTAAAGAAGCCATAGCATCTTGTATTTGTTCGGCACTTGCACCAGACTCGATTAAACTACCTATTTGATCCACCATTGGAACAAGTTCAGAACCAATACCTGTACTCATTAAGTCTTGGAATACGTCTTCACGTAAGAAAGAACCAGAGTCACCTGCTGATATTCTTTTTAATATTGCTTCACCTATAACGCTGTCTTGACCTAAACCAATTTGTGCTATACCCATTTGTGCTTGGGCTCTTTGATCCGGATCCATCAATGCCAATAGTGCATTAACATCATCTCTCTGCAATCTTTGAGCAATCATCTGAGCCGCTTCTTCTAGTGATACTTTTAATACGTTAGATGTAGCTTGTACACCTTCCATAAAGTTATCCATACCGTCACGCATTTGTTGGTCGTTTAGTTTACCCAACATGTTTGCATTTTGTAATGACTCTAGGTAGACACCTGACATGTTTGCAACTTGGGCAAAATCCATACCAAATCTACGCATCATATCTGCACCTGCTTCATATTCAGTTGCTGGTCTTGCCATAGAATCTGCAAACTCTAATGATGCTTGAACACCACGTTGTCCTACAGCAAACGCAAACTTCTGTGTAAATTCAGCCGCTTGTCCAAATGTAAATCCTGTTTTATTAATCATGTCAGCCATGTTTAACATGCCTGCTTGTACAGTATCAAATCCTGCCATTAAACCCGATTGTCTAATTTCGTTAGCTAGATTAAATCTGTCTTCAAAACCTTGCTGTACAAATGCATTTATACCTTCAGCCGCAACACCAATTTGTCCAAGTTTCAACATAGCGTCACCAAACGAATTAATTATACCTGGTTTTTCTGGATCAATGCCTCTTGCTTGTGCATGTTTGATTGCCGCCTCTTGTTTAGCTGTAGTTTTGGCAACTTCTTCTGACATGCCAAGTCCTATATTTTGTTTTGTAAGAGTTTCTACCAATTTTTGATGTTGTAATTCTTGTCTTCTTAGTTGTAAATCGTCATTTCTTAAACTATCTTGAAGATAACTTTTAATACTGTTAAAAAGGCCTGTTTGTTTATTAATTGATGCTTGTTCTTGTGCATTACCTTTTACGACTGCTTCTTTTAATTCTTCTGTGGCTTTTTTGTTTTTGGCTTGTTCGCCCATAGTTTGACGCAATACAGCTAAAGTATTTGCATCGCCTTTGGCAAGATTATCTATCTGTTTAGATACATTGCTAGTAAGGGCGTTCTCTTTTGATAGAATATTCTTTATTTGTTGTAGGGTAGCTTCCGTAGACCATTGCGGTATCGACGGATCTATACCTTCTATATAAACATTTCCTTCAGCCATTTATTTTCTCTCTTGACAAGTTAAACTTCGTAGTTTATAATATGTCTAAATATACGTATATAACCACTTAGTTTATAATATAAGTGTATTTATCAAATCAAGGAATTAATAATGGAAGAAAATCCGCTACTAAAATATTTTAGAAAGCCGGCAATTTATGTTAGTTTACCTACAAAAGGTAACTTTAATCCTGAAATTGAACAAACCATCATTGATGAGGTGGGTGTTTTACCTATGACTGCTATTGATGAGATAGCTTTACGTAACCCTGATGCTTTACTTAATGGTGAAGCAATGATTGGTGTTATGAAAAGTTGTTGTCCTTCAATACCTGATCCTAGAAACTTGTGCAACGTAGATGCTGAGGCGTTATTTTTAGCAATTCAGTACGCTACTTACGGCAAAGAAGTAACACACACTCATAGATGTTCTAAATGTAAAAAAACTGCTGATTTCAATATAGATATCAACTATCTATTAAATCAGTTTCCAAACATTGAGAAGATAGAGCCAATAATTTATGAAGATTTAGAAATTCATGTAAGACCACCAAGTTTAGAAAGTGTAACACGGGTTGCCCTTATCAGATTAGAAGAACAGCGAATTCTTAAGAATATTAAGACTGAGGCTACTGATGATACTGATGAGGTTGAACTTGCAAAACGATTCTATTCAAGTTTCAAACGTGTTGCTACTCACAATGTAGACTTGCTATCTGAAACTATCTCAAAGATAGTTACACCAGAAGGTGAAATTTCTGATAAAAAACAAATTGTTGAATTTTTAGCAAATATTCCTGCAAACATTGTTGATAAAATCAACAAAGCAGTAGAAGGTATAACTAAAAAGCCAGACTCTGTCAATAAATTTGAATTCGTTTGTCCAGAAGAAGATTGCGGTAACAAAGAGACAGTAAATTTAGAGTTGAACCCTGTAAATTTTTCCAAAGCTGGTTAGCAACCGCCAGCCAGAAAGAAATTATAGAAAAACAAAAAAACTTTGAAAAAAGTCTTGACAACTTGCATAAGAATCTGTTACAATTATCGTGGTATATGAGAGGTGGGGTTTCTATATCAGAACTTCACAATATGCCAGTGACTCATATCAAGCATCTTAACGAAATAGTTGAGAAAAACTTTGAAATGAGTAAAAAGGCAGGAATGCCAATATTATAACTAATACGACTAATACAATCTAATATCTAACTCGGCGAAAAGGGAAAAGAGAATGACTAATATCTCAGCATACATAGTGGAATCGTTTGTCGGGTTGCCGACACGGGATTGAGATTGCAAATGTAGTGTTTGCCGTCGGACTAGTCAGGATGAATTCTGACATTCTTCTCGTAAACCACAAAGAGTATTCATAATCATAAAACAGCCATGGTCCCTGAAGGACATGGTTGACTAGTATAAATTTACCGATGATAGGTTTTTATAACACTATCTGCTTTTTATAGTTTCTATCTATGTGGATTATAAAAGGTGCCGTTGGGTCGAAAGACGCAATACTAAGTTAAGGAGGGATCGCCAACCGACTCCGTCGTAACTAGCGACTAACTTAGACATAGAGGCGATGAGCAAGGGACAGATAAGACAAGAATTTTCTGTACAGCCATTTTTTAATTGTCCTGGGAACAGGGCAATTATGGCTTCTTCACGGGACAGAGATCCCATACTATTGACATATGATTATAATTGATATATAATATAAAAACAAATACCGAATTAATTCGAATGAGTGAAACGAATGAGAATTAAGAGGGATTAGGTCTTTAGACCTTTTATAGTGAAAGATATAATATGCCAAGTAAAAGTAAAGCAAAAGGTAGTTCTTATGAAAGGGAACTAGCAAAATTCTTAAGTGAGAAATATAATGGGAGTTTTGTACGTGTACCAAATAGTGGTGCATATATAGGTGGTAGTAATTTCCATAGAGCAACTAACTTAAGCGAAGGACAAGTGCGAGGTTTTAAAGGAGATATTATACCTCCTGATAATTGGAAATACTTTAACTGTGAATGCAAGAGTTATGCCGATTTCCCTTTTCACCATTTTCTATACAATAAGAAAATTCCGCTTTTAGAAGGTTGGATAAATCAAACCATGGAGATTGCGGAAGAAGGCGATGTTAATATTCTTTTCATGAAATTTAATCGTAAGGGAACTTACGTAGCATTCCAAGAACATCTAATCAACAAAGGTTGGAGATGTCCAGTTCATGTAAAATACAATTCAGAGAAATATGGTACTTGGATATTTTTAAGTACAGATGAATTCTGGGAGTATAACACTGAACGATTTGAATATCACTGTGTAAGTGGTATTAAATAAAGAACGACATAATCAGTAAACCCATAATAAGACCTTTTAGATAAGCAATCCAGGCAAGACCATATGCGTCTACATTAAATTTCTTTTGCCATTTTTCAGTTTGTTTTCTATGCCACTGCAACATGTTATTCTCCTTCACTATCTTTGCAAGTAACTTTATAACCTGCGTAATAGTTTGGTATTTGTTCTGTTTTCATAGCCCACTCTATATATTCTATAGCGGCTAATCTAACACGTTCACATTGTTCTATGGTGTCAAAAGGTCGAGGTACGAACGGTCCCTGATTGGGAACCATTTCTTGACCATTTGATAATATAAAAATAATAACCATAAACACTTTCATCTAAGTATTTATGGAAAGGTGTCAAAAACTTAACAACTGAGTTAAGTTAACCCCCTACATATGGTGTGCCATCTTTGAATTTAGAATAGAAATTTTTCTGCGAATGAATACGACCTAATAGTTCTTGTATTTCACGCATTTCTTCTCGTAGTCTTTCACTAGTTTCGCCTTGAGCAATAGCCATGCCTCTACGTCCTGCTTTGGCTCTAAGTGCTTGTTCTATTATTTCTATGTCTCGTACTGTTAGTTCAAATTTTTTATTTGGTTTTATCATCGTCACTCTTTATCTTTGTCCAATGAGAATCTTCTGATACGCTACCGATATATTCTTCGCCCGTTTCCATATCGATAAGTTTATATTTGTTTGGGCATTTAGTATAAATTTTTAATGTAATTGCTTTTTCTAATTCGTTTGCGATATTACCGTTTTTAAGTTTTCTTGTTTTCATTTTTCTTTGATGGACTCTTACTGTTTCGTCTAAACTTATAATTAAGTTGACCTTCTTCTGTGATTGCACCTTCAGGGCATTGTTGAATCTTTCCGCCCTTTTTCAAAAATTGTTCAATCTGTTTATTTAGAAGTTCTTTCTCTAATCGTTTTTGTTCTTGTTTGTCCATCGGAGTTCCTTGTAAAAAAATAGCCCGACACAGAATGTCGGGCTATGTTGCTCTCTGTGTTGAGAAACTAAAGATGCCTAGCTAGATGAGAGAGGTTGAGAGGAGACACTTGACATCTTTAATATATACATAATAACAAAAACACAGAGGCATGTCAACACTTTTTTTAATTTTTTTTAAATTAAATATTCATCGTTTTCGTTTTCCCAGGAACTGATAATATTTCTAAAACCTAATCCTAAGAAATCATAACTTGGGCTATCAGTTAATAGTTCCCATTCTGCGATAACTTCTTCAATTTGTTCTTTACTTAAAGTGTCGGTATCTTCAACTTGAAAATGTTCTTTAATAATACCATCTGCCCATTCAGTGCATTCACCTTCAAGCCATTCTAACATTTTATGTGGTTTGTGAACCATTTTAAATTCAGACATAGTTTATCCTTTCGTTTCTTCTATCTCTAGTTCATCTTCTTGTGAGAATGATGTAAACCCATTTTCTTTAATCACGTTAAGAACGTTAGTCACACGACCATATAATTCATCTCTGTGTGAAACTAAGAATATAGAACGACCTCTTTCACGTTGCATTTTCTTTAATACTGCAAGAGAAGCCTCTACACCATTTGAGTCCATACCACTATCAATAAGTTCATCAACAAATAGAACATTAATAGTTGAGTATAAAGATTCGAATATATCACGGAATGCCCATGATAGACCAAGAATAAGTCTGTTACGTTCACCTCTAGATAAGTTATCAAAATCAAGTTCACGACCTAGTTCTGTAATTTCTACAGACAAGTCACTCATAAATTTAACTTCATGAGGTAAACCTAATCTATCAAGATACTTTTCTAAACGTGTGTTTAAGAAAGATAAGTTCTGGTCAATAATCTTTTTACGAATAAAACTGTCTTTGTTTGTTAACAGTTTCATTAAGAAGTCCTGATGTTCACGATAAGAATTTAGAGCATTCATTTTAGAATAGTCTAATTCTTCAAGTGAACTTTCACGCATTTCTTTAATCTGGTCAGTATAAGGATCCTCTTGTTTCTTTTTAGTTTCAATTTGTTCCTTAAGTACTGTTACAGAATTTTGATGCTCATATGCATCATTTAAATTTTCATAGAATACTTGTGGCGGAGAACTAAGTTCTCCAACTTCGGAAATTATTTTTTCGTATTCTTCTAATTTGTTTTGGTTTTCTAAAAGATGTGTTAGTGTTTCGCCCAACAAATCTTCTTTTTCTCTTAGAATTTCTTCTTGTTTATTATCATGAATATCTTGTCCACAAGCAAAGCATTTGTGGTCTTTAATCTTTTCGATATCACTTCTAACTCTTGTTTCTAAGTCGCCTAACTTTTTGTTATCAGCATTGATACTATCGATCCAACGATTAGTTTCATCTAGTTTAGATTTCTTTTCGTTGTATTCTTTTAGTGTCTGATGATTAGCGATTTCTTGTTTGATATCAACATGTGAAAGACTATCAAATCCATTTTGTAGTTCTTCTAGTTCAGTATCATGTTTTTCTTTCCAGATACGTTGTCTACGCTCAATGTCTGTGATACTTTTTAGAATACGTGTGTTAGCATCTTCTTTCGCTTTGAGGTTGTATTCTTCATCTTTGATTTCGTCTTTTGTTTCTTTAATTACT
>Ga0066377_10000058_pt1 | contig 24152 bp, 20 predicted proteins | sample Knorr_S23_td_Sur_FD_70946 | JGI IMG/M metagenome (GOLD analysis project Ga0066377, IMG submission 70946) | Marine microbial communities from Southern Atlantic Ocean transect - Knorr_S23_td_SurfaceB_ad_5m_LV_B | ecosystem: Environmental > Aquatic > Marine > Oceanic | place: Southern Atlantic...
ATGTCGAGACCTTCGAACTCTTCGTCTTCACTGACACGGATACCGATGGTAGCCTTGACCAGGAGACAGATGACGTAGGTGCCAACGAATGCGAAGGCGGCTACGGACAAGGCACCGATGATCTGCCAGAGTACGTTGTACCCACCGAAGATACCGGCGGCAACCGTGCCCCAGATTCCACAGATACCGTGTACGGAAACCGCGCCAACCGGATCGTCGATCTTGATCTTGTCGAAGAAGAGGATGGCAAAGACAACCAGGACACCGGCGATGGCGCCAACCAGGACTGCTGCCCATGGGCCCATGCTGTCAGCACCTGCCGTGATACCAACCAGGCCGGCCAAAAGACCATTCAGGGCCATGGAGAGATCAGGCTTTTTGATAATGGCGTAAGATGTGGCGATGGAGGCCATGCCACCCGCAGCAGCGGCCAAAGCAGTGGTTACGAATACGAGGGATACGGCTTCCGGAGCAGCGCTCAGGACCGAACCACCATTGAATCCGAACCAACCGAGGAAAAGAAGGAATACACCGATGGTGGCCAGCGGCATGCTGTGACCGAGGATCGGCTTGATCTTGCCCCCCGGGAGATACTTGCCCTTACGCGGGCCGAGGACCATGACTGCTGCCAGGGCAGCGAATCCACCGAAGGCGTGTACCAGCGTGGAACCGGCAAAATCGTAGAAACCGTTGGCGTCGAGCCAGCCTCCGCCCCACTTCCAGGATCCGGAAATCGGGTACATGAGACCAACAATCAGTGTGCCGATCAGCATGAAGCTGGGGAGCTTGATTCGCTCAGCAACGGCACCGGAAACGATGGTGGCTGCAGTGGCCGCAAACATGGCCTGGAAAATGAAGTCAGTCCAACCGGTCATGCACAGTCCAGTTCCACCATAGGAAAAGTCCGTGTTGCCGTAGTCAGCACTGGCGATTGGACCCCCAAACGACAGGAAGCCGTTAAAATCACCCGGATACATGGTGTTGAATCCAAATGCCGCGTAAGTCAGCAGACCCATGCAGATCACGAAAACATTCTTAAAGAGGATGTTAACCGTGTTCTTCGACTGGGTGAGGCCGGACTCCAGCGTGGCGAATCCCAGGTGCATGATAAACACCAAGCCTGCGGCGATCAGCGTCCAGAGGTTGCTGATGGTGAAGAAGTCGAAGGTGACCCCGTACTGCTGGCTCAGGGCGAGATAATCCTCGTCCGGTGCGGCAGCGGTGACAACTTCGGCGGCAGCCTCAACAACCTCTGCGGCTTCCTGACCGAAAGCCGGCGTGAAGGCTGCAATTAGCAACAAGGCAGCTAGTGGTAGTGCCCATCGTTTGTTTGTTAGTTTCTTAATCATGATATTGGTCTTAAGTTAATAAAATGCACTTCTGCTTTAGAATACCGCCCATTGGTCTAGCAACGTACATGCCAATTCCGCACAAACAGATATTTCCCATCAAAAGAATTCCCCGAAAGGAACCTCCATGAGCAAAATGAACCACCTCTGGGACCTTTAAATCAGTGGGAATTTACAAAAAAAAGCCCCGGCTCTCACCGGGGGCTTTTAAAAAACCGCAAAACTGGGCAGTCCTGATCAGTCGTCCTGATCGACGACCTCAATATGGATGTCCCGCAACTGCTTGGGAGTTGCCGGACTAGGAGCATCATTCATCAAGTCCTGGCCACGCTGGGTCTTCGGGAAGGCAATGACATCCCGGATGTGCTCACGTTTAGCCAGTGTGCTAACCAGGCGGTCAAACCCGAGGGCAATACCACCATGGGGTGGCGCGCCGTATTTGAACGCTTCCAGCATGTATCCGAAACGCTCTTCCACGACATCCTTCGGAATTTGCAGGATGTCCTCAAAGACCTTCCGCTGTAATTCCGGTTGATGGATACGAATGGATCCACCGGCGATCTCCATTCCATTGAGAACGCAATCGTAATGTTGGCCACGGACCGCCTTGGGATCGCTTTCCAGCAGTTCGGCATCCTCAGGAACAGGTGAAGTAAACGGGTGATGGGCCGCCACATAGCGACCCTCATCCTCATCAAACAACATGAGCGGGAATTCGATTACCCAAAGGAAATTGAACTGGTCCTCCGGGATGACGATGCTTCCGCGCTTTTGCAACAGCTTGCCGGCATCCAGGCGAACCCGGCCGAGGATGGCGCAGGCACGCTCCCATTCGGCAGCGGCGAAGAACACGATGTCTCCGGGCTCGATGGCCAGTCTTTCCTTCAATTCGGCCAGTTCCTCCTCGCTGAAGAACTTGAGAATGGGTGATTTCCAATCCCCTTCAGCATTGACGCGGATAAAGGCGAGACCCTTGGCCCCCATCGCCTTTGCCGAGTTTTCCAAGTCACGCATTTCACCCTGGGTGGCATCGGCCAGCCCCTTGGCATTGAACGCCTTGATCACGCCCCCATTGGCTACAGTACTCTGGAATACCTTGAACTGGCTGCTCCGGAAGCAATCGGAAAAGTCCTGAATCTTGAGTTCGAAGCGGGTATCCGGCTTGTCGACCCCATACTGGTCCATGGCGTCCTTGTAAGACATGCGAGGGAACGGTGTGGGAACATCAATATTGAGCGTGTCCTTCCAAATCCGGGCCACCAGCCCTTCAATCAGGGAGTACATGTCCTCCCGGTCGATAAAGGACATCTCAATGTCAATCTGGGTGAATTCCGGCTGGCGATCCGCCCGGAGATCTTCATCCCGGAAACAGCGGGCCAGTTGGTAGTAACGCTCCACACCGGCCACCATCAACATCTGTTTATATTGCTGGGGGCTCTGTGCCAGTGCGTAAAAATGACCAGGGTGAATCCGGCTTGGGACCAGAAACTCCCGCGCACCCTCCGGCGTGCTCTTGAACAGGCAGGGTGTCTCCACTTCCAGAAAGTCCTGACTATCGAGGTAGTCACGGGTGGCCTTGGCGGCTTTACTGCGAATGGCCAGTGTCCTGTACATGGCCGGACGCCGCAGATCCAGATAGCGGTACTGCAGGCGCAAGTCCTCACTCACTTTCTCCGCCTTCTCGTCCTCAAGCGGAAAGGGAGGTGTCTCGGATGTGTTGTAAATGGTCAGGCTGTCCGCAGCGACTTCAATTTCCCCGGTCGGCAACTTGCTATTGGTCTCGGCCTGCCCACGGGCGACAACTTCACCGGTGACTTCGATCACCGACTCATGGCGCAAGTGATGCAAGTCGGCCTTGATAGCCGCATGCTGCGGATCAAAGACGATTTGCGTTTTCCCTGTGCGGTCGCGCAGGTCGACAAATTGAATTCCGCCGTGGTCACGCAAGGTGTCCACCCAACCCACCAACGTGACCTGGTTCCCGACATCGCTCCTGCGCAAGGCATTACATGTATGTGTGCGTTTCATGCTGATCCCCTTAATTAAAGAAACGCCCGAACATGAGTAAATTGCCCTTGGGGGCAAGAATTTATGAGGGCATGCGGGGAATTTGCCCGGAAAAGTGCCAATCTTTATATGAATTGCGGTTGTGCACTACACAGGAATTCATTTACCTTGGACCCATGAGCTGGAAAATCATGCTTTTACCGGCCGTTCTTTTCCTGAGCGGCTGTGCCTCATCAGTCGACACCGGAGACGGTGAAAAACCCGAACGCTATTCACCGACCGGCGCGCTGGTTCGTGGCGAACTGAAACCGGAGGAATACTTCGGAGCCATCAAGAAGGCAAACGAGCGCGACCGCCAGGAGGAGCAGTTCATCATGAATCGCGAACCGACTCGTGCCTACAATACCAAGACCGGCCGGATCGAGTATGTGCCGGAAGGGACAACCCAACGCTGGAATGAGGAACAACAGCGATGGGAGTTTACCCCGATCACTGAATAACCCCCCGGTACAATGAGTGGCCGTCAAGCCCTGACGGAAATCGCCCAGCAGGAATGGCTTCCGTTTCTCAATGAAGGCTGCTGGGCCATTGATGCCACCGCAGGCAACGGATTCGACACGGAGTTCCTTGCCAGGGCGGTTGGACCCCAGGGACGCGTCTACGCCTTCGATTTCCAAGCCTGCGCCATTCAATCCACCCGAAAACGGTTAGAGGCCGCTGGCTTGCTCGGCCGGGTGTCCATGATCCAGGCGGATCACGCCCGCATGCGGGAGTCTTTGGCCTGCGGAATGCGGGGCCAGATCCGGCTGATTTGCTTTAACTTGGGTTACCTTCCCAATGGGGACCATGCGATTACCACCCAGCCGGAATCGACAATCCAAGCTCTTTACGAATCATTGCTTCTCCTGAGTCCCGGCGGGGCCTTGTCGGTGATCGCCTACCGGGGACACCAGGGAGGCATGGCGGAAGCGGAATCCGTTGGCCGCTTTTTCACGGAACTCCCCTCCCCGTGGACATGTATCCGGCATAAAACCACCGGAACCGAGAGCAATCCCGGTCCCGTATGGTGGATGGCTTCCAGCAAGGAGGATTAATTGACAAAAGGCTTTGCCTCCCGTTCATAAACTGAAGATATTCGGAATAAAGTAAGTAAATCCAAATGGTAAACCCTAGCTCACCATCAGCCGGCGGAGACCCCGTCTGGACACAACTGCTCAAGGAGGCAAAGATAGCGGCGGAAAATGAACCCGTGCTGTCCGATCTGATTCACGAAAGCATTCTCAACTGCGACAGCCTGGAAGCGTCCCTTGCCCACAGGGTCTCCCGCAAGCTCGGGCATCACGCCTTGTCGGAACCCTACATGCACGACCTCTTCGAGGAAACTCTGAAGAGGAATTCCTACATCGGGGAAAATGCCCGGCGGGATATTTGCGCCATTGATCAGCGCGATCCGGCTTCAAACGGATACCTGTCACCCGTTCTCTATTTTAAAGGATTCCAAGCGCTGACCGCCCACCGGATTGGTCACGAGTTGTGGAAGCAGGGCCGCAGGGAAATCGCTCTCTATCTGCAGAGCATTGTGTCACAGGTCTTCGGAGTGGACATTCACCCGGCCGCACAAATTGGATCCGGAATCCTCTTTGACCACGCCACCAGCATTGTCATTGGTGAGACAGCGGTGATTGAGGACCACGTGTCCATCCTGCACGAGGTGACCCTTGGGGGAACCGGCAAGGAAAAAGGCGATCGGCATCCAAAGGTCCGCCACGGGGTCCTCATTGGCGCCGGGGCCAAAATCCTCGGGAATGTGGAAATCGGGCAATATGCGCGAATCGGAGCGGGTAGTGTCGTTCTCGATGACGTGCCAGCACATGTGACGGTGGCCGGTGTCCCGGCAAAGATCATTGGTGAAGTGGTCGGGGATCCGTCCGCCAGGATGGATCATTGTATTTAATTCCATTGCCTCAGGGCGTGCTGTCGTTTTTTTCTCAAGCTTCATCCTTTGATATGAGCTTTACACCTGACAATTCATCGCCCGGCAGCGATTATCCGCAACATGTGGCCATCATCATGGATGGCAATGGGCGCTGGGCGCGTCAGCGGGGCATGCCCCGGGAGGAAGGGCACCGTCAGGGAGTGGAGAATGTCAAACGCATCGTGGAATGCTCACGGGGCCTGAATCTGAAATACCTGACGCTTTATGCGTTCTCAGTGGAAAACTGGAACCGCCCAAAATTGGAGGTGAACGCGCTCATGCGTTTACTGGAGTCGTTCCTGAAAACACAATCCAAGGACCTGATCGAAAAGCAAATACGCTTTCGCATAGCCGGCAGACTTGAAGACATGCCCAAGCGGGTCAGGAAACTTTTACAGGAAACCATATCCGCAACCGAGGGATTCGAGCGCTGGAACTTGACGCTTGCCCTCAATTATGGATCCCGCACGGAAGTGCTGGACGCCGTCAAGGCGTACACCAAGGCCGCCATCGATGGACTGGAGAATCCGGAGCAAATCGATTGGGCATCCTTCAACAAATATCTCTACACGGCAGACCTGCCGGATCCGGATCTGGTTATCCGGACCTCCGGCGAACGGCGCATTTCCAATTTCCTTCTCATGCAAAGCGCTTATGCGGAATACTATTTCGCGGAGGAAAACTGGCCCGAATTCGGACCGGAAGCCTTCAAGCGCGCCCTCGAATGCTACGCCCAAAGGGAACGGCGATTCGGGCTGACCGGCGACCAAATCAAACCAAAAGGCTCTTCATGAAACAACGTATCCTCGCTACCCTTACCCTCTGGGCGCTCATCATAGCGCTGCCTTATTACCTCGGTAATTGGGGTGCCTTCATTCTGGTCGCCCTGTTTGCGCTGGGATCCTTTTACGAACTGCTTGATCTGATGCATCGCGCCGGTCGTCCAGTGGACCGGATGGTGGCCATGGCGGCCTTTGTCCTGCTCCTCCTGGGATTCATGTTTTGCCCGCCACAGGTCCTTCCGCCGTTTGCCATCGTGGCCCTCATCTTTTCCGGAACCATGGTTGCCAGCTTGCTCAATTCCAATGTGGGGACGTTTTCCGCGACGGTGACGCCCACCGTTGGCTGCGTCTTCATGCTGGGAATGCCGTTCGCCACTTCAATCCTCCTTATCCATGAATTTGGATTCATTCCCCTGGTGTGGGTGATCGCCGTGGCTAAATTCGCTGACGTGGGCGCCCTCCTGACCGGCATGTGGCTGGGCAAGCACCGCATGGCCCCAGCATACAGTCCAAAGAAAACATGGGAAGGCCTGGCCGGGGGCATCATTCTTTCCATCGCGGTCAGCGTCGGGTTTGCCATGTGGCTTGGGGAGTATCTGCCAAACGGGCTCACTCCTCTCGTGGCCGGTTGCTTTGCCCTGTTCATTGCGATCTCGGGCGTCCTTTCCGACCTGATTGAGAGCGCCCTCAAGCGCGAGGCCAAGGTGAAGGACTCCGGACGCCTGATTCCGGGCATCGGGGGATTCCTCGACCTCACCGACAGTACGATCGTCGCCTTCCCGGTTGCCTATTTCCTGATCTGGCTGATCGTCTAACCGCATGGCCGAACGTAAAAAAGTCGTCCTTCTTGGAGCCACAGGCTCCATCGGGCAAAACACTCTACGCGTCATCGAGCAGCATGCCGCCCAGTTCGAATTGCTGGGCATCGCCGCCAACCAGAACGCAAAAGCACTTGATGAGATTGCCGGGCGATTCAGCGTCCCCCACAAAGTTCTTTTTACCGAATCCGGATTAGACGGCTTGCTGGAACTGGCCACCCTTCCGGATGCGGATGTGGTCATCGTTGCCACAACCGGCACCGTCGGGGTCAAGCCCACCATCGCTGCCCTCGAAGCGGGCAAGACCGTCGGTCTGGCCAACAAGGAGACACTGGTCCTGGCAGGGGAATTTGTCATGCCGGTGGCCCGATCCTGCAAAGGCGCACTTCTTCCGGTGGATTCCGAGCACAATGCCATTTTCCAATGCCTTGAGGGCATGCGGGATGCCAAACACCTGAAACGCATCATCCTGACGGCCTCCGGTGGACCCTTTCTGCATCATACCAAAAGGGAGTTGGAGCATGTCACACTTGAGGATGCCCTGCGCCATCCAAATTGGGATATGGGGCAAAAAGTGACCATTGATTCCGCCACCATGGCCAACAAGGGGCTCGAAATGATCGAAGCCCACTGGCTGTTCGGAGCGGACCGTGATCAAATCGATGTGGTGATTCATCCGCAAAGCATCATTCACAGCATGGTTGAATTCATGGACGGATCGGTGATTGCCCAAATGGCACCGCCCTCAATGACCTACCCCGTCCAGCACGTCCTGACCTGGCCTGACAAGCTGCCCCCGACACACCAGACCATGGATTTTTCCCGCATCCATCATTTGGAATTGCGCCCTCCGGATTTGCAGAAATTCCCCTGTCTGCGACTGGCCGGTGAAGCGCTTGCCTCGGGTGGGCTGGCACCCGCTGTCTACAATGCGGCCAATGAGGTGGCGGTCCGTGCCTTCATTGAAGGGATCATCTCCTATTCCGGCATCCCCGAATTGATTGAAACCTGCTTGCAAAAGGCCGATTTCGTGCGACCTTCCAACCTCGATGAGTTGATGGTGCTCGAGCCACAACTGAACACATTTTCCGAATCTCAACTGAAGACGCTCACCCGGTGAGCTGACCCGCATTCATCATGCTGCAAAGAATTCTCTCTGATCCACTCGCACTCATTCTCGTCGTCCTCTTTTTCGGGGCCTCGATCTTCATTCATGAATGGGGGCACTACGTGGCCGCCCGCTGGCGGAAACTCAAGATTGAGCGATTCTCCATTGGGTTTGGGCCACGCCTTTTTGGATGGCGTGACAAGCAGGGCGTGGATTGGCGCGTCTCGCTGTTTCCACTTGGGGGATACGTGGCCCTTCCGCAACTGGCTGACATGCGTGGGATCGAAGGCACATATGATAATGGGGAACCGTTGCCACCCTTGTCCTATGCAGACAAGATGATCGTGGCCGGTGCCGGTGCCTTCTTCAATGTGCTCTTTGCACTGGCCATGGGAACCATTCTGTGGATAACGGGATTGCCGGTCAGTGAAGAATTCGATTCCACCACAATAGGCTACGTGGCGGAAAAGATGATGGACAAGGATGGGATGGAGCGTGAAGGTCCCGCCTACAAGGTCGGCCTGCGCCCGGGTGATGTGATTCTGGAAGTGGATGACAACCCAGTCAACTCATGGGAGGATATCCTCTATGCTGTCACAACTGGGGTCCGGCGGTCAGATTCTGGTGGACCACAAACGGACCTCCTCATCCAGCGAGGGGATGAGCAGTTGCCTTTAACGGTCTATCCGGTTCTGGATGAGCACGAAAGTATCCGCCGGATCGGACTGGCTCCCTCGAACACGCTCCGGGTACTGGACGTGATGGAAAACTCCCCCGCCTTGCTGAGCGGCATCCAGCGTGGGGACGAGGTCATTTCCGCCAACGGGCAACCCTTGTATCACACGATTGCCTTGGGACGGATTATCCGGGACAACCCGGAGGGCGCACTGGAACTTGGTATTTTGCGAGACGATGAAACAGTGAGCCGGACACTCACCCCCGAGCAGGTTGTCTACAACAAGGCCGGCGACACCGTGCCCATGATCGGTGTTCGCTGGGAGCAATTGTTCACCACCAAACATGTCAATCCGTTGGATCAGGTCGTCCAGGCCGTCAAGACGACCATCCGTGTATTGGGCGCGTTGATACACCCGCAATCCGATGTCGGTATCAGGAACCTCTCCGGCCCGGTTGGCATCAGCTACACGATCTACATACTTTCCCAAGTCGGCATCCTTGAGGTCCTCTCCCTTGTCGTCCTCATTAACGTCAACCTTGCCATTCTCAATCTCCTCCCGATTCCCGTTCTGGATGGCGGGCACATGGCATTCGCCACCGTTGCCAGGATTATCCGCCGGCCCATACCGGGAAGAATTATCGCAACCACGCAGGCGACTTTCATGATTATGTTCCTCATGGTCTTTGTCTATGTGACGTTTTTTGACGTTGGCCGGGTTGGACGAAACGAGTCTGCCATAACGGATTCTGAACGTGCCGCCCAGGAGCAGGTTCCCATTCGCTTCCGGGGACCGGTAGAGGAATCCCCCCCAACAAGCCCCGAACAGTAGCCCGAAAACATGTCGTATTGCAGCTCAAGATACTACACCGTTCGCCGGAGGTCCAGCCCCGTACCGGTCGGCGAACTTACAGTGGGTGGAGACCATCCCCTCGTCATCCAGTCGATGACCACGACGCCGACACAGGATGTCAAGGCGACGGTCAAGCAGTCAATCGCTCTTGCCGAAGCCGGATGTGAAGTCGTCCGGATAACCGCACAAAACGTGAAGGCCGCCGAGGCGCTTGGCCCTATCCGGAAGGAATTCTCGGCCGCCGGGTTTTCCCATGTCCCACTGGTGGCGGATATTCATTTTCTTCCACAGGCTGCCATGGAAGCCGTCAAGCACGTGGAAAAAGTCCGGATCAATCCGGGCAACTATGCGGACAAGAAAAAGTTCCTCGTGAAGGAGTATTCAGATAATGAATACGCGGAGGAACTGGAACGCCTGCACGAAGCCTTTTCCCCCATTGTCCTCAGGTGCAAGGAACTCGGGCGGGCGATGCGCATCGGCACCAATCATGGAAGCCTTTCCGACCGGATCATGAATCGTTACGGGGATAGCCCGCTGGGCATGTGCGAAAGCGCGTTGGAGTTCATCCGGATCGCCGAATCGCATGACTTTCAAAACATCATCCTCTCCATGAAAGCCTCCAATCCGAAGGTGGCCATCCAGGCTTACCGGTTGATGGTGGCAAAGATGAATGATGAAGATATGTTTTATCCCCTGCACCTCGGAGTGACCGAAGCCGGTGACGGGGATGATGCCCGCATCAAGAGTGCAATCGGAATCGGCTCGCTCTTGCATGATGGCTTGGGGGATACCATTCGCGTCTCCCTGACGGAGGATCCTGTCGCAGAAATCCCCGTAGCCCGCGCACTCGCCGACAAGGCCATGGCCCTGTGGAGGCCGGAGGCTCCCCAGTTGGATGCCGATCTCATTGATCCGTACAGCTACACCAGGCGACCCGTCCGCGATGCCCTGATCGGCGGCGACCTGAAACTGGGACCACTGGAACCGCCACGGGTCATACAACCCGGACCACCACCTGAAGCAGTCGGAACACCCGAGGCCTACGGGGAAGCCTTGAACGGGGCTCAAAGCGCCCTCAGGGAAGCGCGCATTGAAGGCCTGCTCCTCAAGGTCAGCGACGCCATCCTGCCCAACCTTGGGGATTGGCGAAATGGAATCGGGGATACTGTCTCGATGTTGGTATGGGATCTTAGCGGTCTGGAACTTTCGGAGTTGGCAGTCAGCCAATTGCGAAACGGTTCCCGCCCGGGTGATATCTGGTTAACGGAATTTACTTCCCGGGGCGCATGGGTGGAACACTGCATGCTGGCCGAATCAGCAGGCGTCGGAACCGCACTCGCCGTTTCCCCGAACGACCTGCCCCAACTGTTTCCGGAAGATTTTGTCACGGGTGAGCGCCAATCTGTTGTCACGCTGCCGGCTGGAATGGATTCAAGGACAACTGCCCACGCATTGGGCCTCTATCGTCAACTGGCATGCAATCTTGAGCGCATGGGCGTTGATAGTCCGATATGGATCCGCAACACCCCGGCATCCGCCATTGAGCAGGACAAGGACCACTTCGGAGACCGGCTTCTTGAAGCAAGCATCCTAACCGGCGCCCTGCTCTGCGATGGCATTGGAGACATGGTCAGCGTGGAAACGGTCCCGTCCATCCGCCAATCCACCACCCTCGCCTACAACATACTTCAAGGGGCACGCTCCCGTACCACCAAGACCGAGTACGTGGCCTGTCCAAGTTGCGGGCGTACCTTGTTTGATTTGCAATCCACCACCCAGCGCATCCGGTCCGCCACGGGGCACCTCAAGGGCGTCACCATAGCGGTCATGGGATGCATCGTGAATGGGCCGGGCGAAATGGCCGACGCGGATTTCGGATACGTGGGCGGCGCCCCCGGCAAGGTGAACCTGTATGTTGGAAAAGCGTGTGTTAAATTCCACATTGAAGCGGCCGAAGCCGTGGAGGCCCTCATCGACCTGATCAAGGAACACGGCAAATGGCAGGATCCCCCTTCCGATGGCTGAAGGTCCCTCCATTCAACTCGAGAACGTTTGCAAGTCGTTCGACGAGGGACCGCTGGTTCTGGACAGCATATCACTGACCGCGAACCCCGGGGAAATAATCGCCATCGTCGGCCCGTCCGGATGCGGAAAATCCACTTTGCTCAGGCTCATCGCCGATTTGTTGCCTGTCAGCCATGGTTGTATCCATAAAACGGGCACACCGGCAGATCCGGCCTTCATCTTCCAGGATGCCACGCTTCTTCCGTGGGCCACGGTCAGCGAAAACATCTCGCTTCCGGCCCGGCTCAAGGGCGTGGATGGTGATTCGCGTTCCTCCCTGGCAAAGGAATGGGCAAAGCGCGTTGGGCTCAAACACGCTCTGGGATACTACCCGAGACAGCTTAGTGGGGGCATGAAAATGCGGGTCTCCATCGCCCGTGCGCTGAGCCAGTTCCCCAACTTGCTTTTGCTGGACGAGCCATTCGGCGCACTCGATGCCATTACGCGGAACCGCCTGAATGAGGATTTGCTCAGCCTGCATGAGCAGTCCGGGTGGACAGCGTTTTTCGTCACACATTCCGTATCAGAAGCCGTTTTCCTTTCCCACAAAGTGATCATCATGAGCGATCAACCCGGGAAGGTGGCCGCTTCCATCGACAATCCCATTCCATTTCCGCGGAATGCCGCAACCCGCGAATCCATGGCATTTCAACAGTGCGTGGCCGAAGCCACCGCGCGCTTGCATGAGGTGCTGTCATCATGAAACTGATGAACCCACGCATTATCCTCCCATCCATTACCGGCATCATACTCATTGGTGCCTGGTATGGATTAAAGGCGCTTTTCAACTTGCACGACTTTATTCTTCCCGCACCGCATCAAGTGATCCAAGCCTTTGCAGGCGAAGGGACCACCCTTCTCCGGGCCACCTCTGTCACGTTCCTCGGGGCGGGAACCGGATTCATCGCCTCCGTCGTCATTGGGTTCTCCCTTAGCCTGGCGCTGGTATCCAGTCGCTGGCTACGGTACGGAATCTACCCCTACATCCTGTTCATGCAGATGATCCCGATCATCGCCACCGCCGCCATCATTGTCATCCTGTTCGACGTAGGCCTGCAAAGCGTGGCCATGATCGCCTTCCTCATCGGGTTTTTCCCGATTGTGGCCAGCACCTTGCAGGGGTTGATGTCCGTGCCGGTTGAGCAACGGGAAATGTTCGCCCTGTACAAGGCCACTCCCATGCAGGAACTCTTCCTGTTACGCATCCCGAATTGCCTGCCCTACTTTTTCACCGGGGCCAAGATCGCGGCTACGCTGGCGGTGATCGGATCCGTTACCGGGGAGATTTTCGCCGGGAGCACGAATGGATCAGGCGGGCTCGGATTCATGATCGTTGTTTACAAATCGGAATTGAAAATCGACGCGCTGTACGCGGCCACCCTGACATGTTGCCTGCTCGGCTTCTCTTTTGTCGGGGTCATCCTGTACTTCAAAAACCTGGCTTTGGGAAAATGGCATGAATCGGCAATGCCTGATCCACGATAAGGAAGGCATGGCTCAAAAGACAAACCGGCTTTTCCAACCAGATTTCCCCTTCAAACCCTCGGGATTCCCACTCTTTTACGGTTGGGTGATCCTCGTTGCCTCGACCGTCGGGACGATCGCCAGCATCCCCGGGCAGACAATGGGGGTGAGCGTGTTTACAGACACGTTTATTGAAGTGCTTCAGGTGGATCGCATCAGCCTCACCCAAGCCTATCTGGTCGGCACGGCACTGAGCGGGTTCTTCATATCTGCAGGCGGGCGCCTGTTTGACCGCCTGGGCGCTCGAAAGTTCATGGTGATCGCGGGCTTGTTTTACACAGCCGCCCTTCTCCTTGTGGGTCAGATGGACCGGATCATCCACCTCTTCGGAATGTCAGGAGACAGGCTGTTCGCCCTCTTTGTGGCATCGGTCGGGTTTCTCGGCATTCGCTTTCTCGGACAAGGAATGATTACCCTCTGCTCCCGGTCAATGCTCTCAAAATGGTGGAATCACCTGAGGGGACGAATGGTGGCCATCGGTGGCATCTTCATTTCCTTTTCATTCGCGATTGCCCCGCGCATTCTCGACTGGGAAATCCAGACCTTCACCTGGCGGGGTGCGTTCGTGGTCAACGCACTGGTCTTCGGTTTTGGCATGGCCATCTTTGGCTGGCTCTTTTTCCGGGACAATCCGGAGGAGTGCGGCCTCCAGATGGACAACGGCTGGGTACCGGCCAATCGTAATGAAAACCCCGATACTTTCTTGTCAAAGGAGTTCACTTATCAGGAGGCGCGCCGAACCTACGCATTTTGGATCATCTCCGGCATACTGGCCTTCCAGTCCCTGTTTGGAACAGCCTACGCATTCCACATACTTGATCTGGCCAGGCATTTCTCCGTGGAAAAGTCGGTCATGCTCAACTTCTTCATCTACACCAGCATATTCTCCGTGTTGGTAAACTTTGCCGTGGGGTACATTTCCGACCGGACCCGGATGCGCTTCCTCATTACGTTTATGGGAATCATGGGCGCGTTGGCCTGCACCGGCATCCTAAACCTTCCCCATACGACGGGAAAAATCCTCCTCATTGCCGGTTCCGCCGGAAGCTGGGGAACGTTCCCGGTACTCAGCTCCGTCGCCTTTGCCCGTTATTTTGGAAGAAAACACATCGGGGCGATCTCCGGAGCCTCCATGGCGATGCTGGTCTGGGGCAGCGCGGTCGGGCCTTTCCTGTTCAGCGCCGGCCATCAATACCTGGGCGGATATGAGTTCGTCTTCCTTGCCAGCACCTTTGTCTACTGTGGACTCGCGATTGGTGGGATCTTCGCCAACAATCCCTCCCGTATGGCAGCAGGCCGACCAAAAGCTTGACCGAGTGGCCCCGGGAAAGCCAATCTTCCCGCCATGGGGCACGTTTCAACAAGTCGGTTTCTTCTGCTCATCTGTCTAATCTGCGCGGGGTTCACTCCTCTATTCAGCCAGGATGATGATCCTGTCGTGGATGTGACACCTTTGACCCCCGCCTATCAAACGGAAGACCTGGGATGGTGGGATGCCACTTTGCTTGGCCTGGTTGAAGGAATTACCGAATACCTGCCCATTTCCTCCACCGGACATTTGATCCTGACCAATGCTGTCCTGAATCTTGATTCCACCGATCCCGTTCTGGATGCACAGGGGAATCCAATGATCACGCATGACGGGGAAGTCGTGACCTTGAAAGCAGCCGCCGATGCCTATGCGATCGTTATTCAAGCCGGAGCGATCCTGGCGGTTGTCCTGCTCTATTGGTCGCGCATCTGGCAAGCTGTGCTGGGCGTATTGGGCCTCAGTCCGAACGGGCGGCTCCTTGCCCGGAACCTGATTGTGGCCTTCATGCCAGCGGCTGTTCTCGGACTCCTGCTCGATGACTGGATCGAATCCATGCTGTTTGCCCCGTTGCCAATCGCCATCGCCCTGATTGCGGGTGGCATCCTGATGCTCGGGGTGGAGTCATGGCGGAAGAAACAACCACCCCAGGAGGAGAATGTGACCGACCTTCATACACTCGGCATACGCCAGTGCCTCTTTATCGGCTTTCTCCAATGTTTCGCCATGTGGCCGGGAACCAGTCGGTCCATGATGACGATCGTCGGCGGCTACCTGGCAGGACTGTGCCCGGCACGCGCGGCCGAATTCAGTTTCCTGCTGGGACTGATCACCCTTTCCGCCGCAGCCGGATACAAGGCCGTCAGCAGCGGACCGGAACTCTTCATGGCAATTGAACTGGGACCCATCCTTCTCGGCATCCTCGTGGCCTTTGTTTCGGCAGCGCTGGCCGTCAAGTGGCTGGTTTCCTACCTGACCCGGCATGGACTGGCCATATTTGCCTGGTACCGGTTTGCACTGGCCGCACTTGTGCTTTTTATTCTGGTACGCTAACTTGCAACACCATGGACATCACCCACCTGCGTGAAGACTACCGCCGTGAGGCCCTCAACAGGGAGACCTTGCGACCCGATCCGATGAATCAATTCCGGTTCTGGTTTGATCAGGCACAGGAGGCCGAAATCCGCGAACCCAATGCCATGATCCTGGCCACGGTCTCCCCGGACGGGCAACCATGGAACCGCACCGTCCTGCTGAAGAAACTGGATGATCGCGGGCTCATTTTCTTTACCAACTTTGAAAGCCGGAAAGCGCGCCACATTGAAAACAACGCAAAGGTGTCCGCCTTGTTCCTCTGGCTGGGGTTGGAACGCCAGATCATTGTCAATGGAATCGCCGAGAAGATTTCCACCGCGGACTCCCTCGCCTACTTTGTCACCCGGCCACTGGGCAGCCGACTTGGGGCATGGTCGTCCCAGCAGTCCACCGTGATCAAGTCCCGCTCCTTGCTGGAAGCGAAACTCAATGAAATGAAAAAGAAGTTTTCCGACGGGAAAATCCCGCTTCCCTCATTCTGGGGCGGATACCGTATTGTTCCGGACACATTCGAATTCTGGCAGGGCCGGCAAAGCCGTCTGCACGACCGTTTCCTGTATTCAAAAACCGATACAGGCTGGCAAATTGAGCGGCTTCAGCCCTGAGGCGTTGACCCGCCCGGAAATCATCCCGGATATCCGAATTCCCAGATTGCCTTGAGCACTTCCTCGCGTTCCTCCTCGGTCATCTCGGGGAAACACGGGATGCTGATGACTTCCTTGGCCAGCATTGGGGTAACCGTCAGGGACTCCCCGCCCTTGCCGATTCCCTCGAAGCACTCCTGCTCGTGCAACCCTAACGGGTAGTAGATATCGGCCCCAATTCCCTTTGCCATCAGGTGCTCGCGAAAGGCATCCCGCTTGCCGTCCACCACCCGGATTGTGAATTGGTTCCAAACGGACTTGGCTTGCGGAATAATTCGCGGACAGACAATACCACTGTGACCTTTCAGATTCTCGATATAATAGCTGGCGTGGGTGCTACGGGCCTCGTGATAGCTATCGAGGTACGGGAATTTCACCCGCAGAAGTGCTGCCTGAATGGAGTCCAGCCGGAAATTCCCCCCGACATACTTATGATAGTACTTCGGATTCATCCCGTGGTTTCGTAACCACACTGCCATTTCGGCCAACTCGGCATCATTGGTCACCAGCATGCCGCCGTCGCCGAACCCTCCAAGGTTTTTGGTCGGATAAAAACTGAGTGCACCAAAGTCCCCAAAGCTGCCGACCTTGCGCCCTTTGTAAGTCGCCCCAATTGCCTGGGCTACATCTTCAAGAACGCGCAGTCCGTGTTTTTTGGCGAACGCACCAATGCACTCCATTTCGGCGGACTGCCCGAACAAATGCACGGGAATGATGGCCTTGGTCCTTTCGGAAACCTTGTCCATCGCGTCGGCCAGATCGATATTGTAGGTATCGGGAAGGACATCCACCCAGACCGGCGTGGCGCCAAGGCGGGCCACGCTGCCCGCTGTTCCAAAAAACGTAAAGGACGGGCAAAGCACCTCATCGCCGGGACCAATACCCATTGCCATCAAGGCAACCAGCAGGGCGTCCGTTCCAGAGCTCAAACCCACCGCATGCGAGCAATCACAATAAGCGGCGACCTCTTCCTCAAGAGCTTTCACGTCCGGACCCAGAACGAATCCGTTGCTTTCGAGGACCCGGTTAAATACCTCCTTGAAGGCGCTCTGGAGCGGAGCATGTTGACGCGATAGGTCGAGTAATGGAACTGGCATGTTTGTGTTATTGAGCGATGTGAGGGGAATTTCAATAAAAAGAGGCCGGCCCACGGATGATCATCCGCACCCTAATCCTTGCCCAGAGGAGGAAAATGCCTATAGGTGATGAGCAATGCCAACTCCAGACGACAGGCTGAGCATTGAGTACCGTCCCTATCGACGGTCGTTTGCGCACCCACTTCATACGGCTTGGGGGAAATGGTCGGTCCGGGAAGGGTTCCTGGTAAGGATTACCAGTAGCGACGGGCGGGCCGGCATTGGGGAAGTGGCCCCGCTTGAGGAATTCGGCACGGAGTCCGTCAAGGACGCCGGCTTCTTTTTGCAAAGCCTGCCCGCGAATCCGGAACGTCATGAATTTGATGACATTCTGGCGCAAGCGCCTCCCGCCTGCGGGTTTGGGCTTTGGTCGGTCAGGCAACAAACAAGACCTACGATTGAACCGATTCGTACAGCCGCCTTGATGAATCTGGAGAAGATGAATGCCTCCATCATGGAGGAAGCACGGGATTCGGGCTACACCACCTTCAAGGTGAAACTTGGATTAGGTGAACCGGAACAGGAGTGGCTTCGCCTGCGCAAGGTGGCATCTCTGCTGGGAAACGGGGAGAAGCTCCGGCTGGATCCCAATCGGGCATGGGATTTGGAAACATACGAATTTTGGGTCCAGCACCTGCCGGATCTGGGTAAATCGGTTGAATTCATTGAAGAACCTTTTCAACCAGGCCTTGTCGATGCGGAGACCCTTGTGGAGATCGCCATTCGCTCACCGGTGCCCTTGGCGCTCGATGAATCGCTTTCAGGAGATGGCATTGCCAAGTGGCTGGACCTGCACTGGCCCGGATACTGGATTGTTAAACCCAGCTTGTGCGGAATCCCCCTCTGGATGGATCAGCTCCGGAGTTTTCAAAAGCGAATCGTGATTTCCTCCGCATTCGAGACCGCTGTGGGAATCAACCACCTGCTGCGAATTGCGAATGCCTACCCGGATACCGTCCACGGACTGGGCGCCGGTGCCTTTTTCAATGACCCATTAAGCCACCCTTCATCCGGCGGCCATCTCCATCAGCAGGATTCCACTCAACTCAACACCCTATGGACAAGTTTGTTGAAAGATTGATCGCCAGCCTGCCGGATGCGATGAAACCGTCCCCTGTAGACGCTTCATGGATGCTGATCGATTGCGATGACCCATTGGCGTTCTGGAGCCAGTTCATCGGTGCCATGGTAAAGGGCGTTCCCATCGTCCTGATGGATCCGTCCTGGCCCGCTGCATGGAAATCTCAAATCGGGGAGTTGCTTAAACAAGCCCCGCCAGAAAAAGGCCAGATTCTGATCCCGACCAGTGGCAGTTCCGGACCACCAAAATTGTGTATACACGATGCCCATACTCTCGGATGCGCAGCCATGGCCTTTGCCGAGCGTTTCCAGCCCGCCGGAATCATCCATTCAATCAATGTCCTGCCACAGCATCATGTGGGTGGCCTGATGCCGGTTTGGCGATCCGCTGGTTGTGGAGGGAAATCCGTTTTCGCACATTACCGGGATTCCGATTGGGCCAGCTCGGCGGGATTACCGCTTGAGCAATGCAGCCTTTCCCTGGTTCCCACCCAACTGGGCCGGCTCCTTCAGTCATCCAGCACAGTTCAGCAATTGAAGAAACTCGGGCTTGTCCTGACGGGCGGGTCGGCCTGCCCTCCGGCCATCCTCGAGAAGGCACGCCAGGAGGGGATCCGGCTGGCACCCTGCTACGGCATGACGGAGACTGCCGCCATGGTCACCCTGCTCGACCCGGAGGCCTTCCTCAACGGGGGAACGGGTGTCGGTACAGCCCTGCCGGGCATGTCTGTGACAATTGGGAATGGCGGGTGCATCGAGATCCTGTCGGATTCTATCCATCGGGGGTATCACGGAATCGATGAGCCTTTTCAGAGGGATCCGTTTGTCACCAACGATGTTGGTCAGGTGGACGCTTCCGGATCACTGCATGTGATGGGCCGCGCAGACCGGGCCATCAACACGGGAGGAGAAACAGTCCATCCGGAGCAGGTTGAAGCGGCGGCCCTCTCCACCGGATTGGTCAACGGTGCCCGGTGCCGGGGAATCCCGGATCCTGACTGGGGAATGCGGATCGAACTGACAATCCACCCCGCCGAGGGAGTGCCTGACCCGGCCGAATCCCTTTCAGAAGCCCTGAGGAAATTGCTTCCACCGTATGCAATCCCGAAATCCATTCTGGTGGGCGATCTGCCGGATACGAATGAGATGGGGAAACCCCGTTCGGGTGCCGAATAATAAACTTTCTGCTTGATTCGTCCGATTTGCCTGAATTCAAATGGACAATGGCGCAGCAAAACCCTTCCAACCAAACAGACCTGTTGTTCTACAAGGATGCCGATACGTTCTTCCGGACAAATGCTGAAATCGGCCTCACTTATGATGATATCACGCTGGCGACTCGATACAGTGAGATCCTGCCACGCCTGACAAAAGTGGATACCCGGTTATCCGACCGCTTGTCACTGAACATTCCGCTTATTTCGTCCGACATGGACACCGTCACCGAGTCGGAAATGGCCGCCGCCATGGCCCGCAACGGCGGGCTCGGGGTCATTCATTACAACATGACCGAGAAACAGCAGATCCGGGAAGTGGCAAAGGTTAAAAACGATGTACACGGGCTGATTCAAGACCCCGTGGCGGTCAGCGCCGAAAGCTACATTGGAGATGTTCTGGAAATGATCGAAATGCGCGGCTTCAAGTTTCACACCTTCCCGGTAGTGGACCTTGAAAACCGATTCATGGGTCTCCTCAGGGGGCGCGTGGTGAAGAGCCGCTACCGCAACGTCAAGGTCGTGGATGCCATGACTCCGCTGGAGGATGTCTACACAATCCATGAATCGGAGATCGCCGACGATCCGATTGGCCGGGCAGACAAGTTTTTCAATGAACACATGGGCATCCACAAGCTGATTGTCCTGAACGATGAGGGACTGCTGAAGGGGCTCTTCACGATGTCGGACATTGAGCGCATCCGGGAAGAGGAAAGTGCTGAGGTTCGACCGGCCCGAGATGCGGATTTCCGTCTGGTATGCGCGGCTGCCATTTCGGCCACGCGGACCAAAGCCGGGGAGCTGGATCGCGAGCGAATCCTCGGGCATGCAGGGGCCCTCGTTGATGAAGGCGTGGACGCTTTAGCGGTCTCCACCGCACACGGCCACTCAGCCGGCGTCGGTGACATGGTCAAACTTTTGCGAAGCGAATTCAAGGACCTGACCATCATTGCAGGCAACGTCACCAGTGCGGAAGGCGTCGAATACCTTGCCAAATGCGGGGCGGACTCCATCAAGGTGGGTCAGGGTCCGGGATCCATTTGCACCACCCGGATTGTCGCCGGGGTGGGCATTCCCCAGCTGACCGCTCTTTACGTCTGTGGACTGGCGGCAAAGCAGAACGGTGTACGGATCATCGCCGATGGTGGAGTGACCAAGAGCGGTGACATCGTCAAGGCATTGACCCTGGCGGACGCCGTCATGTCGGGTGGCTTGTATGCCGGTTGTCGGGAAGCACCGGGATCCTTGATGGAAATCAATGGCAAACTGTACAAGCAGTACCGGGGAATGGGCAGCCATGGTGCCATGAAATCCGGATCGGCCGCCCGTTATGGACACGACAAGGTTTCCCAAAAGACGAGCAAGGTTGCCGCTGAAGGGATTGAAGCGCTCAAGGAAGTGTCGGGCAGCCTTGATGACACACTCAGGGAACTGGTCGGAGGGTTGCAAAGCGGCATGGGCTACCTGGGGGCAAAGGATCTGGCTGAACTTCGCCAGCGCGCGCGGTACATCCGCATTTCGCCTGCCAGCCAAAAGGAATCATCCCCGCACGATGTGGTTGAAGTCAAAACCACCAGCGAATAGGTTTTTATCATGAGAAAACTGGTCGCTCTGGACAGCGAAACTCTGGACCTTCCGGATTCAGCATGGTCCCGACTGGCTGAGTTTGGTGAACTGACACGGCACGCCTTCACCCCAGCGGATGAACAGGCAATCCTGGAACGGTGCAAGGAGGCGGAAATCGTTTTTTCCAACAAAGTGCTCCTGATGCGGCCCGTTCTGGAAAAACTGCCCGAGCTCAAACTCATATGCATTTTAGCCACCGGGACCAACAACGTTGACTTGGAGGCTGCTCGTGAACTCGGTATCGAAGTCCGCAACGTCCCTGCCTACAGCACGCAGTCCGTCGCCCAGCACGCCTTGGCCATGCTGCTTGAACTGACCAACCGGAGCGGATACTACAGCCGCTCGGTCCATCAAGGTGATTGGATCAAGAGCCGGCAATTCTGCTACTGGCATCACCAGATATTCGAACTGACTGGAAAAACTGCCGGGTTTATCGGGTTTGGACAGATTGGACGGGCCACCGCAAAACTCTTTGATGCAATGGGCATGCGTGTCATCGCCCAAACGCGCACCCCGCGCAACGACCCCGATTACGAAGGATTTGAATGGAAGTCCGTTGAGGAGATTTTCTCCACTGCCGATGTCATTTCCCTGCACTGCCCGCAGACCGCGGAGAATCTTGAGTTCGTTAACAAGGACTTGTTGGACAGATGCAAGCCGGGTGCCATTTTGATCAACACCGCTCGCGGTCCCCTGATCAATGAATCTGATCTGCGGGAAGCCCTTGAGTCAGGAAAGCTTGGGGGCGCTGCTCTGGACGTACTGACAAAAGAGCCCATGGACGCCTCCAATCCCCTATTGGGTGCCCCAAACTGCCTGATTACTCCTCACATTGCCTGGGCCAGCATCGAGGCGCGCCAGCGCCTGATGGCCATAACCGTTGAGAATGTCAGATCGTTTCTACAGGATTCATGATCCGGCGCAGTCCATTCCTTCTGATTCTCCTCATATCCCTTGCGGGCTGCTGGCCCATCAAGCACGCAAGCCCACCGGTTGAAGATCTTGAATTGGTATCGGTTTACCCGGTCGATATCCCGTACCCGCTGGAGCCGTCCGGTCTAACCCAATTCAAGGGTTCACTGTTCACGGTCGCCGACAAGGATGAGAATACAATTTACCGGGTTGGAATCAGCCCACCCGCGGCAAAGCTGGTCCCGCATATCCGGTTCACTCCGCCCAATCCCTACCGGATGGACTGGGAAGGCATCAGCTGCGATCCGGCCGGCAACTTTTATCTCATATCAGAAGAACAGGGTCGGATTCTCCAAGTTCGCCCGGATGGGGAGTGCGGCTGGGTCAGCCCGGATTTGATGAGACCCGCGGCTGCCACAGGGTTGTTCGCCAAGCCAAATGCCGGATTTGAAGGAATCGCCTGGATGGGCCCCAATCACTGGCTGGGGGCGGTCGAGCGTGAACCAAGGGGATTTGTTGAATACAGGTCCGCCCACGGAGCGGATGAAATCAACTCCTTCCTGAACGAGTATTCCCCACACAGCAATGCCCTCCCGATCCTTCGCCTGCCTGATTACGCCGGGCTCGATACCGACTCGGGAAACATCTATGCCATATTCAGGGCAGCCCACCTGATTGTCCGCTTGGAACGTCATGAAAATTCGCTACAAGAATCCCAGGCATGGAGTTACCGTCACATTGAGACGGATCCCCGCTGGGCATACCTTTCCCAGACCTACGGGCAGGCGGAGGGCCTCGTTGTCGAGGGCAACGACGTCTATCTCATTTTCGACAACAATCTCGGTGGCCGGCAAAGCGATCCAAATGACGGACGCCCGATGCTGGTTCACGCCCGGATGCCAGCTAGCTTTTGAGGACTTCGTAAACGGGCTCGTATGGCAGGCCAAACGCCTCAGCCACGCTTTTGTAAGTGATCTTTCCCAAGACAATGTTAGCTCCGTCGGCGATGCTCTTGTGTTCCCGGATGGCCCCTGAGTATCCTTTGTTGGCAAGGGCCAGTGCGTACGGCATGGTCGCATTCGTCAGGGCCATGGTTGAGGTCATCGGCATCGCTCCGGGCATGTTGGCGACACAGTAATGGACGATGCCGTCCACTTCATAAATGGGATCCCTGTGGGTGGTGGGTTTTGAGGTCTCGGTGGATCCACCTTGGTCAATTGCCACGTCCACGATGACAGCGCCCTTCTTCATGAAACCCAACGTTTCCCGGGTAATCAGCTTGGGCGCCTTTCCTCCAGGTATCAAGACACTTGATACGACCAAATCCGCGTTGGCCAGCGCCTGCCTGAGGTTGGCCTTGTTGGACATCATGGTGATCACGTTGGAAGGCATGACGTCACTGTAGTAGCGCAAACGCTCCAGATTCACATCCAGGACGTAGACCAGGCTGCCGAGTCCGGCGGCCATCTTTGTTGCGTTCATGCCAACTACCCCGGCACCCAGGATCACCACTGTCGCCGGGGCCACGCCGGGTACGCCTCCCAGCAAGATGCCCCTGCCCCCGTGGGCTTTCTCCAGATACTTGGCACCCTGCTGGATTGCCATTCGTCCCGCCACTTCACTCATCGGAGTCAAGAGCGGGAGATGACCATTTTGGTCGGTAATGGTTTCATAGGCGATGGCCACGCACCGGCTATCCATGATCCCACGGGTCAATTCCTCGGAAGCGGCAAAGTGGAAATAGGTGAAGACAATCTGCTCTTCCCGAATATGCTCGAATTCCGACACCTGCGGTTCCTTGACCTTCATCACCATCTCCGCCTCGGCCCAGACTCCCTCAGCCTTCTCAACGATGCTGCCTCCCGCTTGCACGTACTCGGCGTCACTGAATCCACTTCCTGCGCCGGCACCGGACTCAACCAGCACCTCATGCCCTTGGTCATGGAAACTTTCCACCCCGGCCGGGGTCAAAGCAACACG
>Ga0066377_10000059_pt1 | contig 24087 bp, 46 predicted proteins | sample Knorr_S23_td_Sur_FD_70946 | JGI IMG/M metagenome (GOLD analysis project Ga0066377, IMG submission 70946) | Marine microbial communities from Southern Atlantic Ocean transect - Knorr_S23_td_SurfaceB_ad_5m_LV_B | ecosystem: Environmental > Aquatic > Marine > Oceanic | place: Southern Atlantic...
TCTATTCTTATTAGGATCATTTTTTCTTTTTCTTTTTACTGCATTTGCGATTGCTTTCTTACCACCACTTGAACGTAGTGAGGCCGCTCTTGCTTTTGATAGACATTTTGGTTTACCTTCACCTGGTTTTGAGTCACCGCATTTACCAATACGTTCGCCTTTTGTATTATAACGATCCCAGCCGCCACCTCCAGCGCCACCTTTTTTACCTTTACCAAACCAAGCACGTAAGTCTTCATCTAGTACACTTTCTTTTTTGATTGTTACATCATTGCCGTGTTGTTTACGTAGTTTGTGCCAAGCAGACCTAGCCTCATTTTCTTCTTTGTGTCTAGATACTTCTTTACCTTTAAGACTTATAATATAATCTTCATCTAGTACACTTTCTTTTTTAACACAGTTAGGAACAGTTTTACCGAACATCTTTTTCATGCCCTTCTTTTCATATCCCTTCCAGCACTTTTCAAAAAGTTTATTGTCTATCTCTGTAATTCTCATTTTACTTCTTCTTTGAATTGCCCCAATTTGAAGCACCTACTTTACGACACTTAACTAAGGCACCAGATGCATATGCACTAGGCCAAACTTTGTATCTTGATTTCACTTTATGATAACAAGCATCTTTCTCACCAGCCGCTTCATCAAATTGTTCTTCTGTTAATGCTTCTGATTTTTCAATGCCTTCCATTTGATAGTAATCATCTTCTGGTTTAATCTCTGGTGCGATTTCAACTGTTTGATTTACAATTTCTTCTACTGTATTCATATCTGCACCATCTTCAATATATAATGTTCCTTTATTAAAGAAACCATTTATATCATGTTGTTGTAATGCATGAATGATTGCACCTTCATAACCTTCGTCAATCTGTTCTTCTTTCATGTCAGAATAGTCATTGTCAAGTTTCTGGAAGTCTTCATATGAAATATACATATCAGTATCAGGATCGTAGTACTTACCTTCTTTTGGATCATAGTAAACTACTTTACCACTTAGCGTAGAGAAAGGACCTTCTAAACCATCACGTGCTTGATATTTGTCTTTATCAATAGATGGTAGAACTTTATAACCTTCTTGTATACTTTCACCGTCCATGTAATCTGCGACAGTTTGTAAGTATTCTTCTGCTAATGTGATTTTAGATGCAACCCAACCTTCTAGACCTTCTTGTTCTGTCAAGTCTTTAAGATGTTTTGCGATTCTTACTGAACTTTTAACACTTGATAATAATTGAGACTTTGCCATACTAACTTCATGGTCTGTATGGTTTACGTCTTCTGCATCGTTCTCTACTACTTTTGTAGCATTCTCAACGATTTTTTTCCAATTTCTTATATCTGACATAACTATTTCCTTTAAAAAAACATTGACTTTTCTTAATGTTTAATATATAATGTATTTATCTTTATAGTTAACGGAGAAGCATGGAATGACACATGAATTCAAATTTAAATTCACAAATCGTGACCAATTCTACGGTATTGTCAGGCTCTTGAATGCAGAATGTGGCAAGGGTAATTGGACTATCAGAGGCAAAGTATTGAAAGGTCTTAAACGTATTGAACAAACATATGGTACACTTATTGCTGGATATACACCGTACGTTGAAAAAACAGTTGTTGTGCCTGAAAAACACAAACATATAGAGTCCATGTTACTGTTTATCTATAAAGATGATAGTGTAAAGAATGAATAGAATAAGAGACTTTATATGGTGGTATAAACACTTGACTTCTCAAGGTCATGGATATATCATCTGTATAGAGTATGCGTGGTATAATAGTAAACATTATGACAGAGACGGAACGTATAAATGATTAAAGATTCTATAGAGTTTGCTATAGATAAAAGACTTAGGAGAGAGAACATCACTCCTAAAGCCTTAGATTTATATGAGTCTTGGAAAGACAGTTTCAAAGGACACAAAAGAAAAAGAGGTGTCTATGTAATATTTGATAATGATAATGTTATTTACGTTGGTAAAGGATTTTTTACTGCACGTAATACTAGTCATTACAATAAAGCAATAAACAAAGCGAAATACAATCCAAAGGGTTGGATTTGGTTAAAAGAAAACTATAATTATAGTATTGACAACTGGCAGTTATATATGATAGAATTGGATAGTGAAGTAGATATAACATTTATGGAAGGTGCATTGATTAAAGATTTCATGCCCTTGGCAAACGATGAGGTATATAATGACAGGTAGAGTTGGTTTTGCATGTAAGTACATGTATGAGGATCAAAATCTAAAACCTAAACAACTTAAAGAAGTTCAACAACCTCTTAACTTTCGAGGTACCACTATCAGATGGTTACGTGAAAATCAATCGCTATCACAAGAAAAAGTTTACGAACTAATCATTCACAACCTAGATGCTACAGAAAGACTCGTTGACTACGTAAGTAGTTTACCAATACAACAACGTATGTTACGACTTGGCAGTGATATGTTACCAGCATATACAGAACCTACATTTGGGCATCTATCAAAAACAAATTACATTACAACAATCATTGCTGACCGACTAAATACCATTGGTGAAAAGGCTAGAGCAAACGATGTACGTTTGTCAATGCACCCTGGTCAGTTTTGTGTTCTCGCATCAGATAATCCTGATATCGTAGAACGAAGCATAGAGGAGTTTGAATATCATGTGGATATCGCAAGGTGGCTGGGCTACGGCAGAAAATTTCAGGACTTTAAAATCAACGTCCACATATCGGGTCGTCAAGGTCCAGAAGGCATCAAAGCAGTACTCCCACGACTCTCGCAAGAGGCGAAAAATTGTATCACAATCGAAAACGAAGAAAACGCCTGGGGTTTGGATTCTTGCTTAGAACTTGAAAAACATGTTGCACTAGTACTTGACATACATCATCACTGGTGTCACAGTGGTGGAGAATACATTGAGGTAAACGATGATAGAGTTAAACGTATTATTGATAGTTGGCGTGGTGTTAGGCCTGCTATGCATTATTCTGTTAGCAGGGAAGATTATATCACGGGACATAGAACGGACGTTAGACCAGATTTTCAAAATCTTCTAACGCAAGGTTACAAAAAAGCAAAACTTAGGGCGCATTCCGATTACATGTGGAATACGGCCGTAAACGAATGGGCAGGCACGTTTCGTAAAGACTTTGATATCATGGTCGAAGCAAAATGTAAAAACTTGGCTAGTATCCCATTTGAGGAGGAAACACGATGACCTATTACTTAATGGTTGCACTTATGACAGTTATAAATGTTGAAGAACAAAGATTTGATAAATCATTATATGTATTTCAAGAACCCTATTTCTATGACATGCAAGAATGTATCGAACATGTGAACAATGATTTAAATAATATCTTTGCTCATTTATATGTAAACTACGGACCAGCCGCTCAACCAGACCAGATATATTGTGTTGACTCTGCGAAGTTAGAAAAATTTATGGCTGATAAAAATAATTTTGAAAAGAAAGATGAATAAAGAAACAATTATATATACGGACAAAGAAAGAATATGGTGTATGGGTGAGGACTTAGACCACCCTAAAGTATTTTATACTGTACCTGAAAAGGGTACGGTTACTTGTTTGTATTGTAATATACAGTATACCAGAGACAAACAATATCAGAAGAAAGAGAGTTAATATGAAAAAGTTTGTAGTAGATTGTTGGAATCATGTAATGGACGCAGAAGTAAATCCATTGAGACATATTCCAGACTTACAAGTTAGACATATGATAATGCAAGTGTTAGCATTCATGTGGTCAGGTGTTTTCGCTATTGCTATCGCAGATAGTGTTTTAGCATTTGGTATTAGTGCCGTTGTTCACATACTTTTTATTGCCGCAGTTGTTATAACTGTTGGAACATTTAAAGTAGCAGAAAAACAACCATGGCGTTTCGGTTCATATCATTCATATGGAAGAAGTAGAGGTTACGTTGTATACAGGGACGCACAAGGTAATCCTTACAAAGTACCATTGGATAAAGATGATCCTGGTGGAGAACATGAATGAAATACATCGATTGGGTTAAAAGAAGGATAAGTAGTTTAACAGATACAAAAGTTATCGACTTTCCTGAGACCCATGAAATGATAGAAAGAAAAGTAGTCACGGAACAAAGAAGACAAAAACGAAAAACAAAACATGTTTCGAAAAGGAAGGGAAGAGTAGACCATAGAACTAACAGACCTGGAAAGAGAAAATGAAGAAACATGAATTACAGAAACAGAAAGAAAAATTAGAAGAACAGATTAGAGTTTGCGAAATAGAAAAAGTAGCAGATAGGATAATTGAAATTCAGCGAAAAAGACTTGCTGAAATTCAGGAGAAGTTAAATGAAATCATTTAATATAGAATTAAAAGTTGGTGACAAAATTAATCTTGGTAGATTCAAGAATGTCCGTTCAGAGATTAAAGATATAAAAGTTGATGAATATGGACAACCTGTTATCGTTACTACAAAAGGCGAAAAGAAAGCATTAAGTTTTAGATTGATAAAGTTAGACAAAGCATGAGAGCAAATTTAAAACAATTAATTGAAATTGCAAAAGAGTCCACTATATCAGATCCTATTGATTGGGATAAGATAAACTTGAATGAAGATACAGTTTATGAAATGATTGGTCTTAGTGTAATTGAAATGATGGCTAAAATTGAAAACGATAAAAACCGAGACGTATTATTAGCGGCTTCAATACTAAAACTCACAGTAGAGAATTTTGCATTGAACTTAAAAGATAAAGTATGACAGATTTACAATTACATTGTTGCAAGAATTTGAACATAATCAGAGAAGAAGTTAAATTAGAACGTGATGGTTTTGAGTTTAAAGTTTATCTCACTTACTGCACTGGTTGTGGTTCAATAAAACATGGAACAACAGGAATACAAGATGGCAAAAAAGTACGCAATTAAACTACGTGCATTAGATGGAGACTTTATCTGGATAACAGAAGATACAAAGAATTGTATGGACTTGCGTATTCAGTTGTTTGACACAAAAGCAGATGCAGATAAGTTTGCTGATATTTGGAGAATAAGAGGCAAAGAAGATATGGTAGAGGTAGTAGAATACAATGGCTAAAAAATACATACATGTTAACCAACATAAGATAAGAGCAAACAAAAAACATGGCACAAATGAACCAGTAATAACAATCAAGCATGGTAAAACAAATACGTACTGTCATGAAGTTAAAATAAATGGCGACTCAGTTATTAGATATGGAGGCAATGATAAACCTCTTCTTTCTTGTGGTGCTAGAGTTGTAATTGAAACAGAAGCAGAAATCGAGGTAATAAAGTAATGCAAGAATGGATGTCACCAATTCGTAAAAAGTATTTTAAGATTATACAAAATCTTACAAACAATGCTGATATATTCAGTAGAATGTATACAGAAACAGGTGACAAAGGTGCCTTGAATGCATATAATCATTACGTAAAAGAAATTAAAGATATTAAAGAAAAAATAAAAACACAAGAAGCAAAGGATAACAAGTGACACGATGGTATGATTACATAGCGGCATTTTTTGTTGCTGATATGATATTGATGAATGTAAAATTACTACTAGTTGCTCAAAATACTGTTGGCATAATCTTTGCTATTTTTGGTGTTTATGCATGGTGGTATATTTGGAATGACTTTTATACCAATTTTAGAATCAAACAAGAAATGGAGAAAAGATGATTTTAGTTGTTGGTTGTGGTTTTGTAGGAGAAACAGTAGCAAAGTCACTTGAAGAAAATGATATAGAAGTAATTAGAATAGATCCAAAATATAACGACAACAAAATCTCAGATTATCCTGATGTTAAAGATGCCATAGTTGCAGTTCCTACTCCTACAGTAGACGGCAAATGTGATGATAGTATTATTAGAACTGTTTTACAAGAATTAGGTGATAGAAGAATACTACTAAAATGTACAGTAGCACCTGACTTATTATCAAAGTATCCTGACAATGTTACATACTGCCCTGAATTTTTAAGAGCAAAAACATCTAAACAAGATTGGGATAATCAAAAATTTATGGTACTTGGTGGTAAAGAAATGGATTGTTATTTCTGGTCACAGACGTTTTCATACTTAGGTGTTAAGTTTATGAGAACTGATAGAAATACGGCTAGTATGGTTAAGTATGTTCACAATACTTGGTTAGCAACAAAAGTAGCATTTTTTCATGAAATATTTTCTAAACTTGACAAATCTTACAATCATGATAGTATGATAGAAATATTAAGCATGTTTGAGAACATTGGTCCTAGTCATATGCAGGCGCCGAATGATGAAGGTAAACTTGGTTATGGCGGTCATTGTTTCCCTAAAGATACACAAGCATTTTTAGAATACTCAAATAGCGAAATATTAGAACGAGTAATAGAAGTTAATAATAAATTGAGGGACAAATGACAACACACGCAACAATCGACTTAGAAACATTAAGTACGAAACCAGATGCAGTATTGCTAACTATAGGTGCAATTAAATTTGATCCTTTTACAAGTGACCCACCTTATAGCGAATTTTATTACAGAGCAAATGTTGATGAACAAACTGCAATAGGCAGACACGTTGAAGAAGGCACTTTAGAATGGTGGTCTAGACAACCTGATGAAATTGTTAAAGAAGCATTGTCTGATGAAAACAGACATCCAGTTAGAGAAATTTTAAAAGAACTAAACAAGTATCTTGTTGGTGTAGATAGAATTTGGTGTCAAGGTCCTGTATTTGATATTGCAATATTAGAAAATTTATATAGACAATTAGATATGCATTGGAATTGGGCGTTCTATAATATTAGAGATAGTAGAACTTTGTTTAGTCTTATGCCAAGAGACCCTAGAAAAGATATAGAATTTGCGGCCCACAACGCATTAGAAGATTGTAGGATTCAAAGTATCTGTGTCCAGAAAACTTTGAGACACTTGGGTATTACCCAATAATTACCATCTTCCTTGGCCTTTACCTACAAGCCAGATAATAAAACCAATGATTAACGCCATTACAGTTGCAAGTGCTAACCCTATAGTCCACTCTAGGATTTTTTGTTTTCTTTCTTCTGCGGCATAAACTGCCGCTTTGCGTTCTCTACGCATTCTTGCTTCTATTTCAACGATTTCTTTCCATGCTGAAGGCCCATAAAACAAACTAATATGAGAACGTAATTCTTCACGCATTTCTTTTGCCTTTTGTTGGTGTCCCCAAACTTCTAAAGCATTTTGTTCTACTTGACTTGCGCCAAATATTTTCTTAAACATTGGAGGATTTTCTGCTTGTCTGTGTGCAAAATCTAAATCACTCATTGATGTTGCCCACGTTTGTAAGGTGCCTGCCATGTCATGCAAACTTTTACCTGTGTCTATAGCTGATTTGATGCCACGATATGCGGCGGTTGCCATTCCTATGGCGGATACTGGATCTATCATCACCCTCTCCTCATCCGTACTCTATGTTATTTATAAAAAAACTTGACATTTGGTATCTTTGGTGTTATACTGTTTCAACATAATTAGGAGTAAAACATGAGTATGCACTTAGTGGGTCCGTACATGACCACAACTAGTTACAAGAAACGTAAGAAGAAAAAACTTACGTTAGGTAAGATGGAAAAGTATCAAGAGCAAATGCGTGAACACAACAAGTTTATGAAACGTATAGGTGCTCCAGAACAAGTTATGAATTTACAAGAATACATTGCATATGCACAAGGTAATCATAAGCCTAAAGTTGAACCACGTGCAGTTAGTTTGCCCTGGCATGAAACAGGAAATGCGTTTGAACGTACACCTGATTTGCCTAGTGCATCTAGTGAAAAAAGTTTTGCTCCAGCAACTAAGAAACCTTCTATGCAATATACAGGTGAACGTAAACTTGTAGGTATTGCTACAATGCACAAGTCAAATATGGTTCCTGTATTTGCTGATGAAGATGATGTCAATGGTTCTAAAGCCGCAACTGATATTGCACAAATGAGGCGTAACTAATGAATACTCATTTTAAATGGCTAATGATATTTGCTTTAGCAACTGTTATTGGATTGTTTGTGTATCAAGAAACTCACATTGAAAACAACTGCACAGACGATGGTTGTCCTAGTTTTTATGAAAGTGAAAATGAATGAAAAAAGTATGGAGTGTGACTATAAGCGGTAAGAACGATTGTGTTGTAATGACAGATGAAGAAGCAATGGTCATTACTCTAAAGTTTTCACCAGATATTGAAATTACTGATATGACAACTAAGCATGGTATAAAGCCAGAGCATTTGCATCAAGAGAATCGTAGGGCTCAATTAGAAGACGAAAGACGAAATATATTTTTTGAAAAATTTGAAGGTATTGGTGGCTTTGGTGGGTATGCTAAAGTTGATTGGACTTTTGAAGACTTATTAGAAATGGAGGCAAAATGAAACGTTTATCACCAAAAGGCAGAATTAGAAATATCAAATCTGCTAAAAAGCAAAACAAAAGACGTTTAACTTTTAAAGCAAAGAAAAAGGCTGAACGAAACGCATGAAACAACAACGATACAGAATATATGGAATAGGTGTGGATATTTGTAATGTCACACGTATGTTTGATAAACTTGAAAGCAATGGCGACAAGTTTGCAAAAAAGATACTTACTCCCGGAGAGTATGTAAAGTATTCTGCTATCAAATTGAAACATCAAAAAGCACAATACTTAGCAAAGTGTTGGGCAGTAAAAGAGGCTTTTGTAAAAGCACTTGGAACAGGATTTACAAAAGATTATAGTTGGAGTACAATAGAATACTTTTCTCCAATTGGGACATACGGGACCGCACATCCTCAAGTAAGATTAAACAAAAGACTTGAAAACAAAATCGTGCATCTTAGCGTAAGTGACGAAAAAGAAAACGTCATTGCATATGTAACTATAGAGGAAGTATTATGATTAATAATGTAATAGATTTTAACAAATATCGAAAACTCGATGATGTTAATCCACATAGTATCATTGATGAAATGGTAATAAATTTTATGAAAGATACTATTCAAAATGTTCAGACAGTGGACATAAATGCCGAAGATCCAGATATTGCTGATAGTGTTGTTGCATTGGCAATGTTGTTTAGGGCTATGGTAGAGAGAGAATATGGTATTGACAATCACTTACAAAGTATGTTAGATATCATGACAGAGGAACTTAGTAAAAATAAACCGAGGGATAATAATGATGAATAATACACTAATGTCATTTAAACTTGACACAACTGATAAATATGATGCATCAAATAATAGTGAGAATAATAATATGGATTTTATATCAGCAAAAGGTCGAGTAGAAATTGCAGACAAGATTACTGAAACGTTAGACAAGAAGCCTGAAATTTCAGACCGTATTCAAGCGGCTCGTTCACAAGGTGGGTTAGAAGAAAACGAAGAACTTCTTACTGCTTTAGACGATATGCAAATGTTAGATATGGAACTTAACAGGCTTCAATCTATTCTTGATTCTGCAACAGTTATTGAACCTTTACCAAAAGGCAAAAAGAAAACTGTGACATTTGGTTGCCATGTAAAGTTGGAAAACTTGGATAATGGTAATAAAACAAAGTATCAGATTCTAGGGGAATTCGAATCAAATCCATCTGAAGGAACTATCAGTTATAAGTCTCCTTTAGGTAGAGAATTGATTGGTTGTAAAAAGGGCGATGTTATAGCAATTATGCGTCCTGCAGGCGATATTGAGTACGAAATCCTTGACATTTTTGTACCTTAAAAACTTGACAAATAGGCGATTCGTGCTATATTAATAGAGTAATAAAGAGAGGCAGAAATGATAAAACTACTTAAAGCATTAGGCAATGGGATTGTGACACTTTTTAACCTTGTAGTCACAGGATCTATCATTGCCGTAACGGCGTTTGCGGCTGGTACTACAATCATGTCAGGAGATGATGAACTTCATCTTAATCAAAGTGTTGAAGTTATTGTTCCTGAATTGCCAGACACATCAAGCCGTGTTGATATAGAATACTTTCTAATAGACCCACACAAATATGAACAAGAATTTTGTCTAGCACAGAATATCTTTTTTGAATCAAGTGTTGATAACAAAGCAGGTATGGCGGCAGTTGCAGATGTAACACTTAATCGTGTTAAAGATACAAGATATCCAAATACTGTATGTGAAGTTGTTTATCAAGCGATTATGAAAGAAAGCTGGAAAACAAAACAATATCCTGATTTACCCGACAGTGAACGTAAGTATATTCCTGTAAGGAACAAATGTCAGTTTAGCTGGTACTGTGATGGTAAATCTGATGATATACCTTTGGGTGCAGAGAATTGGGTTAAAGCACAAATGGTTGCATGGGAAATGATGCACAATGGTACACTACGAGGTATCTCAGATGGGTCAACTCATTATCACGCAACTTATGTAAAGCCTGTATGGCGAAAAGATATTGGTATGACTTTAGTTGGTCGAATTGGTAGTCACATTTTTTATCGATGGAACTAAAAAAGTCATTGACTTTAGACACCGAAATGTGTATAATCTAATTATAATGTAGTTTGCTAACGAAGAGGATTTATGAAGTGGCAAAACAAACTAAAGGTCGTAAGGGCCGTAATCTCTCTGCTTCTGTTGAAGAGGCAGTTAAACTTCTCAAACCTTATCGGGGTCGTGATGGCATCTATGCGATGTTTTCAAAAAACGATAGGGGTGATTACACCGAAATCGGTGTATACAACTACAACACAAAGCGGTACGCACTGTATCGGAGTGACATGGTAGACTCCACCTCAGTTACCGAGTTTAAGGAGGTTATTAGTGGGCAATAATGTCCACTAATCTTTATTATGCATATTGAACACGAAGTAAAATTAAACTATGACGATGTACTAATCAGACCAAAACGTTCTACATTGGGTTCAAGAAAAGAAGTAGATTTAGAACGAGGGTTCACCTATCCTAATTATGAACCTTATCCGGCTAATAATCCTGATTTGCTTCCTAAAGGTTATCCTGCAGGACCATATGTAGAGAAACACTTTCGAGGTGTTCCTATTATGGCAAGTAACATGGACGGTGTAGGTACGTTTGAAATGGCTAAAGCATTAGCAAGTCAAAAGATTATGACTTGTCTTGTGAAAACATATTCAGTAAATGAACTTGTAAGTTTCTTTAACGATGAGTCAGACCAAGAACTTCTTCATACAGAATATGTTGCAATGAGTATTGGTATTACTCCGCCAGATGAAGAAAAATTTAGGGCAGTATATGAACAAGTAAGTGATAATCTTAAATATGTTTGTATTGATGTTGCTAACGGTTACTCAGAACGTTTCTGTGACTTTGTAAGACGATTTAGACAACTATATCCAAACATTGTTATCATTGCTGGTAATGTTGTTACTGCGGATCAAACACAAGAACTTATTCTTAATGGTGCTGATATTGTTAAAGTAGGTATCGGTCCTGGTTCAGTTTGTACTACAAGAATTCAAACAGGTGTAGGTTATCCTCAACTTAGTGCAGTGATTGAGTGTGCAGATGCGGCTCATGGTCTTGGAGGACATATCATTGCTGATGGTGGCTGTACTTGCCCTGGTGATGTAGCAAAAGCATTTGCCGGAGGAGCAGACTTTGTTATGCTTGGCGGCATGTTAGCAGGTCATGATGAAGGTGGTGGTAAAGTTGTTACTAAACATATTGCTACAGGCGGAGCATATAAAACACCTGAAGGAACGTTTATTCCTTATTTTGAAGAACAGAATTTTATTCAGTTTTATGGCATGAGTTCAGATGCGGCAAATAAAAAACACTTTGGTGGTCTAAAAGACTATCGTGCAAGTGAAGGTCGTGAAGTACTTGTACCATATAGAGGAAAAGTAGCAGAAACAATCCAAACAATTCTTGGAGGTATTCGTTCTACTTGTACATATGCTGGTGCAAAAAGGTTGAAACATCTTTCAAAATGTGCTACATTTATAAGAACAAATACACAATATAATAAAACGTATGAAAGTACAACAACAAAAATGTGATATGAAAACATACAAAGTAGACATAGCGAAAACGAAGACTAATCCAGGTGTTGGTCTTCCTTATTCTATTGTAGCACAAGTTGTTCCTGTTGAAGAATGTAATAATGACATTATGAAGAAATTCAGGAAAGACTTAGTAAAAAGATATGCTCAAAAAGATATTTCATGTCACATAGATAACTATACAAGAATCGCAACAATCAATTTTAGAAATGAAGAAGATTGTGCAGATTTCTTAATGAGGAACTAATGGAAATAACACAGGGTATATGGAACGTGCTAAAAGGGCTGATTAAAGGGTCTTCTTTGACTCTTGCACTGATATATACGTGTGGGCATATCCTTATCGCTATGACAGTTGTTACCGTAATGACTGGTGCTAGTTTATGGGAAGCAGGAGCAGTAGCACTTGTTGAACCAGCTATCAATGGCGTTTGGTTTTATGTGCTACATCGTATATGGAAGTCGTTCAATGAAAATAAATGAATGGGCAGATAACTTAAATCTTTTTGAAGACGGTACTGAAAGATTAACATATCTCGTAGAACTTGCAAAAAAGTCTACGACATTGCCACGTGAACTTAGGACAGATGATAGACTCGTTGGTGGGTGTATTAGTCAGATATGGATTGACGTGGGGGTAGTAGATGATAAAGTGAAAGTTTACTATGATAGTGATGCAATGATAACAAAAGGTATCACAAGTATTGTTGCTGATTGCTTTTCAGATATTTCAGTTGAAGAAGCAAAACAAATCAAACATGATGATTTTCAAAGTTTAAATATACAACAACTGTTAACACCTCAACGTAGAAACGGATTAGGTAATTTAATTGAAACTATAAGACAAAAGGTACATCTATTATGAAGATAGGATTTACGTGTTCATCATTCGACTTGTTACATGCAGGTCACACTCTGATGCTTGAAGAAGCAAAAGCACAATGCGATTATCTTATTGTTGGTTTACAAACTGACCCAACTATTGATAGACCAACTAAAAACAAACCAGTACAAACAGTAGTAGAAAGATATCTACAATTACGTGCATGTAAATATGTAGATGAAATTATTCCATATGCAACAGAACAAGATTTGGAAGATATCTTATCAGGTATGCATATTGACGTTAGAATACTTGGTGTAGAATACAGAGACAAAGATTTTACAGGTAGAGATATTTGTAAGAAACGTGAGATAGAAATTCACTTCAATGAACGTGACCACAGATTTAGTTCAAGTGATTTAAGAAAAAGGGTATGTGAAAACCAGTAATGAAAGTTTTTCTTTTAATATTGGTATTGTTATTGAGTAGTTGTGCCAGTACTCAGACGGAAAAACAAAAAGAAGACAAAAAGAAATTAACAATTATACGTACAATTGGTTGTGTAGTAGTACCTACTTTACCTACGTGCATAGTGCCTGGAAAATAAAATGAATTATTATATACATTATCAAGGTGGTGCTGGCGGAGACTTTTTAAGAGTTTGTTTATGGCTTTTATTAAATCCTAAATTAGAAATAGATTGGGATACGACAGAAGATTTAGAAGAAACTATTGGTGTAAAAGGTAAAGGATATTATTGCAACCATAAACCTGTATTTGGTTTGTTAGACACAGGCGCAGTAAAACCATTAGGAGCATTTTCTCATACGCATCGAGGTGATGTTATTAAACAAAACAATTTCCATACATCGATTTCTGAATTAGCATTTTACTTTTCTTTAAAAAATAATGTAAACTATACAGATATGTTTGAAAGATATCATGACATTGATATTAGTAAAAGTGATACAAATGTTACACATACAGTAATGAATAGTCATTTGATGTATCATAATGGTGTAAATACTGTAAAAGATTTAATGAAGTATTTAAAAGATAAACATAATCATGTAATAGATTTACATATTGGTATAATGCCAAATGATCCAATAGATGCTATTTTAATTAGTTACATTGATAGTATAAAAAATGATAAAGAAACAATTTGGTCTAGAGTAGACACACTGATGTCAAAAAATGATAATTCAGTTATAGGCGCACTACTGTATAACTTTTATTCTCATAAACCAATGTATGATTATGTATTAGAAAATAACGGTATGCTGATAGATTTTAAAAATTTAATGTTATTAGGTCCATATAATTTAGCAAAAGAGTTCAGTAAAAGAATTGAAAACATAGAAATTTCGCAATCCTATCTTGATTTTTTTAAAAAATATAATGAAGTAAATAACTGGAAAGATATATTTAACAATGATAAAATAAAAAACTTAAGAAAGTTTTTTGATGAAAAGGAAGCTAAACTACAAAGATGTCTATAGTAAAAGAAAAAGTATTAGAAGTAAAACATTACACAGATAGATTATTTCATTTTAAAACAACACGTGATCCAGGAACAAGATTTCGTGATGGTGAGTTTTTGATGATAGGACTTGAAGTAGATGGCAAACCTTTACTAAGAGCATATTCAGTTGCATCACCAAACTATGAAGAATACATGGAATGGTTTTCTATTAAGGTACCAAACGGACCATTAACCAGCAAACTTCAACATATAAAACCAGGTGATGAAATTATCACAAACACAAAATCAGTTGGAACTTTGGTTATACCAAATGTAAAACCAGGTAGAAATCTTTATATGTTAGCAACAGGAACTGGTGTAGCACCTTTTATGAGTTTAGTAAGAGGTTTAGAAACATATGAAGACTTTGATAATGTCATTTTAGTATGGGGTACTAGAGTACAAAAAGAACTTGCGTATAAAGAATTCTTAGAAGGTTTAAATGAACATGAAATATGGGGTGAGATTACACAAGGTAAATTTAAATTTTATCCTACAGTAACACGTGAAGAATTTGAAAATACAGGTAGAGTTACAACTGCTATGTATGAAAACAAAGTACAAGATAAACTAGGGTTACCAAAATTAGATAAAGAACATGATAGAGTTATGATTTGTGGTTCTATTGAAATGAATTTAGAACTAAAAGAATATTTAGAAGGTCTAGGTTTTACAGAAGGTAATAATAGAGAACCTGGTGAGTACGTATTAGAAAAGTCGTTTGTAGAAAAATGAAGTATCATATAGGATATTATGGTGGAGCCGCTGGAGACTTTGTAAGAGGTCTAATGGTATCTGGATTAAAAGATACTAAAACTAAATTTGAAGATAACAAACTTTTAGTAAAATTCCCTCAACAATGGAAACCTGTAATTACAATAATGCCTAGTGGAAAAGTTGAAGTTACTGGTCCAATAGAGATAGATGATGACAGATACCGAGGAATTCAATTAGGTCATAGCATAAGAAAACCAATAAATCAAGTAAAAAAATATTGGCTTAAATGTCAAAAGGAAGGAATTGATTTTCAAACATATCTTATAGATAAAGCAAGAATGGAACATGGTGGAAGTAATGGTTGGTATAGTGAAACATCTATATCAGTTGGGCATGAGCATATAAATTTCATTCATACATTTAATAATTTAAATGAATGGCATCAACATATACGCAATCGTAGAAAAGTCGATAAGATAATTTATATAACAATTAATACTATGCTAGAAGCAAACCAACGTTGGATTAATAATTCTCAAAAAAATAAGCCAGGAGAAGACAGACTTCCAGAAGAAGACAGACAATTAATACATCTAAAAGAACATCAGGAAATACATAATATACTAGTAAAAGAAAAACATGAAAATGATATTATCTTTCCATTCAAGTACGTTTATAAAAAAGAATACTTAAGAGAATGGCTTAGAACTGAATTTGAATGGGATGACAGATGTTATGATGCTTTATATGATGCTTGGTATAGTAAACAAGACATTATAATTTGATAAGTAAGTAAGTGAAAGGACAAAGAAATATTATGAAAGCAATCGTATATAGTAAAAACGCATGTGGATATTGCGTACAAGCAAAGAATTTATTAAAAATGAAAGGCGTTGAGATTGAAGAATACAATATTCAACTTGACGATGATGCACGTGCAAAGTTATTCGAAGAATGTTCTAAAGTGAATGTTGTTCCAAGAACTGCACCTCAGATTTGGTTAGATGAACAATACATCGGTGGATTCGAAGAACTAAAGAGACATTTTGATAATGCATGAATATACTTTCTTAGTAGGTGCTCCCGGTTCTAGATGGTCTGGCGTAGGTCAGATTATTGCAGAGAACTTTGATTATAATAGGTCAGATGAAACAGACTGGCGACTTTATAAACATGGAAAGTTTTCAGGACACAAGGGTGCCTATTGGGGACCAGGTATGGAACTTGGTCATGAGTTTCATAGACTAGAATCTTTTTATGGAAATAATATAAAAAGTTTTAGAGAAATGTGCGATAGAGCATTCAACGAAAGAAACTCAAAAACAAAAATGATTAAATGCCATCAGTTTGCTTATAACTTAGATTGGCTACATGAAAACATAATTAACTCAAATATATTATTAGTAAAACGTGGCAACCAAGAATGCTTTGATTGGTGGAAACAAGCAGGCGGATGGGATATATCATATCCAAATTATCAATGGTATGTAGACGACCATCATATGTTACATTATATCGAAGCAGAAAATAAACTTGCTAACGATTTTACTGAATATTTTGCTGATGATTGGGAAGACCTAACAGAAGAATGGTTACAAGAAAAATTCGGAAAACATAACATAAAACTAGACAAAGAGAAATATCATGATGTGCAAGTGTGTCTAGTAGAAAGTAAGAAATAAAAACTTGACAATTCGTAAAATAATGTTATATTTGTTATTAAATAATAAGGAGATTTATGTACGAATTTGAAAATGACGATATGATAGATTTTGAAGGTGTCGAACTTCAAGGTTATGTTGAATCAACATATGACGAATTAGTTGACATATTTGGAGACCCAACAATAGGTGAAGATATGACAGATGCGAAGTGGGTTCTTCAATTTAAAATGCCTTTAGATGAAGAAGGATACTCAGAAGATTGTGAGTATGTAACTGCAACAATACACAAAGAAGATGAATGGGATGATGACAATATACCAGACGGAATATATAGGTGGCACGTATCAGGGTTTGACGAAGACGCCGTACACTGTGTTAGAACTGTGATGGGCGCCGATGAAGAAGACTAAGAAACCACATTTTTTATATCTTGTAGAACACAAGAATAAAATCACAAACAAAATTGAAAGCGAATTAAAATTAATGACAGAAGTTGAGGCAAGTCATTTAGCCTTAACAGAAGACATACAAGTTTGGAATGCCCATCAGGCATTAGACATGGATCCCGAAATGCTAGACATTGACGTTTTAGCATAACACAATATATAGTAATATTACTTTCCCGATAGTTTTTGTAAATAATAGTGCAGTCCTCGTGACTGCACTTTAGTACGGTGCTCCCTGCACCGTTCTCTAGTCCTCTTCGCCAACTGACCCGGTAGTAGAAATACTATCGGGTCTTTTTTTGTCTATTTTGAACTGCTTTTTTGTTAAAACAATAAATATTTGCATGGGAACGTTAAGTTTTCTATGCTTAATAGAACTTATATTTAATCACGTGCCCAACATAAACTCATTAAGTTGAGTAGCAGATTTCGAAGTCCCTTCTCTTTGTGAGGTGCTATCAAGTCTCGAGGCATTATTGTGTACACGCAATAGCAACAGAGAGGTCTTCTATTCAGATTAAGAGGGGTCTGTAAGACCCCTCGTACTGAAACGGCAAACGTGATTTGAATAAATACTATTAGTTTATTAAAGCAGAAGATTATGAAATGTTATCCACACAATGACTATTATAGAGCCGACGAAGAAGATGTAGTTTCAAAACTACTAATTGCCACTCGTCCATCTAAGCAAGACCGCCTGAAAGTTTTTAATCAGGCCAATGAACTACAGGCAAAAATCAACGATAAACATTATCTTACAAAAATAATGCAATCGTATGACATGAGTGCGCCAGAAGGAATGGCACTTATGACATTATGTGAAGCATTGCTAAGAACACCTGATCCTGCAACACAAGACGAATTAATAAAAGATAAATTAACTAACGCACAATGGAGTAATTTATCTGATAAAAGTTTTTATTCAAGAGCAACAAGTTTAGCATTAACAAAAGCACAAATGTTTTCTGCATATGAAGGCATTGTAGCAAGACTTGGTTGGCCAGCAGTTAGAAAAATAGTAAAAGAAATGGTTAAAGTCTGTGGCAATATATTTGTCATGGGTGATACTATTCAAAACGCACAAGCAAACAAGAAACCAGATTACTTGTATAGTTTCGATATGCTCGGCGAAGCGGCAACTAATTGGGAAGACGCAAACACATACTATGAAAAATACATGTATGCCGCAAACCAATTTGAAGATTCAATATCAGTAAAGTTAAGTGCGATACATCCTAGATACGAACTCAAAAATCATAAAGAAGTAATTCACACTATGGTACCAAAGTTAGCCGCTTTGGCTAGAGTATGTGAAGAAAATAATACAACATTGTTTATAGATGCTGAGGAAACTCGTAGATTAGATATCAGTATTATGGTTCTTGAAGAATTACTAAAAACATACAAATTTAAAGACAACACGATAGGGATAGCACTACAGGCTTATCAGAAACGTGCATTTTGGGTTATTGATACTCTACAGACTATAACAGACAGTATAAGCACTAAAATCGCTGTACGGCTTGTTAAAGGCGCATATTGGGATACTGAGATTAAAACAGCCCAACAGGAAGGTTTAGATTATCCAGTATTCACAAGGAAAGAACACACGGATATTTCTTACATAGCATGTACGAGAAAACTGTTACATTGCAAAAATATCACACCTGCATTTGCTACACATAACCCATATACAGTTTCAGCAGTAATGCACAGTGTAGATAGTTGCAATAAAGAAAGTAATATAGAATTTCAAAAATTATATGGTATGGGTGATGGTCTTTTTGATAAAATAGTTAAAGACCACCCGGTAAGAGTGTATGCACCAGTAGGCGAGTATAAAGATTTACTTGCATATTTAATTAGAAGACTTTTAGAAAATGGTGCAAACACAAGTTTTGTTTTCAACCAAGTTGTTACAGATCCATTTATAGAATACAAACAAGATAAACAAAAGTTGCCAGCATGGAATGAATTATATTCAAATAGAAAAAATAGTAAAGGTTATGATTTGACAGATCCTGCTATGATTGATTACATGTTAGATTCCCCACCACACACAGAACCTGATGAAGAAATGCTTTCTGTAGAAGATACGATTTCTGTTTTACACAATTATCAAACAACATGGGCAAACACTCCATTTGAAGAAAGAAAAAGAATTTTACTTGCATGTGCAGATAACTTAGAAGAAGAAATAACAAGTGCGGCGAATAGACTTGTTCATCATGCTTTTAAAACTTATCCTAATGCAGTTGCAGAGATAAGAGAAACAGTTGACTTTATAAGATACTATGCCGACCAAGCAGAATTACTTTATCATAGACATGTAAGACAAGGATACACAGGTGAACATAATAGTACAGAATATCATGCAAGAGGAACTTGGATGGTTATTTCACCATGGAACTTTCCGTATGCAATTTTTGTTGGACCGATTGCGGCCGCATTGTTAACAGGAAACACTGTACTAGCCAAACCAGCACCACAGACTTTAGAAATTGCAAAAGTTATATTAGCAAGTATGCATCACGTTGGAGTTCCGGTAGACGCATTGCGTATGTGCAATCCAGAAATAGAAGAAGCCGCAAAGGCAGTTAAAGATGAAAGAATTTCAGGCATAACATTTACAGGTTCACATAAGAGTGCAAAAGCAATACAAAGACTTATTGCAGAACGTGATGGTGCAATCATTCCTTTTATTGCAGAGACAGGTGGTATAAACTGTATGATTGCAGACTCTACTTGTTTACCAGAACAATTAGTACAAGACGTAACACATGGTGCGTTTGATAGTGCAGGACAAAGATGTTCAGCAACTAGATATCTATTTGTTCAAAAAGAAAACTCAGATACAGTTTTACATATGTTAAAACACAGAATTAAAATTATAACACTTGGACATTCAGATGATTTGAATACAGATGTATCACGTGTTATTGATGGCGAAGCGTTTAGAAAAATACAAGAAAGAATTGCTAGACTAGAAGAAAACGAAGAACTGATTGCAACAAAATCTCGTAATGGTAAAAACTTACCAAAACTAATTGTACCTCCTAGTGCATATCTTGTATCAGATTATAAAGAATACTTTGATGAAGAAATCTTTGGTCCATTATTACATGTTTATGTGTATGAGAAAAATGAACTAGAAGACATTTTAGATTTCATAAACAATAGTAGATTTGGTCTTACGTTAAGTGTTCATTCACGTGTTAGTTCTTTTTATGATAATATAAGCACTAAAATGAAAGTAGGAAATATCTACATCAATAGAGACCAAATAGGTGCAGTAGTTGAAACGCAACCTTTCGGAGGATATGGATTAAGTGGTACAGGACCAAAAGCAGGTGGACCAAACTATCTAATGCCTTACGTATGGGAAAAACATATCAGTACAAACACAAGTGCTATCGGTGGTGACGTTTTGCTATTGACTTCTAAGTAAAAATCTTATATAATTGTAGAAATAAACGAAGAGGATTAAAATGTCGCAAGTAGACTTAAATAAGTATAAAGAATTTGTAGAAAAAGTAACATCACTGCAAAGCAATGAAACAGGTTCACTTACTGAACAACTACACAAGTTAGAAGCAGATAGTGATGTTAACATGGCTTTATTGCTAACAGGCAGTATTGGTATTGCAAGTGAAGGAGGCGAGTTTGCTGAAATTGTTAAGAAATGCATATTTCAGGGTAAACCACTTGATAGCGAGACTATCTTTCACGCTAAACGAGAACTTGGTGATATTATGTGGTATTGGGTTAATAGTTGTCGTGCATTGGGTTTGGATCCTAATGAAGTTCTAGCAGAGAATGTCGAAAAACTAAAAGCACGTTATCCAGGTGGAAACTTTGATGTTTGGTATAGTGAAAATCGTAAAGACGGTGACCTTTGATTGAAGACATTAAGAAATGGATTGAAGATTTTGTGTCAGTACACAATGAAACTATTGGGCATGTGCCTTGTCCGTTTGCAAAACAGGCAATGCTCAAAGAGAGAATCAACTATGTATCAGGAGGAAAGCATACTATAACACCTCTGCTTGATTCTCTCGCTGATAGTTGGGACGACAAATATGAAGTTGTTGTAGTTTATTGTCCTACAGAAGATTATACACCAGAAGAACTTTCAAAGATTGTTAAAGAATTTAATGATGTTGCTATGAACAAAGATATAGTAGCACTTGAAGACCATCCCAATGACCCTGAGATACTAAATGGCGAAGCCATGAATTTTGGTAAATGCAGTTTAGTACTAGTTCAGAGATTATCAAAACTGAATACAGCAAGTACGATTTTAAAAAAGCAAGGGTATTATGACGAATGGCCAGATGCAAATTATGATGATGTTGTAAAGTGGCGTTTTGATAGGGGGAATAAATAGATACAATAAACTCAGGAGTTATGTAATGACTACTTATGCCCGTATTGATTTGACAAAAACTAATTACTCTGTTATGAAAAATTGTAAAATACTTGACAACCCACCGATAGACGAACTCAATAAAATATACAAAAAGTATTGCAGACATAAAGGTTTTAAAAGTGTGATGCCAATGTTTGACAACGATTATCTACGAGATACAAATGACATTATTGGATATTACGATGAAGATGAATTAGTTGCTTTTAGTTGTATAATGATACAAGACAAAGAAAGTGTTGAAGCATTACAGTTTGCATGGGATTATAAAAATCCTAAATTGCATTTGGGCATAAAAAGTTTGAGAAACGAATGTGCAGTTTATAAAGAAAAAGGCTACAAATATTTGTATTTAGGTGAAGCACACACTTATAAAAAACAAATGGAAGGCTTTGAAATACTAGGACCAATTTAATGGACATATATACAATTTACGCAGACCATACTCCTAAAATAAATGCATATCATTTTGCTAAGAAAATGAAATTGTTCTTAGACAAAATGGTAGAACTAGGGCATATGGAAAGCTACAGACTCACAAGAATGAAACTAGGATTTCGTTCTATGGATTTACCTGAATTTCGTATCGATATGGAATTCAAAAATATGCAACAACTTGACGATGCAATGACAAGTGTTTTACGCAATGAAGAAAACATTGAAGGTGAACATGTTGGTTTCAATCATATGGTCGATGTAGAAACAATACAGCATTTTCTATACAGAGATTTTCCAGACGAGGTTTAAAATGATATCAGTAAATATGAAACTTCAACAAATACTTGAAGGTATGAATAAACCAATCAAAAAAATAAATGCATATAATGGTTGGGATCCTTTAAAGCAAATTCTAGTAGGCAACGTTATGAATACTTCATTCTTTGACGATGTTAAGGATCCAAAGCTAAGACATTTATTGCAAAAACTTTTGTATGAGACTCAAGAAGATTTAAATAATTTACAACGTGAACTTGAAAAAGCAGGCGTTGATGTAATCAGGATACCTGCAGGCACTCTACAAAATGGAGAGTATGTAGAGAATATGGAACAGGCCATAGAGTTAGATACGCCTTGGCAAAATGGCGGTGTCCCAAGACCGTTTATTACTCCAAGAGACCAATTTATAACTTTAGGAAAAGAACTAGTTTATACAGGTGCAGATCCAGGACTTGCAAGAGTTGTTAATACACTAATAGAAGATAACCAGTATTTTAATCATAAAGGTATGGATACGTTTATTTTTGAAAAGAACATGGCCCTTGGATACCAAATTTTAAATGATAAAAATTATAAACAAGTTCCTTTAGGTCCTTTTTTAAATACTGCTCACAATACAAACTTATATTTAGCAAACGATGTTTTTCATAACTGTATTAGCACTTATTGTTGGGACGCTCCGTTTGTGACAAGAGTTGGTGATACTGTTGTTGTTGATAGTGAAGATAAAACTGGTGTTGCAGAATGGTTACTAAAAAACTTTCCGGAATTTAAACAAGCACATCATGCCATTGGTGGACATAATGATGGATCTTTTTGCCCACTAAAGCCTGGACATCTTATTACAGCAATGTGGCATACAGATTTTTCAGAAACATTTCCTGGATGGGATGTTCATATAGTACGACCTGATGAAGGTTCTAAAGATAAATTGTATGATAGAGATATGGAAAAGTTTCACTATTTACGGGATCAAAAAAAGAAAATAGACAGAACATGGTGGACACCTGATGCAAAAAATAATGAAAACTTCACTAAGTTTGTTGATAACTGGTTACATGAATGGACAGGTTGGAGTGTAGAAAGTATCTTTGAAGTTAATTCAATCGTTATTAATCCAGAACTAGTGTTCTTTAGCAATTACAATAAAGGAGTATTTGATTATTGTGAAAGCATAGGCGTAACACCTCATATCGTACCATTTAGACATAGACACTTTTGGGATGGTGGATTGCATTGTCTGACTCTTGATATTCTAAGAGAAGGCGAAATGCAAAGCTACTTTAACTGATATGATAAATTCTTGGAACGGATGGGATCCGTTAAAGCAAATAATCGTAGGCTCTACTATAAATCCAGAATATTTTGATGATGTAAAAGATAGAAAGTTAAGACATCTTTTACAAAAACTTTTGTATGAAACAAGACAAGATATGGACAATTTAAAAAGTTGTCTTAGAGAAGCAGGTGCAGAAGTTTTAGAAATACCCAACAATACTTTTGATAACAACCCTCATCTTGGTTTTAAAAACATAAATGAATACTATGAAAAGTTTTCTGATGAGTGGGAAACTTTATATACAAGAGATAAAACAGGTATACCTAAGCCATTTATAGCACCAAGGGATCATGCAATTACTTATGGGAATACTTTGCATATATCTGGTTTATCCACTACAATGGAATATCTAGCACTTGAAGAATTTAAATTTGATAAAAGCAAAGTAGATAATCAATTAATA
>Ga0066377_10000060_pt1 | contig 23800 bp, 17 predicted proteins | sample Knorr_S23_td_Sur_FD_70946 | JGI IMG/M metagenome (GOLD analysis project Ga0066377, IMG submission 70946) | Marine microbial communities from Southern Atlantic Ocean transect - Knorr_S23_td_SurfaceB_ad_5m_LV_B | ecosystem: Environmental > Aquatic > Marine > Oceanic | place: Southern Atlantic...
CTGGTCCGTCAATGGGGGCAAAAACGTCCACCGTTCCCGCAAGACGATCAACAAGAAGGATGTGATTGATGTTTAAAGGACGAGGGACTAGGGACAAGGGACTAGGGACTAATTCAGTCTTACTCTCGTCCCTAGTCTCTTGTCCCTAGTCCCTCGTCCCTAGTCCTCCTCCACCGCTCCAGGCGTTCCTTGATACGGGTTTCGAGGCCGGCATCCTTTGGATGATAAAAAACCTCGGGATTTTCCATGTAATCCTGACCGCTGATCGCTTCCGGGAAGTCATGTGAGTAAAGGTAGCTCTCTCCCTGTCCGAGCGACTTGTTCAGGGCCGTGTGCGAATCCTTCAACCAGAGTGGGACGGATTGCATGCCCTTCTCACGAATTGAGGCGGCCGCACGGGAAATGGCCATGGTGGTGGAATTACTCTTCGGGCAGGTGGCGAGGAACACGACCACGTGGGCCAAGTTCAGCCGACACTCCGGAAGACCGACAAATTCACATGCCTGCTGGCAGGCCACTGCCATCGGCAATGCACGCGGATCGGCCAGGCCAACATCCTCGGAGGCGAAGATAATCATCCGCCGGGCGATGAACCGGGGATCCTCTCCCCCGGCCAGCATTTTGGCCATCCAGTACAGCGCCGCATCCGGATCCCCTCCCCGCATGCTTTTAATAAAGGCAGAGGCCGTATCATAATGCTCGTCCTCATTGGCGTCGTATCGGATTTGCCGCTCCGAGGCGAAAATCCTGATATCATCCTCGGTGATGGCTTGTCCCTTGGGCAAACTGAGAACCAGTGTTTCCAGGGCGTTCAGGGCACGGCGCAAATCGCCGTCGCTGATGCGGGCCAGCAACCCGAGGACGTCATCACTCGCTGACATGCCCATCGCCCCAAGCCCGCGCTCGTCATCGGCCAGCGCCCTCTGCAGCACCCCAACAATGGCCTCCTCCGGAACCGGTTCCAGCTTGAACAGATGGCTCCGGCTCAACAGGGGCGCATTCACATAAAATCCCGGATTGTGAGTCGTGGCCCCAATCAGACGGATGTGCCCGGCTTCCACGTCCGGGAGAAGAAGATCCTGCTGGGCTTTGTTGAACCGGTGAATCTCATCAATGAAAACAATCGTCCGGTCTTCCGGGCGGTGGCGGGCCAGACGCAGGATGTCACGCATCTCGGCGGTGTTGGACATGACTGCGTTGACCTGGACAAACCGGCTACGGGTCTCGTCGGCGATGGCCTGTGCCATGGAAGTCTTACCGGTGCCGGGCGGCCCATAAAACAGGATGCTTCCAAAGCGGTCCGCGCACACCAGTTTCGGCAACAGGCAATCCTCACCAAGGATGTGTTCCTGTCCAACCACATCGGAAAGCGACCGCGGGCGCATACGGGCCGCCAAGGGGCGGTACCCGCGCGAGGAAGAGGAAGGGCTTTCTTTAGGACCCTCGTCCCTCGTCTCTTGTCCCTTGTCCGTTGTAAAGAATTCTTTTTGGTCAGGATCAGGCATTCTTTCATGTCAGTGTTTCCGGTTCCCGACTTGCTTGCAAGTCGCTTGTGCGCCAACATGCGTAGCCTGTCAGGGATGATCTCACGGATCACCCATGCGCAACGAGAACCGAACCAAAGACAGCCATCGCCCTCCCCTGTGTGCCTCCGCACCAGTGCTCTGGAGCTTGATACCGATCATGCTAGGCATTGCGGCGGCGAATGCCGGACCCCAGTGGATCCTATGGGAGGGCCTCATCCTTGCGGGAGTGGTGGGCATCCGGCCATTGCGCAAACATGCATGGCTATGCATTGGGAGCTACGCAGGCGGTGCCATCCTCATGTTGCTTCACGCCACGCATCCCCATCCCGAATGGAAATATCTCCCACCGAGGGAAGCGAGCGCGGTCATACAGGTGGTGGAAAACTTCAATGCCCGCAAAGACGGCCGGGTGGCGGGTATTGGAAAAATACTACAAACTGATTTACCGTTCGACACGATCTCCAGCCGTCCGGTCGCCTACTACCTTGAGTCGGACGCATTCACCCAAAAGCCCCCATCAATCGGACACGTTTTTGAATGCACAGGCGTCTTAACATATCTCCCTTTTCAGCCCGAACTTGATGACTACCAAACGTATCTATTTCGTCGCGACATTTTCCTGACCATAAACCGGGGAAAAACCACCCGGACCGGACCGGGTGCCCCGCCGATTGAGCGCCTCAGGCAGCATCTCTTTCATTCAGGAGAATCCGTTCTGGCCCGTGATCCGGACAGCGAAACATCCCCGGGCCGCGTACTGGCCAGCATGATGCTGGGCAGCCGCTCCCTTTTAAGCGACCGGCGGATTGAACTGTACAAGATGACGGGCACATACCACTTGTTTGCCGTCAGCGGGCTCCATGTAGGGGGCGTCGCCCTGTGCCTGCAGGGGTTTTGCATGCTGATCCGGATCAGGGGCATACCCCTTTTCATATGCACCATGACCGGAACGTGGTATTACGTCTGGCTAACCGGATCCAGTCCCTCGGCAACACGTGCTGGCATCATGATTACCTGCCTTGGGGCGAGTCGATACCTGCTCCGGCAACCCCACCTGTTCCCGGCATTGGCTCTCTCCGCATGGATCGTTCTCATTATTGACCCAATCCAACTGTTCAACCTCGGGTTTCAATTATCCTATGGAGTCGTCGCCTCCATTGTCCTGACGGGACTCCCCGTGGCCGCCCACTTTCGTGCCGTTTATTCCCTCGACCCCTACGAAAAGCATCCGCTTCCCCGCTGGAAGCACCACCTGTATCGCCTTCTTTGGGGAATAATCGACCTTTCCTGCATCTCATTAAGCGCGGGTCTGGCCAGCATGCCATTGATCATCGAGCATTTCGGACTCTTCACACCGGGAGGGATTGTCATGGGCATTGTCCTGAATCCTCTGGCCACGCTGGTCATCATGACGGGCTGCCTGTCCATCCTGACGGGCATGATCATACCGCTTGTGGGTGGCTGGATCGCCTACGCGGCATGGCCGGCCGTCTGGTGCATGGAAAGCCTTCTTCGTGTCTGCCTGGCCGTGCCCGGATCCGTATCGGCCCGCAACTGGCCAATCCCCGGAACGGGGACCGCCCTGCTCATTGCCATGCTCACGGTGGCATGGGCACTGCAGGCAATCCGCCAGCGTTATCCGTCGATGCCTCCCCTTTCCCATGCAATATCGTTTCTCCTGATGCTCTGCGGGCTCTCTTTCACTCAGCTCGACGCTTGATTTTCTGCGGCAGGGTTCTACATTACCCCGCTTTTCGAAATTAACACCAAGTTTATCCACTGATTAAGCATTCAAAATGAGCGATTCAAACGTTGAAAACCACACCTTTCAGGCGGAAGTCCGGCAGTTGCTGGATATCGTCATCCACTCCCTCTACACGGACAAGGAAATCTTCATCCGCGAGCTGGTCTCCAATGCCAGCGATTCGCTGGAAAAGCTGAGGCATTTTGAGCTCTCCGGGGAAGCCATCCACGATGACAAGCTCCCGTTGGAAATCAACATCACCACCGATGACACGGCGGGAACCATCACGATCCAGGATTATGGAATCGGGATGACTCATGATGAGTTGGTGGACAACATCGGGACCATCGCCAAGTCCGGATCCAAGGCCTTTGCCGCCGCCATCAAGGAAGCCAAGGAAGCCGGAGGTGATCCAGCCAACCTGATCGGGCAGTTCGGGGTCGGGTTCTATTCTGCCTTCATGGCCGCCGCCGAGGTCAGCGTCTATACGCGCTCGTGGAAGGCCGACGGGGAAGACCTCGTCTGGGTCAGCGACGGACAGGGTGAATATCGCATTGAGCGTACGGAAGACACCCAGCGCCGTGGAGCCAAGATCGTGGTCAAGCTGCAGGAGGACGCAAAGGAGTTTTCCCAGAAGTCACGGGTTGAGGAAATCCTCAAGCGCTACAGCAGTTTCGTCCAGTTCCCGATCAACCTCAACGGGGAGCGGGTCAACACGATGGACGCCCTGTGGTTGCGCAGCAAGAACGAGATCAAGGAAGAGGAGTACACTGAGTTCTACAAGTTCCAGGCCAACGCGTTCGACGAGCCACGGCACACGCTGCACTTTGCCGCCGACGCTCCGCTGGCCATCAACGCGCTCCTCTTTACCCCGAAGGAAAATATCGAGCGTTTCGGATTCGGCCGCATGGAACCGGGCGTATCCCTCTACTGCAAGAAGGTGCTGATCGATGACAAACCGGAAGGCCTGCTGCCGGAGTGGTTGCGCTTCGCCCGCGGAGTGGTCGACTCGGCTGACCTGCCATTGAACATTTCCCGCGAATCCATGCAGGATTCCGCACTGGTGCAAAAATTGAACAAGATCCTGACAGGGCGTTTCATCAAACATTTGGCCACCGAGGCCAAGAAGGATGCCGATTCCTACAAGGAGTTCTACGAGCAATTCGGAATCTACATCAAGGAGGGCATCACCACCGATTTCACCAACCGGGAGAAGCTGGCCAAACTGCTTCGCTATGAAAGCAGCCTCACCGAAGCCGGCACACAGACCAGCTTGGAGGATTATGTCAGCCGCATGAAGGAAGATCAGAAGGAAATCTACTTCCTTTATGCACCATCCCGGGAGTCCATTGAATCCGGCCCGTACCTTGAAGCGTTCACTTCCCGCAATCTCGAGGTCCTGTTCACGTACGAGCCCATTGATGAGTTCGTCATGAACCACCTGAACGAATTCGACGGGAAGAAACTTGTTTCGGCGGACAGCTCGGATGTGGAACTTGCCGATGAAGCTCCAACCAAGGAGGAAAAGCTCACCAAGGAAGAGCAGGAAGCCCTGACCAAGTGGCTCAAGGAAACGCTTGGGGAAAAGGTCACCGAGGTCGCCACTTCCAAGCGACTCGTCGACAGCCCGGCTGCCGCACTCAATTCCGACAAGATGATGACCCCCTCCATGCGGCGCATCATGAAAGCCATGAACCAGGACACTGGCGCTCCTTCGGCTGTCCGGCTGGAAATCAACCCGGCGCACGATTTGATGGCCAAGCTGAACGGCCTGCGGGAAAGCAATCCGGATGTGGCCAAGCTCGTCGCTGAACAGATTTACGACAACAGCATGATCGCCGCCGGGTTCGTCGAGGATCCCCGGACCATGGTCAACCGGATCTACGACCTGCTTGGAAAGATCAGCTAGGTCGGCCATCGGCTAACATCTTGCCCTTTGGCCGATTGAAGCCCATTGTTCATCTTCAATGACACGAAAGGGACAATCCACGCACAACAAGACCGCTTATTTCAATCGCGAGCTGAGCTGGCTGGCGTTCAATCGACGGGTCCTTGATCAAGCGGAGAATCCGGATTATCCATTGCTGGAGCGCTTGCGGTTCCTTTCATTCGTCGCCTCCAACCTGGATGAATTTTTTGAAATCCGGGTAGCGGGCCTGATCCAGCAGGTGGAATCCAACATTACCCAGTCCGGAATGGACGGCCTTGGACCAAAGGAACAACTCAGGCGGATTCATTCGGTCTGCGCATCACTCGTCGGGGACCAGTACAAATGCTGGCACGAGCAAATCGTCCCCTCCCTGGCCAAGGAAAAGATCTTCTTCAAAACAAGGGAGGAACTCAATCGCCGGGAACTCAAGTGGCTCAAATCCTACTTCGACGAGGAGGTGCATCCGGTCCTGACTCCGCTGGCCATCGATCCGGCCCACCCGTTCCCGCAGTTCACCAACAAGTCGCTCAACATTCTCTTGTGGCTGGACGATCCGGATACTCCGGCAACGGAACGCATGATGGCATTCCTTCCCGTTCCGCGAATCCTCCCGAGGGTTATTCAGATTCCGGGCAATAAACGGGTTCCTGACACCTATATTTTCCTCAGTGATGTCCTCAAGATGTTTGCCAAGGACTTGTTCCCCGGGTACCGGGTGGAATCCGTCCACGCGTTCCGCATTTCCCGCAACAGCGATCTCTACATTGACGAGGAGGAAGTGGAAAACCTGCTCCAGTCAATTGAGGAGGAACTCTATAACCTGCGCAAGGGGGCGGCCGTGCGGCTGGAGATCGAATCGGATGTGCCTGATGACCTGCTGACCGAGCTACTGGACTCCATCCATCTGGCCCGGCAGCATGTCTTCCGGATCAATGGCCCAATCAACCTCTTGAGGCTGATGAGCGTCTACGAACTCATTGACCGGCCTGATCTAAAGTTCCCTCCCTTTTACGCACACAACCCACCCGCCTTCCGTCAGCATCCTGCTGTCTATGATGCCATTCGCCAACAGGATCTCCTTCTCCATCACCCGTTTGATTCTTTTGATCCGGTGGTGGACTTTGTCCGCCAGGCGGCAACGGATCCCAGGGTACTGGCCATCAAGATCACTCTTTACCGGACCAGCTCGGACTCCCCCATCGTGAAGGCGCTCATGGAGGCCGCCCGCAACAACAAGCAGGTAACCGCCCTGATCGAACTCAAGGCCCGTTTCGACGAGGCCAACAACATCAACTGGGCGAAAGTGATGGAGGATTCCGGGGTCCACGTGGTGTACGGTTTCGTCGGGTTGAAGACACACTGCAAGTGTTGCCTGATCGTCCGGCGGGAGGAAAAAGGCATTCGCCGATACGTCCATCTCGGAACCGGCAATTATCACACCAAAACCGCCCGCCTCTATACCGACCTCAGCTACTTCACATCACGGGATCCCATAACCACCGAAGTCGCCCAAGTGTTCAACACCCTGACCGGATTCGCCAAGGCACCGAAATTCAGGAAGTTGCTGGTCGCTCCGTACACATTGCACCGGCGCATGAATTCGTTTATCAACCAGGAAACCCGCAATGCCAAAGCCGGTCTCCCGGCAAGAATCATCGTCAAGTGCAATTCCCTGATCGACAAGGAGACAATCGACAACCTCTACGCGGCATCGCGCGCCGGCGTGCAGATCGATCTCATTATCCGGGGCATCTGCGGGCTGGTACCCGGCGTCAAGGGAATGAGCGAGAATATTCGCGTCCGCTCCATTCTTGGCCGCTATCTCGAACACAGCCGCATTTACTACTTCCAGAATGCCAACGGGGCAAAACCCCGGATCTACACCGGTTCAGCCGATTGGATGGCCCGTAATTTCTATCGCCGGATCGAGGTGGTGTTCCCCATTGAACAACAGGATTTGCGGGAGCGGATTGAACAGATCCTCACTATCTACTTGGAGGACAATCAATCCGCCACCCACCTGCTCCCCAATGGCTCATATCGAACGATCAAGCGGGCTCGTGGTGAGTCCGCCGTCTCCTCTCAACTGGCTTATATTGAAGACGCCATCCAATCATCCAAGGCAGCGGAACTGGCTTCCGAGGAAGAGGATTGATCGCTCATGGACTGTCAGAAGTTTTATTAATCCCATCAAAAAAAGTAATTAGATTTCCTAATTCATTGACACCGAGCCCCTTTCCTGCATCTAAGCACATGGAAAATACATCAAAGCCATCCGGCGGAGAATCCTTCCTAACTCAATTTAATCAAGAATACCTATGACAACTATCGTAGACATCCGTGCCCGCGAAATCATTGATTCCCGCGGAAATCCAACCGTCGAGGTCGACGTCGAACTCGAATCCGGCGTCATCGGACGCGCTGCCGTTCCTTCCGGAGCCAGCACCGGCGAAAACGAAGCGCTTGAACTCCGTGACGGAGCCCTCAAGGGCAAGCAGGGAACCGGTATCGACAAGAAGCGCTACCTCGGGAAGGGCGTCCTCAAAGCCGTCAAGAACGTGGACGAAGTGATCGCTCCCGAGCTGATCGGCCGCGACGCCGCTGACCAGGTCGAGATCGACTCCATCATGCTGGAAGTCGACGGAACCCCGACCAAGAAGAAGCTCGGCGCCAACGCCGTCCTCGGTGTTTCCCTGGCCACCGCCAAGGCAGCCGCCCTTGCTCTCGAATTGCCGCTGTTCCGTTACATTGGTGGTACCAACGCCAAGGTTCTCCCGGTTCCGATGATGAACATCCTCAACGGTGGCGCCCACTCGGACGCTCCGATCGACATCCAGGAATTCATGATCATGCCGAAGGGTGCAGACTCCTTCTCGCAGGCCCTGCAAATGGGTGCGGAAGTGTTCCACGCACTGAAGGGTGTTCTCAAGGCCAAGGGTCTTTCCACTGCTGTTGGTGACGAAGGCGGTTTCGCTCCGGCTCTCGATTCCAACGAGCACGCTCTCGAAGTGATCGCCAAGGCCGTCAAGGCAGCCGGTTACAAGTTCGGCAAGGACATCTTCGTCGCTCTCGACGTCGCCTCCTCCGAGTTCTACAACGCCAAGTCCAAGAAGTACGTCTTCAGCAAGTCCGATGGCACCAAGCGCTCCAGCGCACAGATGGTCGACTTCCTTGCTGACCTCTGCGACAAGTACCCGATCATCTCGATCGAGGACGGTTGCGATGAGAACGACTGGACTGGCTGGGACATCCTGACCAAGAAGATCGGTGATCGTGTCCAGTTGGTCGGTGACGACTTGTTCGTGACCAACACCAAGTTCCTGCAAAAGGGAATCGACCTCGGTGTTGCCAACTCGATCCTCGTCAAGGTCAACCAGATCGGTTCCCTGACAGAGACGCTCGACGCCGTTGAACTGGCCAAGGAAAATGGATACACTTCCGTTCTCTCACACCGCTCCGGCGAGACCGAGGACACCACCATCGCCGACATCGCGGTCGCCACAAACTGTGGGCAGATCAAGACCGGTTCCATGAGCCGTTCCGACCGGATCGCCAAGTACAACCAACTCCTCCGTATCGAGGAAATGCTTGGCAACCGCGCCATCTACGGCGGCAAGTTCTAAGTGTAGCGGAATTTCAACGACACTTTTAACGGCACCTCGCAAGGGGTGCCGTTTTTTTATGTGCAACAGGCCCTTACCGATCCTTTATCAGGGCATCGTATTGCGGATGTCCTTTCAGTTTCTGGAAACGATGCTCAATCTCCTTGAACCTGACCACATTCCATGGGACATCAGCAAGAACTGCGCGTTCCAAATGCCTAATTGCTGAATCATGATCTTCAAGAATCAGACAAATCTTGGCATATTGAATTTCGAAATCAATTCGCATCATTTCATAATCCCCCAGGAGACCACGTTCTTCTTCCATGAGAACATCAACAGCTTCGGCGTCCCCCAGAAACGCGTTTGCGATGGCCAAGCCTACACGATAGCGGTCCATTGTGCGTGGACTGGCTGCCACCTTAGCCTCAATAAACACCTTGGACTCTTGTGCCACCTTTCGAGCTTTGGCCATATCTCCGAGATGAAACCAACTCCATGCTACGGACAAGGAAACGGGATCCATTAAGTGCCCGCCTGCAGAATAATACCCGGCGGTTGATTCATATCCCATTCTCTCTATCCCTTCAATCACAGCGTCCCACTTGTCTATGGTAAACAAAAGCTGCAGCACCGAGTTTCCTTCCACGTGTAATTCTCTAAGCCCACTTAAATAACGGCCCCAATCTCCATATTGATAGTAGTCAATCTCAAGTTGGCTCCATTTCTTGATCCTTTTAACCACTTCGGACTGGCTTTCTATTGATTTAATCAAGTCTCTTGCTTCGTCCCATTTACCCTGGTAGTACATGGCGCTCAACAACCCGAAGTAGGAACGAACCAGGTCCCCGTCCCCATTTTCTGTTACATCTTCCATTCGGCGAGGCACAGCATCCAATCCCCTTCCAAAATATCTCCTGTAGTGCTCCTCGGATTTCGCAAAATTCCCCCTTCGTAAATAGAGGCTAGCCAGTCGACTGCGAGCCACATCGAAAGAAGGATCAAGATTCAAAGCCTTTTCCAAATGGTAGATATAAGAATCCATATCCTCGGTCAAATGCATAGCAAAGGTTGCCTTGGCCCAATGGAGATTGGGTGAATCCGAATCTAGCCTCCCTGCTATGTCCATCGCCCAGTAACCTTTCGTCAGCATATCGATATCATTCCGACCCTTACCAACAGCCCACCACCAGACGCATTCGACAGCCATCTGCGACCAGGCCATCGCATACTCAGGATCTGATTCCACTGCTTTTTCCAATAAAGCGATTTTCTCATCTCCCATGGTTGGACCGACCTCATTTTGTAACTGCCGGAACTTGAGGAAATAATCATAGGCTTCGGGAACCTCTGTTGGGCGCGCCTCAATGAGGGCAATTTCCTTTGGAGAGACGGTTGCTTTCAATTGCTCAGCAATCTCCCGGGCAATGGCACTTTGGATGGCGAAGACGTCCTTTAACGTCCGGTCATAATTCTCAGCCCACAAATGCTTGTCGGTTACCGCATCGATTAATTGGACAGTTACCCGGACTTCCTGACCAATCCTCCGAACAGATCCTTCGACCAGATAGCGAACGTCCAGCTCTTTGCCGACTTGCTTCAAGTCCCGATCCGGGTCTGAGAATCGCAATGTTGAGCTTCGCGATAGAACACGCAGATCCATAATCTTCGATAAGTTCGTCAGGATATCTTCCTGGATCCCCGAAGCAAAAAAGGCGTTCTCCTGATTGGGACTCAGGTTTTCCAACGGAAGAACAGCAATGGACTTGTCGGCGACGGCCTCGGCTTCAATGGCCGCCTTTTCTGCTGCCACTTCCACATCCCTGACCTGAATGTAGAAATAAATGGCCAGTGCACCAAAGATAAGCGTGGGAAGGACCGCCCCCACTCCGTAGGCGAACCAGTTCCGCTTGCGGTGATGCCCTTCGTCCACTTCGCCGTCATCCGGGCGCTCCTTGCGGGACGGCCGGATCCCATCAGGGGTCAACTCGAATGCCCATGCCAGGATGATTCCAATGGGAAATCCGAGGCAGACCATCAGGACCACAAACCGGAAAGCCCAAACGGGAATGCCGAAATCCGCGAAGGTTGAGGAAGCGACCTGAATGATGATCCATCCCGTAACGATGTAGGCACTGGCCACCCGGACAACCTTCCGGCGTCGAAGTTCGTGCCAAAAACGCCCGATCACGGAGCGTGAAGAGGCAGGCTCGCGCTCTGAACCTTGTTCCATAAATTAACGAGAGAGAATAGTCGGGAGACGAAGGGGAGAGTAACTAAATCGAGCGATTTAACAAGCACCGACTTTTCGAGTAAAAAAGAACCGGTCCCTGCCGCTGTCATCCTTTTCCATCGATGCTTCAACATACCCGACGGAATTGGCGAATTCAATAAGGGCATCCCGCTGGGCAATGCCCGTTTCGAGGGCCAGCAACCCTCCTGGGGCAAGGCATGGCAAGGCGGACTGCATAATGGTTTTCAGATCGGCCATTCCCTTGTCGGCGGCCACCAAAGCTTCCCTTGGTTCATGGTCACGCACCTCCGGACGGGCGCTCTCCCACTCCTCGTCAGTCAGGTAGGGAGGATTTGAGACGATGCAATCCGCTTCAAAGGACAGGCCTTCCAGCCAGTCACCAGAACGGAAGGAGACGCGCTCGCGCAAACCGAGGGATTCAGCGTTCGCGCGGGCCTGAGCCAAAGCTTCCTTGCTCCGTTCAACGGCAAGAACCTTGGCATCTGGCAGGGCATTGGCCAAAGCGAGGGCAATGGCTCCGCTGCCAGTTCCCAAATCAACGATCCTTGGAGACTCCACATCCTTCAGCTTCCCGATGATGTGATCAACCAGCAGTTCCGTTTCCGGTCTGGGAATAAGCACCCCGGGAGCAACATTCAGGCGGATGTCATGAAAATCCACATGGCCGAGAATATACTGCAGGGGTTCCCCCTTGGCCCGACGCTGGATGCGTTCTCTTAATACAGCCAACGCGTCCTCCTCCATGGGACGATCCCATTGCAGGAACAGGTCCAGGCGCTTGCATCCAAGCGTGTCGGCGACGATCCATTCGGCATCAATCTTTGGTGACTCCAGTCCCGCCTTATTGAAGTAGGCTTCCGATTTTTTCAGGACGTCGAGTACCGATTCCATGCGATTGGTCTACCTCAAAGATCACTGTCCGGTATTGCCGGCCAGCAGGTCCTCAATACGGGATTTCTTGTCGGCTTCCTGCAGGGCCTCGGTGACAGGCAACAAATTGCCCTCCATCAGGTCATCCAGGCTGTACAGGGTCAGGTTGATGCGGTGGTCCGTCATGCGCCCCTGTGGGAAATTGTAGGTACGGATCCGCTCGGAGCGGTCTCCACTGCCCACCTGGTTTTTCCTGTTGGCCGCATACTTTGCCTGTTCCTCGCTTTCCTTTTTCTCCAGCAAGCGGGAACGCAACACCTTCATGGCCTTGGTCTTGTTTTTCAACTGGGAGCGCTCGTCCGCGCACTTGACGATCATTCCAGTGGGCTTGTGAAGAATCTGCACCGCCGAGTCGGTGGTGTTAACCCCCTGCCCACCCGGACCACTTGCCCGGGCGACGGTAATTTCCAAGTCGGACGGGTCAATCTGGACGTCCACTTCCTCCGCTTCGGGAAGCACCGCCACGGTGGCCGCACTGGTATGGATTCGTCCACCAGACTCCGTTTCGGGAACACGCTGGACCCGATGGACCCCACTCTCCCATTTCAAATCCCGGTAAACGAGCTCTCCACTGATCAGGACGCTGATTTCCTTGAACCCTCCGACTTCAGATTCACTGGAGCCCATGACTTCGGTTTTCCAGCCCCGCTGCTCGGCAAAGCGGGTGTACATCCGGTAGAGGTCCCCGGCGAACAAGGCCGCCTCGTCACCACCGGTTCCGGCACGGATTTCCATGATCGTATTACGGGAATCACTGGGATCCGGCGGAATCATGGATTCGAGAATTTGATCATACAATTTCTCCAGCTCCGCTTCCAGGTCCGGGATTTCCATTTCGGCCAGTTCCTTCAATTCAGCATCCGCATCCGGATCGACCAGCATTTCCCGATTTTCAGTCACCTGCTTTTCGCACTGTTGAAACCGGTCACGCAACGTCAGTAGCTGTGTGAGCTTCTGGTGTTCACGGGCCACGTTGGCAGCGCGACGGGCATCACTGAAGAAATCAGGCTCAGCCATCTGGCTGTCCAGATCAGCGAGCTTGTCGACAAAAGGGCTAAGGTCCGGAAGATCGGGCATTCCTGAATTCGTAAAGGCTATCAGCCGGTAATCAATCCTCGAATACAACAAGATATGAGGAAGCGGGGCCGTTGAACAAACGGGCAATCCGGCATTTCTTCTCGCAATGGCCCGTGACAATTCTCAATCTCCTCCATCAACATGGGTACTGCAGTCAAAGAATCATGGAATTCCCGCCTCGGTGTGATCCTGGCGGTATCGGGCAGCGCGGTTGGCCTGGGCAACTTTCTCCGCTTCCCCGGGCAGGTCGCCCAATATGGAGGCGGCGCCTTCATGGTGGCCTACTTCATCTCATTCCTCCTGATCGGCCTGCCGATTTGCTGGGCGGAATGGTCCATGGGGCGATACGGGGGCGAACGCGGATTCCACACATCCGTCGGCATCTTCAACGCCATAACAAAACACCCCTTGGGCAAATACATGGGCGTTATCGGTATCGTCATTCCGATCTCCGTCTACATGTACTACGTGGTCATTGAAGCGTGGTGCTTGGGATATTCCGTCAATTACCTTGCCGGACGCATGAATTTTGAGGGCGCTTCAGGCGCCGGAGCCTTTTTCGCCCAGTTTACGGGTATTGGGGCCAACGGCAGTGGACTCGGGTTTGGCGGGATTTCCCAAGTCGGGTTTTTCCTCCTGCTATGTTTCGGTCTGAATTTTTACCTCATCTACCGTGGCCTGTCCCGGGGAATCGAGATTTTCTGCAAGTACGCCATGCCAGCCTTGGTCATTCTAGCCGTTGTGATCCTCATACGCGTCCTGACCATCGGGACACCCGATCCCACGCAACCGCAGAACTCCATCAACGCCGGGCTTGGATTCATGTGGAATCCCAACAAGGTGGTGTTGGTAGAGTCCACCACGGATGTGGCAACCGGTGAGGTCTCGCTTTCCGAGAAACCGATCTTCGGAAAGGCGTTCATCGAGGAAGCGGAGGCTGCCGCGGCCACCAACCCGAATCTCGAAATCAAGCGGATAGGAATCGTCAAGCAGTTGAAGAATCCTCAATTGTGGCTGGCTGCAGCCGGACAAATCTTCTTTTCCCTGTCTGTCGGGTTCGGGATCATCATGACCTATGCCAGCTATCTGAGCAAACAGGATGATGTCATATTGAGCGGACTGGCCGCCTGCAGTGCCAATGAATTTTGTGAAGTGGCCCTTGGCGGACTGATCACCATTCCGGCGGCGGTCGCCTTTCTGGGAGCTGCCGGGGCCGTCGGTGGCACCTTCGCGCTCGGGTTCAATGTTCTGCCAATGGTTTTTGATTCGATGCCTGCGGGCGGGCTTTTCGGATTCATCTTCTTCTTCCTGCTATTCCTGGCAGCGGTCACCAGTTCATTGTCCATGCTCCAACCGGGCATTGCCTTCCTTGAGTCGGCACTCGATATCAACCGGCGCCAGTCGGTGGCCATCCTCGGGTTTATTACCGGAATGGGCACCCTGGTGGTGGTTTATTTCTCCGCCGATCTGAAGGCGCTGGACACAATGGACTTCTGGATCGGAACCTTCCTCATCTACATCATGGCCACGATTCAGATCATCATTTTCGCCTGGGTCATGGGCATTCCAAAGGGATTTGAGGAGGCCAGCCATGGATCAACGATTTCCATCCCAAGGATCTTTGGTCCGGTCATGAAATACATCACGCCCGTATTCCTGCTGACCATCTTCTTTTTCTGGGCATCGGAAAATGTCTTTGGATACAACCTGATTACCGGGGAATCCGGATCAACCGGATATGGACGCGAACTTTTCGGGGAAAATCCAAGCCAGGTGGCGTGGCTGACAGTTAGCGTCATCCTGTTGCTCACCGGTTTTGTGTACCTGATCGTCAACTCCAGCGCGTACTTCCGCAAGAACTCTCACAAGTCAGCAACCGAGGAGGTTAAACTATGAACACGGGTGGTTGGATAATCATGCTCCTTTCCGTCGGAACAGTCAGCACGCTGTTCGCCTGGTGCATATACAAGGTCCTCAGTACTCCCGGCGAGTCTGAACACTTGCACGGGTTTGAAATCGAGACCCCGGACGAGAAAGCTGACAAGGAGTCGAAATAGACTCCCGGCGAACCCGAATAGGGTTGATTTCCCTGACAGGAACAAGCAGTTTCAGTGCTCACCCCCAGCACGAAAATGGAAGCACATTCACCCTACACGGAACTTCTCTCTGCCCTTAAACGCCTCGACCGGTTTGGATCAATCGGCGCCCTCGTCGGCTGGGATGAACAAGTTAATCTACCTCCCAAAAGCAGCGGACTACGGGCCGACCAGCGGGCCGTCTTCACGGAAATTTTCCACCGGGAAGCTTCCTGCCCGAAGCTCGGTGAGTTGATCTCGGAGGTGGAAGCGCTGGGAGACTCCCTCACGCCTGAACAAACGGCTGTGGTGCGTGACGCCCGCAAGGACTACGATCGCCTGACCAAGATCCCGGCGGAATTTGCCGCCCGCAAGGCCAGGGCTCAGAGCCTTTCCTTCAAGGCGTGGATGCAGGCTCGCGAAAATAATGATTTTAATACCTTCCAACCCCACCTGGAAGAGCAATTGCAATTCGCCAAGGAAGAAGCGGCTATCCTTGAAGCAGACAATGCCTACAACTATTGGGTAGACCAGTTCGACCCGGGCATGGATTGCGATACGATCGAACGCTTGTTCAATGCCCTGCAGCCGGAACTGCAGGAAATTGTCAAAACGATCCTGGATTCTCCGGACCAGCCCGACACTTCCATGTTCAAGGGATTCCCCGTGGATGCCCAAGATGCCTTCCTGAGGGAAGTTGTGGAAGCCATGGGATTCGACTTTGGTCGCGGTCGGCTGGACACCGCCGTCCACCCATTTTGTGGCGGACACGGGCAGGATACCCGCATGACCACACGTTATCATGAGGACAACCCGCTGGATTCCCTGTCGAGCTCCATGCACGAAACCGGACATGCCCTCTACGAGCAAGGGCTCCCGGATGAGTTTGCCGGCAGCGCACTGGGAACGGCGGTGGGCATGGCCGTGCACGAATCCCAATCCAGGATGTGGGAAAACCAGGTCGGTCGCAGCCGGGAATTCTGGCAGTTCTGGGAACCGAAATACCGTAAAGCTTTTCCGAAACAGCTGGAGGGCGTCTCATCCGACACCCTGTACCGGGCCATTAACAAAGTCGGTCTGACCCCGATCCGGGTCGATGCCGATGAAGTCACCTACAACCTGCACATCATGCTGCGATTCGAACTCGAAAAGCGGCTATTCGAAGGCACGGTCACCACGAAAGACCTGCCGGATGCGTGGAACGAGGCGTCCACGCGCATTCTCGGTTACGCACCCAAAAACAACACGGAGGGCTGCTTGCAGGATGTTCACTGGTCGGAAGGCATGTTCGGGTATTTCCCATCCTATTGCCTTGGCAACATTGTCGGGGCGCAACTCTGGTACACCATTCGGGAACAGATGCCGGATTTGGATAGCCAGATCGCCGCGGGAGAATACCGGCCCTTGCTGGACTGGCTTCGACAAAACGTCCACTCCAAGGGTCGTCGTCTCTACACACTGGCATTTACAAAGGAAGCAACAGGCAAGGACCTTTCCACAGATCATCTGGTCCGCTACCTGAAGGAGCGCTATTTGCCCCTTTACACGAGCCGTTAAAAAGCCAATAAATTCGCCTATATGATGCGAAAGATCACATCAATCCTGTCCTGTCTGCTGGCAGGTGTTACCCTCTCCCATGCGGATGTCCTTCTCGGCACACGCGGACACGACACGAAAACCCTCGATACGGGAGAGACCTACATCCTCGATCTGGGGGACTATTTCCAACTGTACGCGGAGCCCGGCCCAGTGGCCACATTCACGCTGCATTTGCCTGTTGAAACGGGCTTCCAGGACCTGCTGTACAAGACCACCGGGGCTTACGAGCCTGATTACAATCCGGAAGGCCCAACCTCAAGCTTCATGACGTATGAACTGGCGGGCGGAGGCACCTACAACCACGCCTACGATCCAGAGTCGAACCCAACCAATTTCGTATGGGAATCCCCGACAGTTGAATTTCAGCTCCTTGCGGAGTCCGTTCCGGGGACGGTTTCCAACTTCATCCAGTATATCAACGATGGGGCTTACAAGAACACGATCGTGCACCGCAACGAAAGCAAGCAGCGAACTCCCCAGTGGGGTCACTTCCTGCAGGTCGGCAGTTTCCAAATCAGTGAAGATGCGGAAAAGCTTTTCAGATCCACGCCAACCCGCGCACCCATTGAATTTGAGGAGAGCACCGACAATGCGGCTGGTACGCTCTCGATGGCCCGGACAAACCAGGGATTCAATACGGCGACCTCCGGCTTCTTCATCAACGTGGAAGACAATACGGAGGTTTTCGGTAAGGCCTACTCTGTGTTTGCCCAATTGCTCAACACCGAATCGAGCATGCCCCATTTAGAAAGGATGACCCATCCTAATATCTACAACATCGCTGATTTCGGCTTTACCGCATTCGGGAACATCCCCATGTACACCCCATTCTGGCTGGAGAAGGACAATTACCTGCGGATCGACGAAATCACGGTGCCCGAGGGCACGCGGGCGGGTGTCACCTACTCCTTCGAACTTGCCGACCTGGATGGAAACCCTGATGAATCAAACGAGGATGAAGCAGCGCGTTGGGCAGCATACGACATAGAGATCGTCGATGGCCAACTGCAGATATCCCGGACCGACACGGCTGTTGTCCTCCTGAATGTAACGGGGACCGCAGGGGATCAGACTCGGACATTCTCTTTTATCATAAACGGATACAATGTGGCTGCGCTGGATGCTTTCCCGATTTCCATCATCGAGACCGGAGGCTTCCTTGAGAATTTCTGGTATGGCCACATGATAGCGGAAACCTATCCCTACATCACACATGACAACCACGGCCAGCAGTGGGTGAGCTACACGACTGACGAGGAATCCGGAGACCCGGCTGTCTTCTATTTTTATGACTACAAACTGCAGTCATGGATCTACACGACCCCGGCATCCTACCCTCTGATGTACATCTACAAGTGGGACACCTATGCGCTGTATGCGGAGTCCACAGGCAACGGTTTGGAAATTCCCCGCTGGTTCTACAATTACACCACTGAAGAGTGGGTGAGCGAATTCTAGGACGCTCAGGCGAATCGTCTAAAACCTATCCTTAGCGGGCCTAACGCCCCTTCGAGGGTTGCCATTCCCGGACTTCCCGAAACTCTGCCCGGAGGCGCTCCGTCATTTCCTTTCGAAGGGATTCCGGCACCCGGCTGATGGCCTCATTCAAGGAGAGCAAATCCTTGTCAGATTGCTTCACTTCGGAAGCAACGGCTTCCATTTCAGGTGCAGGGAGTTCCTCATTGCCTGCTTCAATCCCAACCGTCTCTTCCACAGGAGGAATCTCCGGGGCACGCCCCTCCGGTTCACGAAGGACAATCGGACGTACCTCAAGACACTTCGCCGGAATCAGGCTTTTTTTTTTCCGCTGTCGCTCCCAGCGTCCTTCAAGCCCTTCAATTCGCGCACCAGGTTGTCGATTGCCCGTACTTGGCTGGCTTCGACGGCCCGCAGTAGGGCGACTTCGAAATTCACTTTCTCGGACAGGCCACGCTGCAGGCTCGACTCGCTTTGCTGAAGAGCATCCAGCATGCGCAAGAGGGATTCAGACGGCAATGGAGCCCCCAGTTTGCCGGACTTGCCTCCACTTTGGATCGCTTCCATCAAGGCCTCACGGACAAGCGCCTCCACATCCTGCAGAACGCGATACAGGTCACGCCCTTCCGAACTGAAGGTTTCCACCAGATCCACCAATGTCGGATAATCGGCGGTTCCCATGGCGGTCCCGAGTTGCTGAATCCGGTCTGGACCAACCAGTCCGTAAACATCCAGCACATCGCTCTCGGCAATCGTTTGACCACAAAAGGAAATCATCTGGTCCAGAATCGATTGCGCATCCCGCATGCCACCGCTGGCCAAGCGGGCGATCGAATGCAAGGCGCCTTCGGCAATCTCCACTTTCTCGGATTCAGCAATACGGGTCAGGCGTTCCACCAGGACCTCCTCTGAGATCGGGCGAAATTCAAACCGCTGACACCGAGAGGTGATGGTCGCCAGGACCTTCTGCGCTTCCGTGGTGGCAAAGATGAACTTCACGTGCGCCGGGGGCTCCTCAAGCGTCTTCAGGAGGGCATTGAAGGCCGATGCCGACAACATGTGAACCTCGTCAATGATGTAGATCTTAAAGGAGCACTGCGCCGGAGCGTATTGGCACTCCTCCCGGAGGTCGCGGATCTGGTCCACCGAGTTGTTTGAGGCACCATCGATTTCGATGACATCAAGGCAACTGCCATTCATGATGGCCTGGCTGACGTCTGACTCGTCCGATGGATTGATATTCGGGCCACCTTCCGCATTCAGGGCCTTGGCAAAGACCCTCGCAGTGGAGGTCTTGCCGGTTCCGCGCGGACCAACAAACAAGTAGGCGTGGGCGATACGGCCCGACTCAATGGCGTTGCTCAGCGTCCGGACGATGTGGTCCTGTCCCACGATGTCCTCGAACCGCTGGGGGCGCCAGCGCCGCGCAATCACCTGATAATCCGCCATGCTTATTGTCTTGGATAAAAAAGTTAAAAAGAGGGCCAGGCACCCTACGGCACATGCAGGTTCCGGCTACCGTTGCTACCTTCCGGTCCTGGCGGAATTCACCACCCTCCATTGCATAGGACCCGGCCCAAGCGTCAGAGTCCGACATCCCCCTCCACATTTCAAGCCCCTTTTGAAAAAATCTTAGTCTTAGTCTTGGTCTTAGTCTTAGTCCTTTCCTTGGGGTTTCGATCAAGACTAAGACTAAAATTGGGATTCTTACTTAATCTTCAATTCGACCATGAGGTCGTTGGCCACGGACTCGAGATTCTCCTGCAAGGTGTCCACGGAAACGGAATCCGGCAGGCCGAGCTTGGCTTTTGCCTCGAACACAGGAGTGCCCGACCACGGGGCCGCTTTCAATCCGGTGCTCAGTTCCTCAACATTCACACCACTTGCCTGAAAAGCATCAAAGATGGCATGGACGATGCCCGGTTGGTCATGTCCGGAGAGCTCCAGTTCAGCGACCTCCCCACTGGAGGCGTCTTCCAGCTCAGCTGGTTGGATCGAATATTGGTAACCGACTTCCTTCATGAAGCGGAATACCTCCCCTCCAAAAGTGGAAATGTTGCTCTCCGGCAAGGCAATGCGCAGGATTCCGGAAAAGTACCCGCCCATGCGGATCATCCGGCTGTCCAGCCAGTTGCCACCTTGCGTTTCCACCACAGCGGCCATGCGGGCAACAATCCCCTTCTTATCCGGACCAATAAGCGTCAGCATCACTTCTTTCATGACGCTCATTCAAAGAGCTCCACCACATCTTGGCCAGCAAGAAGAAATTTCAAAATCGATGGGCCACAAAGACCTGATAATGGCCTGCCATGAGCTTGTCGAATGGTGGGAGGTACTGGAGTTGAACCAGCGACCTCATGCATGTCAAGCATGCGCTCTAACCAACTGAGCTAACCCCCCATTCGGATGACCATAACGGTCAAGAGGAAAGAAACGGTGGGAATTGCGTGAAACATGTCAACCCTAGTTTAGCAGGATTGATTAATCCTCTTCGCTAAGGCGTTCACGGGGTTTTTCATAAAGGAGCTCGTTGGCTTCCTCAATAACCGCCATGAGTCGTGTCCCGGCCGGGGTTTTCTCGAAGATCGCCATCAGTTCATCCCGGACGGGATCAAGGTTTTCCGGGGTGGCGGGCAACCCGGGCACCCAGTCCTCTGCCATCCCCAGCATATTGTACCGGAATTTCCCGTATTCCTCCATATCGTAGGCCTTGGTGAGGTTGTACAGTTGAACGATTCGACCCACGTTGATCTGGCCGGGAATGTCCTGCCAACATGGCAAGCCAAGATTCCATGGGTCACGCAGTTCGGGAGCCACCACATCTTCATACCGGCGGTTCATGCGCTCCAGTACAGGGTTGAGGAACTCACCGGGGCGCTCCACAAGCGGAAGGGCCTCCATGTGGATGTCATAATCGGATGGCCGGGCGGCCCCGACACTCAATGTGCTGATGGAATCGTGCCCGAGACAGAACAGGTCATTGAAGGCCATCGGATCGAGGGGCGCACACAACTCCCTGAGCAAATCCGAGGGCTTGTAAAGCAGTCCGCCCTTGTCGTTCGGACTGATAATGAAGGTGCCCATGTCCCGTTCACGGGCGGCTTCCAGGCAGCTCAGTGTCTCCTGATAGATGTAATAGTAATGGAGGTTGATGAAATCGAAGCCCTTGCCCACTTCCGGTTCACCGAATGCAATGGCCTGGTTGATGATATCCACCGATCCATGCGTGGAAAATCCGACAAACCGGCAACGGCCCTCTTGGCGCAAGTCCTGGATCTGGTCAAAGCAGCCGCCCGGACGAACCGTCCACTCCAGTTTCTCAGTGTTGTTGATTCCATGGATGGCAAACAGGTCAATGTACTCGAGTTCCAACCGATCCAGTGAGTCCAGTACATTTTCCCTGAACACCTTTGGGTCCTTGTCCGGGGAAACTTTGGTCTGGATGATGAACTTCTCCCGGCCGACCTTTTTAAAGTACTGTCCCAACTGCCGCTCGGAAGGACCGTATCCACGCGCTGTTTCAACATGGTTGACCCCGAGCTCGAGCCCGCGGTTCAAGGTCGTCTCGAGAGTCACCTGCGTTTTCGGGTCAATCTCCGACAGGGGCTTGTCCTTCCAACCATCCTGATAGCGCATGCCTCCGGTGGAATACACGGGCATGGCCAGCTCGGTTCGTCCAAAACGGCGGTGTTGCATGGGAATATCGGTCACGGACATGTAGACACAGTGTTGTCGGGAGTCGTCATTCGTCAACCGTCAAGCAGGATTCCGTCAATTGGAACTGATAAATGCCCTTGATATTGAACTGGGGAATGCCAATTTGAAGCAAATCCTGAACCGCAACCATGCTAAACAGCCTTCGCATTGAAAACCTGGCCCTGATGGACTCAACCAACCTTGAGTTTGAACCCGGGTTTACGGCTGTCACAGGTGAAACTGGGGCGGGCAAATCTGTCCTGCTGGGGGCGCTGTCCCTCCTGTCGGGCGCGCGGGCGGACAAGACAATGATCCGCCAAGGTACGGACACCTGCACACTCGAAGCCGCTTTCGAGTTGGCCGAAACGGAGGCCATCGATCACCTTCTGGAAGAGATGGGGCTGCCCCCCACGGAAGAAGGGCTGCTGATTCTGAGAAGAATCCTTTCCACAAAAAAGGCGTCACGGATCTCGATCAATGGGGCCATGGCCACCGTTGCCCAATTGCAGGAAATCGGGAAACGCTGGATTGATTTTCATGGACCTGGTGAGCCCCAGAAACTGTTTCACGAAAAGGAGCAGCTGGCATTGCTCGATTTATATGCAGGCCTGGCTGGCGAGTTGGAGTCCTACCGGAAACTGTATCGTCAGTGGCGTGGCGCCTTGGAGGAAATCGACCAACTGAGAAATGGAACCCGCCTTTCCCCGGAAGAGGCCGAGTTCCTGCGCACGCAAATTGATGAAATCGATTCATTGCAACTGAGTGACGAGCGTATCAACCAACTGGACATGGATTACCGGCGCATTTCCGGTTCCCAGGAATTGAAGGAACTCTGCGCCCATCTGGATGAGGATTTTCTTGGTTCAAAAGGCATTTGCCAACGCCTGCAGGCAGCCTTGCCCACTGCGCAAAAGCTGGCCGAACTGGATCCCTCCGCTACCGCACTTTCGGATCGTGTTGAGTCTCTCCTGATTGAAGCGAATGACTTGTCCAGCGAATGGCGGGCCCTGGCCTTTGAAACGGATTACGATCCTGTTCAGATCAAGCAGATTGAGTCCGACATGGACACGTGGATGAGTCTTCGCCGGCGCTATGGGGCCACTGTTGAAGGGATTCTCGACAAGCGAAACTCCATGATGGAACGCCTCTCGATCCAAGGCGATCTGGAGGGCACGCTGGACAAAATGCAGAGCGAAGCCGATGCACTGCAGGGGAAGCTCTCGAAGCAGGCGGCCAGCATGCGCTCAACCCGGTTGAAGGCCGCCCACGCGCTGGCCAAGAAGAGCGAATCCCTTTTAAAGGATCTCGGATTCAAGAAGCCCAAACTGGCGATTGAGATTGTTCCCCGTGAGAAACTGGGGCCCACCGGGGACTGCGATTGCCAAATGACTTTCTCCCCCAACCCCGGGAGCAGTCTCCTCCCCCTGAACAAGATCGCCTCCAGTGGGGAAATGGCCCGCGTGATGCTGGCCCTGAAGTCCGTTCTGGCGGCAGTGGATTCAACACCAGTGCTGGTGTTTGACGAAGTGGACTCCAACATCGGTGGCGAAGTCGCCACCTCCGTTGCCCGGCTTTTGGCAGACCTTGGCAAGGATCACCAGGTATTCTGCATCACACACCTTCCTCAGGTGGCTTCTGTAGCGAAAAATCACTACGTTGTGACAAAGGAGCAATCGGACACAGACACCAGCGTGAAGATTGATTGCCTGACCGGCGAAGATGAGGACCGCGTTGACGAATTCGCCCGCATGCTGGGCGACCGGTCATCCAAGGCCGCCCGCAAGCACGCCGAGCAACTCCTCAAGCAGGAAGCCTGAACCTAGAATGCAGCGCTGATCAGTACCGACCCGAACTGGTGGCTCTTCAGTTGCCCGGCAAACTCCTTGCTGCG